>ERZ1292623.2464-Hain-H51-01um-R1-2464-length-16554-cov-5_pt1 | contig 13696 bp, 19 predicted proteins | sample MGYA00564398_ERZ1292623 | MGnify/ENA primary metagenome ERZ1292623 (study PRJEB36523, sample SAMEA6512633) | groundwater metagenome | collected 2019-01-07 | study: AquaDiva: Metagenomics assemblies of 32 groundwater samples
AAAAAGAAAAAGAGGCTTCGAGGTGGCAATAAAATAACTCAATTACTTACAGCTACACATGCTAATTTGCAAATAGCTGTCAACAAATTCAAGAAATCAAAATTAATAACAGTTAAAGAGAATTCTGCAAACAGACATTTTGTTAGAATGAATGTATTAACAAAAGGTGCAGTTATTGAAACAGAAGATGGCATGGCTAAAGTTACAAATCGTCCAAGCAGAACTGGAATTATTAATGCGATTATATTAAAGAAATAAAAATCAATTTTTACTCTTCGCCAGCCCTTATTGTTTGGGACTTTAATTTATGCCTACCTTTTCCATCAGAAAAGCTATTTCTTCAGATTTTTGCTCTATTCTTTTAGAAATAGTTGTCCCTACTTTATGTCCAAACTCTTTCCTTACTAAAATGAAAATAGGCTCTCCGTTTGGATTGACCTCTTGGAGTTTAGCTACCAAATAAAAAATGACTGCGTCCCGCCGTCCAAGACTGCCCAGGTGCCGTTTACGTTACAGCTCAGAAAATAGAAGCACTTATATACATTATGGTAAACAATATATAAATTCGTCGCAAACTTTATAAAACGAATGTCTATTTTGTATTTAAGTGTATTTGTATGTTCAAAGTAAAAATACTTTGGAGATGTGATTGAATGTCTGAAGCAGTTAAACGTTGTCCGGAATGTAATTCTATAAATTTATCACTTGATGAAAAACGCGGAGAAATTATTTGCAAAAGTTGCGGATTAGTTCTTGATGAAAATATGATTGACACAAGTCCAGAATGGCGTGAATTTTCTGACGATGGTGAAGACAAACGAAGAGCTGGTGCACCTGCAACTTTTACAAAAGCTGATATGGGTACTGGAACTCAAATCGGAACAACTTCCGAACTTTATTCTTTATCTGGTTCGCAAAGACGAAAATTTATGCGTTTGAAACAATGGCACAGCAGGAGTTCAACATCTCTTGAAAGAAATTTAAAATACGCTTTAGTTGAATTAAAAAGAGTTGCATCAATTTTAAATATTCCTCCATCGATTGAGGAAGAAGCTGCAAGAATTTATAATTTAGCTGTAAGAAAAGCTTTAGTTAGAGGCCGTTCAATGGAATCTGTTGTTGTCGGCGCAATTTACATAGCATCACGAAGATTTGGTTTGCCAAGAAGTTTAAATGAGATTTGCAAACTTACGAATGCAAACAAACGTGAGGTAGGAAAAACTTATAGATTTATTGCGAGAAGTTTATCAATAAAATTATTACCTAGTGGTCCAGCAGATTACATACCAAAATTTGCGAATAAATTAGGATTTAATTCATCAACGCAGACAAAAGCAGTTGAAATTCTAAAGAAAGCGCAAAATATGGAACTTACATCTGGTAGAGGTCCAGTTGGATTAGCTGCCGCCAGCTTGTATGTTGCATCTCTATTGACAGGCGAAAAGCGCACTCAGCGAGAGATAGCTGATGTAGTAGGAGTTACAGAAGTAACTATCAGAAACAGATACAAAGAAATTATAGATAAGCTGGGATTGAAAGGCGATTTAGACGCAGCTATGGCATAGTTCTCAATAAATCTTTTTCTGATGCATTTGTTTTAATCGCATTTGAATTGAAATGCGTTCTTGAGGCTTTGAAACCTTTTTCAATTAGTTTGTAAATTACTTCATCCAATTTAGGAAGATGTTTCATACGCTTTTTCTTTGCAATCTCATGCAGATCAAAGAATCCTAATGTATGTATTTCTGCCTCTTTGCTAATCTCATAAATTAACTTTTCTGTTTCTCTTCCTAGCTTTAATTCTGTTGATACCTTATACATTTCATTTGTAAGCTCTTCGTCCCAGAGTTTGCCGAGCCACAAAGGTCCAGCAGTACTAAAAATACCGTGCTGTTTTAGTATTTCATCTGTTCTTTCAGCTCCCTGCTTTGCTCTGAAATAAACGCGCATATAGTGATTTGAAGCGTGGCAAAAAAGTGGCGTCAGCGCAATTTCATACTGCGCTCCAATTTCCTGCACTTTCTTTATTAGAATTCTTATTCCAATTTCATTCATTAGCTCATTTCGCAACGGTTTTGCTCCATATTTTCTGAAACATGCGGCTGGATAAGTTCCGCATAAGTTACTTGTATCTGTTGCAGTTACTGCCAGAATACCATTATTTCTCAATGATTTAACAGCAGCGTCAAGATAAGGAACTGGCGTACCGAAAGGATCTACATCAACATAATCAAAAGTCCCGAATTTATTTTCAGCATTGTTACTGGTAATTTCAATTTTAACTTTATTCAAAACTGCATTTTTCTTTATGTATTTTCTTGCTGTTGGATTCAGATCATTTGCAGTTACTTCTACTTTTGCTCCTAATTCTTTCTTTAATCTTATAGCTCTGACGCCGCTGGCAGACATTACATCAAGAGCTTTGCCATTGAAATTCAAAGCCTTAAGCAAAACAACAGAGATATCTCTGTTAAGCTTCATAACTGGATTATAAAATACAGGCATTTTAGAGTCAAGCTTGTAATTCTTTGGATTTGGCACAATTAACTTAACTTTTCCTTCCTGAACTATTGTAGTTTTCATACAACAATTAGTCAAAATGCTTTTATAACTTTACTTACCGAATTCAATTAACATGGATACAATAAAACACAAACCCGAATGGATTAAAGACAAAAAAGTAGCAGAGGATTTTGAGATATTTGATGTTCCTAAATGGGACGATTACAAAGATTTCAAAACAGATATGGGTTGTTATGTACTGATAAAAGTTTACAGAGACCGACACGAAATTGGAGTTGCAGTCTGCAATTACGAGCACGTTATTCTTAAGGAATTCAGAGGCAGACGGGCTCAGGATATTTATACAGCAATTTTCAAATATACAGCAGATAAAAATCTAAAGTGGTTCAACAATTTTGATCACGCAGCTTATCTTGGGAAAGAATTAAAAAAGGCTGAAGTATGCCTATCATTAGGCTCTGATTATTATCAAGAATAATACAATAACAAATGAATTAAACTAACGTTTTCAATTTTTCTAAAACTTTTTCCGAATGACCTTCTGCTCTTACATCATACCAAACCTCTGCAAGATTACCTTTTGGATCAATTAAGAATGTGCTTCTCTTAATTCCGTCAAATACTTTTCCTAAAAATTTCTTAGTTCCCCAAACGTCATATTTTTCCATAACTTTATGATCCTCGTCAACAAGCAATTGTATTTTCAAATTATACTTATCTATGAAACTGCAATGGCTCTTAACTGGATCTCTACTACAGCCAATAATTTCGCAGTTTAATTTCTTAAAATCACTAATATATTTGGAAAAGTCAATTGCCTCAATTGTACATCCAGGTGTATTATCTTTCGGGTAAAAGTAAAATACAAGCCACTTGCCTTTGAAATCATTTAAGCTAATGGATTTTTCGTGTTGATTTAATAAGATGAATTCTGGGGCTTTTTGTCCGATTTTCAATTCCATAAACTAACAAAAAAAGTTTAATTTTTATAGTTATCGTATTTGTTTCAAATATGTCTTTAGAAGAAGTTGTAGAGTTGGACTTCAATCCAAATACTCTTGCAGATTCTAGCAAATTAGCTAAAATATTTAACGGATATAACGATACAGCTAAGACATTATGGCTGGCATTTAACATAAAAGATGGAAATTTAGACGAGTCTGATGCCGATCATTGCATTAAATTTGGACAAAAATTAAGAGAACACAAACTCAGGAATGCTCTTCATTTACTCAAATTATTAAAAGATACTTCTGGAGATTCACATCGTAATTATGATTTAGATTTTGCAGAGGAATTATATCTATACATACTTGGTAGAAAAGCTATAGCTTACAAACAGAGGAGCTACGAATGGCAAATATCGGATTAGTTGGATACGGCGTAGTTGGCAAAGCTGTCGGAGATGCATTTCAAGAGACTATTCCCACCAATAAAATATTATTTTATGATAAATTCAAGAAGTCTAATACTTTGGAAGAAGTTGTAAGCCAAAGCGATGTTACTTTTGTCTGCGTACCTACTCCATATAATAATTCTACGCGGAGATTTGATTCTAATTGCGTTGATGATGCTATGTTTAATATAAACTCTGTTTATACCGATAATAAACCACTAATAGTAATAAAATCAACAGTAATTCCTGGAACTACTATGCGTTATATAGGTGAATATCCTAAAATGAATATTTGTTTCAATCCAGAATTTTTAACTGAAAAATCTCCAAAGGACGATTTCATTAATGCAGAAAGACAATTAATTGGTGCTGAGAATATTAAAAGCGCGGCATATTTGACACAATTATACCTTGATAATTTTTTTAATGTTCCTGTATATATAGGAAATCCTACCGAAATAGAATTAATTAAGTACATAACAAATGCTTTTTTGGCAACTAAAGTTACTTTTGCGAATGAAATTTATGATTTGTGTAAAGTTTTAGGATTAAATTATGCTAATGTTAAGCAATTATTTGTGCAGGATAAAAGAATCGGTGAAACACATCTTGACGTAACTCCGGAAAGAGGTTTTGGCGGTAAATGTCTGCCAAAAGACACTATGTCTTTAGTAGGACTAATGGAAGATTTAGGAGTAGATAGCAAACTACTTGATGCTGTTTTAGATAAAAATAATAAAATACGTAAAGTTTATGACTGGGAAGATATTCCTGGCGCTATGACTCATTTGGAATCGTAATGGAAGATATATCATTTCAAAAACCGGAGAAACATTTCTTCATTTGCATAAACGATAGAACTACTGTTCCAGGAAATCAAAAGTCAAGCTGTGGTTCGAAAATAAAACCAGAAGATGTAGATGAAGCTAAAAGATGGCTACTACAACAAGGACTTGCTGGACAAGTTTACTGCACTAAAGTAAGATGCTTGGGTTTCTGCAATCCGGAAGGCGGCGTCGCAGTTGTTTATCCAAAAGGCAGATTTGTAAAAGGTCTGCAAAATGCAAATGATATAAAGCAATTTATGCAAGAAGAGTTAAGTTTTAAAAGCAAAGATAAGGTTTACAAATATGGCGATTCAACATAGAACACTTGATGATAAACTACAAAGAGGCGCAATATCAGTGCCTCCAATACAGCCTTCTAAATGGGTTGAATTATCAACTCACGCTTATGAAAGGGCACGAGAGCGTCTTGGACTTACTACTGTAAGAGAAATAACCAATACATTAATTACTCATTTCAGAAACGGCGTAGTTGTAGCTTCTGAAGATGGTAGTAAATGTGTGAACTTTAAACATAAAGGTAACAAATTGTATATACCTTTTGTTGAAGAATCAGATCATTACTATTTGCTAACTGTATGCCCTGGTTTTGCCAATCCAACATCTTATAGCAGACTTATGTTAAAGAAGTAAACTAATCAAGAAGCCTAAGATTGAGAATGCTGCAATTGGCGGTAAAGCTGGCAAGGCTTTGAACTTCTTCTGGATTATTAACCAATGTATTAATACAATTCCACCGACTGCTCCAATTATGACACCTAAAGCTTGCACTAATCCAAACTGAGCTAAGGCTGCAACACCAAATAATGCTGGAAAGGCTAAATCTCCACCGCCAAGCATTATGAAATCTGAACTTTTCTTTGTCTGCCGCAATTTTGTTGCAGAAACTTTTCCGACATCATGTGTCAATTGCATTGGATCTTCCGTAATTATTATTCCCATTGGAATACCGCTCTGTAGCATTCCTTTAAACATAGTTACCATATGTTTGGTTTTAAAAACTGCGATAAAATCATAAACTGACAAAATTATCAATAAAATAATTGCTGCAACAATTGGAATCATTGTTCCCAATCTTGCTCCGACTCCAGCCAATGCGAGAAAGAAGACCAAATTATGAGTAAAAACATTTGGTTTTAAAAATCTTGCACCAACCATAAACGCAGTAAGTATAAATGCGATTAAAGCCGGAAAGAATGCTTCAAATACTATATTCACACCTACGAATAAGATAAGGGCAAAAAATAATTTTGAAGATGTCGGACCTTTAAAATATTTAAGAAATACAAATAATAAAATAGTTGCTACTATCATAGCGGCTAAAAAAGTCCATATAGCTTGAGTGGCTGGCAAATAATCAATTTGCTGAGTTGAAATCAATCTATAACCAACTAAAAGTGCTAATACTTGAATTATTATAAACATAGATATTTCTGATAAGAGCAGCTTCGGTTTGAAATCTATAGCCATTAGATTTATTTGCAAACAAGCATATAAAAAATCTTCCTAATCAAAATATAGATTTTCTAAACTGCGAGCGCGGTATAAAAACTACCTTTAGCTATATTTTTATACTCACATAGAGCAATCTTAACAGATGGTAAAGATTCATTTCTTGGGCGGATGCCAAGAAGTTGGTAGAAATGCATTTCTTGTAGATTCAACGAAAAGAATAATGCTTGATTATGGTATGCACGTTGAAGATCAAGGCAGGCCACTAATGCCGAAAGGAAAAGTAGATTATTGTTTTATGTCTCACGGCCATCTCGATCATTTAGGTTCAAGTGCAATTCTTCACAAGGAAAAAGGCTCCACTTTTTTTGGCACCGCTCCTACTGTTGATTTTACAAATCTACTTTTAAGAGATTCTTTAAAAATTGCGAACATAGAGGGAATAAATCCTGGATTTAATCATGCTGATATTCTAAAGCTAAATAAATGTTATGAAAAAGTTGAATACGGCGATGATTTCAAATTAGGCGGCTACAAAATTAAAATTTGGGAAGCCGGACATATACCTGGCGCAATTATGACTGAATTGCATGTTGAAGATAAAACTATTTTGTATACTGGTGATTTCAAAACTAATCCTGGCAAACTGGTAAACGGAGCTAAATACAGCGGAAAAGATGTTGATGCTTTAATAATGGAAAACACTTATGCAACGAGAGAACAGCCGCCAAGAGAAAAAACTGAAAAAGAATTTATCAAAGCTATAGAGGAAACTTGCGAAAATGGTGGAATTGCATTACTGCCAAGTTTTGCTATACGAGCGCCAGAGATTTTAATGGTACTTAATAAATATAAATTAAATTATCCAATTTATCTCGACGGAATGTCTAGAGCTGCCACAGAAATAAGCTTAGCTCATCCGAATTTTATCAAAGACCACGATGCTTTGCGAAAAGCAACAGATATAGCAATACCTATAGAAGAAAATGAAGAGAGAAGCAACGCTATGAAAGAACCCTGTGTAATCGTAACAACAAGCGGGGCGATGGAAGGCGGTCCTGTTGTGCATTATATGAAACATCTTTATTCAAGAAAAGACTGTTCCTTAGTATTTACTGGCTATCAAATTCCAGGAACTGCTTCGAGATATTTAGCTGACACAGGCAGATTTATCATTGGACCAATTGATTTCAAAGTCAAAATGAAAATGCATTCGTTTAGCTTTTCTGCGCACGCCGATAGAACTGAACTAATAAAATTTATACAAAAAATACGGCCAAAGAAATGTTTTATGATTCATGGAGATTACAGCACTAAGTTTGCAACAGAAATCAAAGGTAGATTTGGAATAGATGCTATGGCTCCGCACGCTGGCGACACAGTAAAAATCTAAAGAATTGTAGTTTTGAGTTTAGACTTCTTTATATTCGAGTAGATTTTTTTAATAATTAATGGCTTTGGATGATACAATAATACTGCAGATAGAATCTGCTATTTCTTATGAATTTCAAGACAAAAGTTATATTGAATTATTATTCGAAGATAATGGAAAAGCCAGAGAATTTGCGTGGATTGGAGACAGCTTAATAGAATATTTTTACAGACGATGGTTAGCAGATAAAAAAGGCTACCAGCAAAGTAAAACTAGAAATGGTGTTTACTTAACAAATAATAAAGAACTTAAAGGTTTAGCCATTCATATAGGTTTAGCTTCCATTCTCAATACTAATAATACTAAAAAGTTAGGGACTTTTGTAGAAGGTTTAATTTATACTGTAGCGCTTGATTCTAAAGATGTAGAAGTAGCGGAAGAGGTATTCAAATTATGTTATTTAGAAAATCCCAGAGCTGTTGAGTCTGCAGAGAGGGTTAGAAAAGGAAATAACGTAGTTCCACGAAAGCAATTAGCTCGTGAATTAGCATATAGCAGATATTCGTAAATAAAAGTTGGATGATGGTTGGCCACTGACGATTAAAAATCGTGTTCCACTTAAGGAGGTAAATACCATCATCCGTTTAGTATACCATAGTTTAACTTCTTAAACCTTTTGATTTAATCACTTCTAAGTAATTACTAACGCTAGAGTGCGATTTCTGTATATATAATAGTTAAGTTTAAAACAACTATATTAGCAATAGAAATATGAGAACATTAGAAGAAAGAACTTTGACACGCGATGACTTTAGCAAAAGTGGTCGGATGGAAGTAAGATTAGAAAATAACTATGTAGTTCCAATAGATAAATCTGATGCTAGAGGATTACGTATTAAATACGATAAAATGTTTTGTTTAAAGATTGACGATAAAAGAGTATACGATTACACTAAACAAAAAGATAATTTGACTATATTTTATGCTACATTCGGTTTTCCTCTATTAAGCGTAAGTTTAATGGGCGTTGCTATGTTTACTAAATTAAATAATCTTGATGATAGCGTATTAATTATAGCAGAACTGTCTACACTTGTAGGACTATCTCTTACGGGTGGAAGTATTAATGAATATTTACGAGCTAGAAAATTTAAGAATGCAATTAATCAACAATCTTCACGCCAGGACGAATAAAATTTTTATCTCGTCTTCTTTCTTTTTGCTTAATTATTTCTTCTATATTTTTACCTATTGCTGCTTTACTTTGCGGAAAATTCAAACCTAATACGCGCGATACTGCTGCTAAATTTTCTGGCAGCCGTACTTCACTTGCATCCCTTGCAAATGATGCAATTAGAATTGGAATTTTTCTTCTTAGAAGTCTGACATTCTGCATTATTCTTCCAAGCATTTTTGCTCTTGCACTTCCTTCTACATTTAAAATTTGGGAGAAACTTATTGCATAACTACATTTGTTTTTCTTCATTAGTCCAGTAATTACAGATGTCATATTACTATTTCTATAATGCGTATGTTCTCTGCCAGTTCCAGTTGTAATTTCAAATAAAAAATCTACTCTTGGATTTTCAGCACAAACTCTGACTAACTCTTCCTTCTGCGCAATTGCTCCAATAATATCAGAATTTAAATATAATTTGTCCAGATATTTCAAATCCTTTGGCGATTTGACATCCAAATATGTGCCGACAAACACTGGAAATTTTAAGTCTTTGAGCTCTTCCCGTTTCTTTAGTATCTCTCCTCGCGATTTAAATCTGTAAAGAAATGCAACTGCATCATAATTTAGTTCTTTAGCTCTGTTAATGAGTTCAGTTTCATTTCTGTCAGGAAGACATATATCTATTTTCATAAAAATATATTACAAAAGGAGTTTAAAAGTCTGCTTTACTTTAGGTCTCTATGTTTCTTGCCGGCAGATGTTAAACCTCGATTAGCTCTGCCTCTTTGCTTGCTTATGAAATTGATTTTCTTGTCGGCTTTTATTACTGGATGATCTCTATCAACTAAAATAACTTCAAACCATTTGTATTTACCATCTTCACCAACCCAATATGAATTTAATACTTCACAGTTAGGATATTTGCTAGAAGTGTGCCTCTCTGCCTGCGCTTGCAACGAACTTCCAGTTGTAAAAAATCTACCATAATGAGCTTGTCGTCTTCCATGTCCTGGCCTTGGTCTTTTTCTTCCGCCTTTTTTTACTCTGCTTCTTATTACTAAATAACCTTGCTTCGCTTTAAAGCCAAGACTTCTTGCTCTATCAAGTCTTGTAGGATGTTCAACTCTAATCAGAATTGGCTCTTTTCTTAGCTGTACCAGCCAAGTTCGCCATCTCTCTAAACCAAAGTTCTCTTTCGGTTTACTCCACAATTGTTTCAGATATTTTGCGTAACCCATTTTGCTTCTCCAATTATTTACAAATGGACCAGTCGAATGCGCACCATTCAAACGCTGCCCATTTTTCCAATCTTTGCAATTTTATCCAATGTATTTGCAAAATAGACTGGCTAAAACTCTTATGTTTAAGCAGTACCCTTGCAAATCCTTCCCTATATATTAGGACATTGGATTTCTATCGCTTGTGTATACATCCGTATAATAGAATTTAAAAGCCTTTCCGCTGACTGGTTTTTATTACCTGGAGGTGCATTATGACTGAAAAAAGTTTAAGCAAAAGTGCAGTAAAGTTCGGGAAGATATTTCTAGGAATAATTGTAATACTTGCCGGACTAGGATTAATCTGGTACTGGTGGGGCAATTTCCTAAGCGTCCTTAAAGGCGTAGCGGGAGTTGTAATTGCACTAATTGGATTAGTAATAGCTGCTATTGGCTGGTCAGATTAATTTTTATTTATTCCAGCCGTTTTTTCCAAATTTTAATTTCTTTTGTTTTTTGTTTCCCATAAAATCTGGCATTTCTAATTGCGGAAATTCAAATGCTGGCAGTTTAAACTTTTTAGTTGGTGCGTGTCTGTTATTTTTCATTCTCGTTCTTAATCTTGCGGCATGTTCTCTTGGTCTCGACAAATCATCAGATGTTGGAAGAGTAATCAAGCCTTGCTTACTTGCAGCAAATACACTTATTACTGCAACAGCGATAATTATTCCCAGCATAGTTGTCCATCCGCCAGGCAAAAATGATAGATCTGGCAAACCAGGTAAACTAAAGTCTCCTACCGCAAATCCAGATAATAATCCTCCACTAGTTTCTGACTTTCCAGACTCTTCTGCTATGGTTTGTGCTACAACATCTCCGCCTTCAGTTAAACTCTTACCAGTTATTGCGAATATTGAGAAACCCGGAGTAGTTGCTGTAAATTTATAATTATTACCATTCTCGCCGACGTAAGTAGTAAGTATATTTGTCCAGCTTACTGTATATCGTTTTACTATAATATCGCTTACATCTAAATTATTTGATGTTAGCCACGCTTTTGGAATTTCAAATTCAAATGTTGCGGATGTTAAGCTGTCTAAATTAGTAGCTTCAACTTCAAATAATTGGTAAATTCCTGCTGGTTCTACGCTAATAGAAGTTGGCAAAGTTTCTATATCTCTAATTTTAATTCTTGCATCTATTTCCCCTTCTGAAACTGTAAATATAAGTTTCTTTATTGCGAGGTCTGCAACGTTTATATTCAATTCTTTAGTTCCTGGGACGAGCTCCTGGAAAATTTGTGAAACATCAAAGGCTGTTGCTGGAGCATTTCCGCTAGCGGAAACTTCTCCTGAACCTGAATCACTCGAGCTGCTTGAGCTTCCTCCGCCGCCTGCTTGATTATTAATTGTAAACGTGCTTCCTGAAATATCATTTCCGTATCCTCCGAAATTATCTGTTGCAGTTATGTTTAATCTATAGGTAGCGCCGTTAGAGGCACCATCTGTGTCCCAAGTGTAAGTGCCATCATTCACTTGATTGCCGGCTATCAACGTCCAAGTTGAATTATCGGTCGAATAATATATGCTAATTTTTCCATTTAGATTTTCTCCATCAGCATCTGTTGCAGTCCATGTAATAGCTTGCTCATCTACAACTACTTGTCCGCCTGTTAAAGATGTCAAATCGACAATTGGATTTTGATTAATATTATTTATTGTTATATTGGCTGCAGATTCTATTTCTCCTGTAATTTCAGAATCGTTTGCTACTGCTTTTATTTTGTACGTTGCATCAGATATTGCGGATAAATTCCAGGCTGTTGAAAAAGTGCTTGCCGTATGCGTAGTTACGTTATTAATTAGAGTCCAGACAGACTCATTTGCCAAACTATAATAGAATTTCACATCATCTACGTCTGATATACCATCTAGATCCTGCACAGCTGCAGTTAAATTAACTGTCGTCGCTAATACGGTATTATTTACTGGATCAACACTATTTACTACCGGTACTGAATTATTGATAGTAAACTGGAATGTATTTTGAGAACTTTCACTTCCGTTTATCGCATAAACTGTTAATATATTAAGTCCTTTAGTCCAATTAGCAGTTATATCCCAAGGATTTGCTAAAGAGGTGTTTGTAATAGCTGCATCAATAGTATAAGTTACATTAACAACTCCGCCTCCAGCGATAGTTAAATCTACTGTGCTGGCTTTGAGAATAGTAGTTGCGTTAGCGGGAGAACTTAAAGTTATATCAATAGCTTCTACTCCGGGTAAAAGCAATAGTATTGCAAATAAAACTAATGTGCCTAATAAAGTTCTTTTAGTGGCCATACTCCTCTTTATGAACTTAAAAGTGGTAGTATATAAGATTTACTTTAGAAGAAAATATGAATATAGGTATCTTTTTAGCATCAACTTATTCTAAACATATGATGAAAGCAAAGAAAGAGCTTACAGTTAAAGAAATATTAGAACTAATCGAAGCTGTGGAAAAGGCTAAGAAAGCCACTAAAAAACTGGCAGAGGTATTTGGAATGCCTCTTGATGAGCTGCTTAAAAGTTCTAAAAAAGTTGAAGATCGTATTGATGTGCTTAAGAAAAAAGAGAGAAAGCCTGAAAGCCTTCTTGAGCAAATAACAGAGACTGCTCCTAAAGACTTGAAAAACAAAAGTAAAGAAGTATACGATCCAAAATATAAGAGTTCTAATGAATTATATCAGCAAGATCAACAATATGTATTGCAGACTGATGAGAAAGAATCTGGATGGCAATACGATTCTCAAATCAAGAAAAAGAAAAGGAACCAATTGTAACTAATGTCTGCGTCTTTAAGACTCTACAATAACTTTAAAAAGACGCTACTTAATTTTTCCATATGGATACTCAAGATATTGTACGTACGCCGCTGGTTTTTGGACGTTCTAAGGAATTATATTTGGACTATAATGGATTAATAACCATACCTAATCTAACTGCGAATACTAGTCTACAAAAACTTTATCTTGATTATAATAAGATCTCTAAGATAGCAGGCTTAGACGGTTTAAATCTAAGCTTACTTGATCTTGGTAACAACAGAATTTTTAGGATAGAGGGTTTAGATGGATTAACCAATCTAGAAATGCTTTTCTTAAGTTATAATAAAATCTCTAAAATAGAAGGACTAAGCAATTTATCCAAACTAAAGAGATTTGATATTTATGGTAATAAGATTTCTAAGATAGAGGGTTTAGATGGATTAAATAGTCTAAAAAGATTTGATATTTATGGTAATAGAATCTCTAGTATAGAAGGTTTAGATGATTTAACTGATTTAAAAGTGTTTTTTGCCGCTAATAATGAAATTTCTCGTATAGAGGGATTAGACGGTTTAACTGATCTACAAATGCTTAATCTTAATTTTAATAAGATTCCTAAAATAGAGGGATTAGACGGTTTAACTAACTTAGAAGTTATTTACTTGAAAAATAATAAAATCTCTAAGATTGAAGGTCTAGATGATTTAACTAATCTGCAGTGGATTTACTTAAATGGTAACCAAATTTCTCCTAACGATCCTGGCATAATGCAATTAAAAGAGAGAGGAATAGAAGTATACTTGTAATAATTAGCGTCTTCTTCTTTTTCTGGTCGATTCTGAACTGCCAGGCAATTTAAATTTAGGCATATTTCCTCCGCCTCTCAAAAAGAAAAATGCTGC
>ERZ1292623.3352-Hain-H51-01um-R1-3352-length-13696-cov-6_pt1 | contig 13696 bp, 8 predicted proteins | sample MGYA00564398_ERZ1292623 | MGnify/ENA primary metagenome ERZ1292623 (study PRJEB36523, sample SAMEA6512633) | groundwater metagenome | collected 2019-01-07 | study: AquaDiva: Metagenomics assemblies of 32 groundwater samples
GTGTTGAAGAATTTCTGGCTAAAAATATTCAGCAATACCGTTTCCCGCCGGACCTTTTTGGAATTTCGAACGACGGCAAAAGAGTCAGCGTGAGCGGTTCAATGCCGATTGAGTTCATGGAGGGGCTTATTGGGGTTTTGGGGAGGTAATTTGGTAATAAAGGGTATTATACCGCGGGGTATTAATCCCTTTGTTAAAAAAACTAGTTCACCCGGCGTATTTATTGAGATTTCTTTCGCCTACGATTCCCGTGTTCCACTATCAATTTAATTTAACGATTATGAATACTGACACTAAAACTATTTTTTCAATAACTGAGAATGATATACAGATTGAGGCAAAAAAGTTGATAGGCAGGAAACTTACCGCTGACGAAATTCAAGTTGCTAAAAAAGGTTTAGAATCTGGTATATTAACAGGAATTGATATAATCTACAAAACAATACTCTTAGAAATGATAAAGAAATGAACCAAACTACAAAAAATTTAAGCCCTTCAGATTTGCTTGTGGGTCAATTTCTTGATAAGGCAAAAGCATTTCAGGCAAATGTCGAATTAATTAAGGTTCTAAAATCAAGAACTTACAAAGTTAGCGAAGCCAATGTTTTGGTGCGTGCCTCGTCAGAAGGCAACAGGAGATATTTTTTCGGCATCAACTACATTACAGTTGAAGATATTGCCAATCTTGATAACCCATTTATTGCCTTTATATGTGGCTCGATAGATAGAGTTGTAATAATCCCTGCCAAAATTTTATTCAAACATTTGCCAGAAATTAGTCACGATAGAAATGGTGAGTATAAAATCAATATTGATAAAGATTTGAACATCGTTTTAGCCGGAAGAAAAAAAAGAATAAATTGTAGTAATTTCATAAATAAATGGAATCTTCTATTGTCCCCGCCTGTCATACTCGCGGAAAGTAAAAATACCGTTGAAGAAAGTTTGCACTCAATTTTACAGGGTCGTTTGATTGAAATAGGAAACATTCGAGGGTTTGATACTTTTTGTCCGAATAAGTCAAAAACTTTTAATGAGAAAAAACTCGATGAAATTAGCACTTTGACTACTTGTCCAGAATTACAATTTGCGGATTACAATCTTTTAAAGCAGATCGATGTGCTTTGGTTTAGAAATAGAGGGAATAACATTGTTCCAGAATATGCTTTTGAAGTGGAGCTATCCACGGGGGTTTGGAGCGGTGTTGGAAGGATGGCAACATTGATCGACTATTCAAATGTTGGGTTATATGTTATTGCCAATGACCCTAAAAAATTTAAACAGGTTGTTTCTTCTTTTCCTGAAACTGAAAGCAGGTATAAGTTCGTAGCAAATGATTTGCTTGGGGATCTTTATTCTGCCGAAATGAACCTTAAAGGACTCCGTGTAAATATTGGTCTATAATCTCCAAATTATATTCATGCCCATATCTAAAGAGCGAGCTCGTAATGTTGAGAGATGAAATTGATGACTACTTTAAGCGCTTTAATTAACCCCCCAACAACCTCCTCATCCCGCAAAACTCGCAATCCGGGTCTTCGCAGGTTTTATTCCAAAATGAAAGAGCCAGAATCTCCAAAGCGGCTTTTTTGAGCACGCCGACGAGTTCGGCCACTTCTTGCTCGGTTATTTCAAACCTTTCCCGTTTATATTTTCCCCGTTTGTTGGGCTCAACGAAATCTATTTCGCCGGTCTTCATGGAGAAGCGCGCTGGGTCAAATTTTTCCAGAAGCAGTTTGTAAAAGATAAGCTGTCGTTTGTAATTGCCGTCAGAGTTTTTTGTATCCCCTTCTATGTCGCGCCGACTTCTAGGTATGCCGGTTTTATAATCAACAACATTGACCGTCGCGCCGTTCAGAAATTCAACCCTATCAAGCTGGCCTCGCAGGAGAATATTTACCGGTTTTCCGGCGGATTCAATCGGAATATAGACCCCCGAAATTTTGAATTCATTGAAGATATTTTTCGGCCAAGTGTTTTTGTAAGTATCGTAGTAACCGCCAAGAGATTTTTTGCCCTTCTCCAAAAAAAGTTCATAATCGTGAACCGAAAGAGCTTTGCGGTTTAGGAATTTTTCAAAAAAGCCGAGTAGGTCTTTTTTAGACATCAAATTTTCATTTTTGTAGGCGTCAAAAAAAACTTTCAGCGATTCGTGAACTGCGGTGCCGTAGAGCTGAAATCTGCCCTCGCTTCGCGGAATCCGAATGAGATTCAGAAAGAAAAATTGCCACGGACAAGTCAGGTAATTATTCAGAGCGCTTATTGAAAAGCCGTGTTCCAGAAAAAGGCCCGACAGATATTCCCTATTTTGGACGCTAAGTTTGGTGTCGGACGGTTGTTCGGCGTCAGGCGTTTGTCCGTCACTGAACGATTGTCCGACTCCGCCCATTTTCCGCGCATCAGGGAAAATGTTTGGAGACCCGCTTTTTTCTTTTCCGACGCGGACAAGCTCTTTGTCAATTTCTTCCACAAACCGGCTTGGCAAAAGTTCCCGGCCGGATGTGCCGTGAGTCGCGTAGGTTAGAACAACTTCTTTTCTGGCCCGAGTTAAGGCCACATAAAGGAGCCGCCGCTCGTCAGAAATATCATTTTCAAGGTCTTTGGGCGCATCCGCGCTTATCGGCAAAAAATGAGTTGGACTGCGCCGACCACCCCACCGACCGTCGTTCAAATGAACGCAGAAAATATAGTCAAACTCCAGACCTTTTGATTTGTGGGCGGTCATGAGGTTGACCTTGCCCGGATAAGATGAAACGCTTTTAGCCCGAACCGAAACACCGTGCAGAGTCATTTTGTCAAGAAGGTCTAGATAATCCTTAATCCTCACATTTTTATGGCGTTCAAGGAGTTCAACGGCATGCGAAAGAAGAGCGTCGTAGGCCGAAATCAGTTCAAGCGCCCGCGGTTTTGAAAGCAAAGAGCCGATAAAACCAATTTTTGAAACAACTTCCTGTAAGGCGTCAATCAGACCTCGGTTTTTGGCCGCGACGCTCAACTCGTGAAGCAGACGAAAAAGATGGATAAACCGTTTCGGCTCTTCAACGCCGGCTTTCAAAAGCTCGCTGGAGGATTTTATAATTTCAATCAGATTCCGCCGTGATTCCCGACTTCTGTTGAAAACCTTAAAGACATCCAAATGGTTCAAACCCAGGAAATCAATAAAGAGCACCGGCGCGAGAAATTTCTCATCTCCAAAATCATTTACTGCTCTTAAAACATAAAGAAGCTTCTGAATATGCTCGTCGGCAATAACGTCAATGTCGGTGTGGAGAACATAAGGAATACTTCTGGCATCAAAAGTCCGCGCGAGCAGGTCGGCATCTTTGTTGTCGCGGAACAGCACGGCGATTTGTTCGGCTGGAACCGTCTGTTTAATCTTTTCCGAAACCCCTTTGGCGATAAAATTTGCTTCGGCCTGCGGCGAATCGCACTCCCATATTAAAATATCGGCGTTTTTTGCCGGGTTTTGTGACTGGAGTTTCACTCGCTTGTCGGCATTTTCGCCTATCGCATTGTTTTCAATTAAGCCGTGCGAGGCGTCAAGAATCCCTTGAGTTGAGCGATAGTTTTTGTTAAGCGAAACCACGGTCGCCTGCGGAAAACGCCTTTTGAAATAAAGAAAGTTCTCAAGCGACGCGCCCTGAAAGCGGAAAATTGCTTGCTTTTCGTCACCAACCACAAAAAGATTGGGTTGTTCGTGAAAACCGGAAAGGAGTTCAAGCAAACGATTTTGGCCACGGTTGGCGTCTTGGTGTTCGTCCGCCAGAATATACTGATATGTTTCCTGAAGCTCCAAAAGCAAATTCTTATTTTCGCGAAGTTCCCGGAGAACCTCAATAATCATATCCTCATAGTCGTAAAGCCGCTTTTCCTCCAGCGTCTGTTGATATTTCTCGTAGAGGACGGCAAACTCGTTGCTATTTTCAATTTTCCTTATCGTTGGCTTGTATTTGGCCTTGATTTCGCCTTTATGCGCGCCTTTTTCGTGGCGGAAATCTTCAATATTTTCTAGGTCTTTCTCAAAATTTTTGGCATGTTTTTTGTACTCGGCCGGACTGACGTCCTCGCGCTTGAGTTCTTTTATAAAAGAAAGGACTGCTTTTAGATAATAGAGCGGATTGCCGACCGGTTTGAGTGCGACAAATTTCGTTTCAAGAATCAATTTCTCAATAATGCTTATCTGGTCAACATCCGTAACGTGTTGGGCGCCGATAATCCGCGGAAATTCTTGGGGGAAACTTTTTATAACATCGTTGCAAAAACTGTGAAAAGTGTGAATCGGCACGCGATAGCCGAGCGCGCCGATAATTTCAACCAGTTTTTTTCTGATGGAATGCACGCCCGATTCGGTAAAAGTCAGAGCAAGAATACTCTCTGGCGCGGTATCTGTGCGCCGTAAAATGTTGGAAATTCGGAGGGTAAGAATGGAGGTTTTGCCCGTCCCCGGCCCGGCAATGACGATGACAGGGCCATCTATGGCGTCAACCGCCGAGCGTTGTTCTTGGTTGAGTTTTTTGTAGAGGGAATCAAATTTGGAGGAATTCATAATCGGGGGAAGTATAGCATGGCCTGATTGCAAATTGACAAATTGGCAACAAACATTTATTGTGTTAAAGGAAACAGTAACCTAGAAAACCCCCGAATCCAAGGAGACAAAGCATGGCGGGTGCGATGCCGATAATAATTGAAAAGTCCCGAAGAGAACATCTTTTGGAGGCAGAGGTGGTCGGACACGGAACCTATGTTTCCAGAGGTTGGTTCCGAAGGCGACAAAAACCAACGCTGGTGATTCGCCTGTTTCCTGACAGCCACTCCAGAATTGTGCTGATTCTCACGCAAATCGCGGAGATCGGAAAAATAGCCTTACCGGAGTTGCCAGCTGAAATTGAGATCGGAATGCTTTCCGAAGCCGCGCGAGACCGATTCAGAATTGGAGAGAGGGTTGAGATCGTTTTCAGTACTTCAAACGGTCTTGACACGTTTATTCTAGGAGCAGAGCCGATTCGGTTTGAACGGATCCAAGAAACCAACCAATGGCAGTAGCGACATGCGAACATGTTCTGCGGACATTCACAGACAAGGAGAAATCGGGATGTTGAAACTCATCGGCATTCTCGCCAAGCGCGCTCTCACTTTGAAATGGCGCATCGCAGACACATCTGTCATGACTGTTTTGCTCACGATGGTCATGTCCATGCTTTCCATTCTAGCTCTACTCTTCGCAACACCTGTCGTTATGGCCATATTGGGAATTTAGTGTTCATTTTCTTGAGAACACCCAACCCGCTGATTGAGGCGGGTTTTTGCTTAATAATAATTCCTCAACCGATTGATACTCGGATGTTGCCGAATTTTTTCATGCGCCTTGGCTTCAATCTGTCTGATGCGTTCGCGAGTCACGCCGAACTCTTTTCCGACTTCTTCTAGCGTATGAGTAATTCCATCCACCAAACCATGTCTCATTTCTAGAATTCTCCGCTCTTTTTGAGGCAAATCATTTAGTATTTCTCTAATCTGGTCGGCGATAATTCTGCGCGCCGATTCTTGGTCGGGCGAAAGAATTTTGTCGTCGGCGATGAAGTCGCCGAGAGTGGACTTGCCGTCGTCATCGTCACCGACAGGACTTTCAAGCGACACAGTGTTTTGGTCAATTTTTTCAATTTGATAAATTTTCTCAACATCTAAATCCATTTCGGTTGCCACTTCTTCGGGCAGAGGGTCTCGGCCGAGGTCTTGCGACAATCGACGAACAATTTGCTTATACTTGGCAATTGTTTCAACCATATGCACAGGCACCCGAATCGTCCGCGATTGGTCGGCCAAAGCGCGAGTAATCGCCTGCCTAATCCACCATGTTGCGTATGTTGAGAACTTATAACCCTTCGTCCAATCAAACTTATCAACCGCCTTAAAAAGACCGAGGTTTCCTTCCTGAATAAGGTCAAGCAGGGTTAAATCCGGACTGCGTCCGACATATTTTTTGGCGATTGAAACCACAAGCCGGAGATTGGAGCGGGCCAAAAGATTTTTTGCTTCAGGGTCGTTGGCTTCAATTCTCTTGGCGAGTTCCTTTTCTTTCGCGCCGTTGATAAGCGGATACTGACCGATTTCTTTCAAATACATTTGGATTGAGTCATAACTGGAACCGCTTTCATGTCCGCTGTATTTTTTGAGAGTGTCGTCAACGGAGATATCAAGCAAGCCACCTCCCTCAAGAACGTCAATTCCGGCTTCGCCCAAACGGGCATAAAGGCCGTCAAGAAAAGCCAAATCGTCCTCAATCGTCGGAAATTCCTTGAGAATGCCGTCATAGGTTACAAAACCGCGTTCCTTTCCTTTATGAATGAGCCGTTTTACACCGTCCTCAAGCTTCTTGGCTTTCTGACTGATTTGTCGGGAAATATCGGTTTTGACGCCGACCTTTGCGGTTATTTTTCCGCCTGCTTTTTCGGCAAATTTTCCGCCTGATTTGTTGCCTGATTTTCCGCCCGATTGTTTTTCACCGGTTTTTTTTCTCTTATTGGCGAAAGTTTTTCCGGCACGCGCCTTTTTGGGGGCTTTGGCCGCCCTTTTGGCTTTTTTTATTTTTGTTTTTTTTATTGCGCTCATAGTTTGTCTTCTTTTAATTTGTTGTCTTCTTTCAAGGCCGTCAACCTGCTCGTGATTTGCTGGCACTGATTCAAAAATTCTTCCACTTTGACGCCGTCCTTATCAATCTCTGCCCTGTGGAGTTCCACCATTTTTTTCGCCAGTTCATCCTTAAGCATTTCTTCCTCTAAATTCATGAAAAGTCCTTCAATATCTTTTTCAAATTTCGCGCTCTGCTCGTAATACTGCTCGGCTTCAAAAATCAGCTTGTCTCGTTCATCGGCGACCGCGACTTCAAGCGCTTGGGCATTTTCAACGCCAGCGATTTCAACAAAACGTTTCCGAATGGCGCTGGCCGTGACACCGTGGTTTCCCTTGTCGTCATGTCGGCTTTCTTGCCATAAAATTACTCCGATAATTCTCCGCTCAATTCCCTGTCGCCTTGATGTCAGTATTTTTCCCGTGGTTTTTTCGGTTTGACCAGATTGACCGGCCGGTCGCCCACCCCGCTCATTCTGCCCGTTCTGCCCACTCTCTCCGGAAGCTGTTTTTGGCGACTTCAAAAGGGTCTTAAAATCGTCCCACAACGCATCTTCTTTTAGACCGGATTTTTCGGCGATGCTCTTAATGAAATGGGCTTGCTCGGTTTTGCTTTCAACATGAAGCACGAACGGCAAGACGGCGGATTTGATTTCGCGGGACAACACTCTGGGGTCCAGTTTTCGGGCTAACAAATTGTCGGCGTAAAAATCAATAATGTGTTTGCCGTTTTTGAGAGCTTGCTTCCAGAGATTCGGATTCTTGGCGACTAGCGATGCAGGGTCCTCGCCCGGCGGAAGCACGGCAACTTTGACCTCCATGCCAATCCGCATGGCCAGTTCGGCGCTTCGCTTTGTGGCGTTAAAACCGGCGCTGTCGGAGTCAAAAGCAAACATCACCCGAGGCGAGAGCCGAAGCAAACGACGCAAATGAAATTCAGTCAGAGCCGTTCCGGAAGAAGCCACTGTGTTGGCAAGCCCCGCTTGGTGCGAAAGAATCAAATCCATTTGGCCCTCCACCAGAATTGAATAATTAAGTTTCCGAATGGCCGTTTTGGCTCGGTCAAAACCGTAAAGAACTTCCGATTTGTTAAACAGAACTGTAGCCGGACTATTCAGATATTTCGGTGATTTGTCGTCATCAACAAAAATCCGACCTGAGAACGCCACTGGCCGGCCGGTGGAATCAAAAATCGGAAACATAATACGACCCCGAAAAACGTCGTAGAAACTTTGCGGGCCAGTATGTTGGGTAGCGCGCTGAACACCATGTTGAGCGACGGTATCGCTCCGGTCGTTTCGCTTGATTAAACCGGTCGCGAGCATGTCGGTTTCGGAAATTTTTTCCGCCAGCAAGTGGTCATAAAGCGTCCGCCACTCATTTTTTGCATAACCGATCCGCCATTTGGATATCGTTTCGGCCGTCAGTCCGCGTTTGTGCAGATAATCAAGAACCGACTTATTATTTACAAGCCCGCTCTCAAAAAATTCTACCGAGGTCTCTACGGCCTTAAACAATTTGTCTTTCTCGTCCCTTTCGCCTCGCCTTTCCGGAACAAGTTCAACACCCGCTTTAGTGGCAAGATTCGTCAAGGCCTGCCGAAATTCAAGCCCCTCAAACTCCTCAACAAAAGTGAACATGTCGCCTTTTGCGCCACAACCGAAACAATAATAAGTGCCACGGTCTGGCGAGACAAAGAACGACGGCGTTTTCTCATTGTGAAACGGGCACTTGGCTTTATAGCTGGCACCGGCCTTTTCAAGTTTGAGATATGACGACACCACATCCGTGATTGAGAGCCGTTCTTTGATTTTTTCAACAGAAGACGACATTTTTGAGGATTTTAGATTTAAGATACCAAATTTTAGATGTGAGATTTGACAGGTGTGAGATATGAGATATTGGATATTAGATTGAGGACCTAAGATTTTTCACGGCGTCGGCAATCATTTTCTCTTTTACACTGCCCTTGAAACCGGTGCCGGCCGGAATGAGATTGCCGATAATTACGTTCTCTTTGAGGCCGACCAGAAGGTCGTTGTGGGATTTGAGCGCGCCGTTGATGAGAACTCTGGTGGTGTGTTGGAAAGATGCGGCCGAAAGAAACGAGCGTCTAGAGAGAGAAACCTCGGTGATACCCATGATAAGCGAGTCCACTTTGGCCTCCTTGACGCCTTTTGCTCTGGCTTTTTTATTCTCTTCAAGCAATTCCGTGAGCTCCACAATGTCTCCGGCCGAAAACTGCGTCTCGCCTTGGTCTTTTACCCGGCGACGATTGAACATTTGTTTGACGATAACTTCAATGTGTTTCCGAGCGACGTTTTCACCCTGAAGTTCATAGAGTTTGCTGATTTCCTTAATGATATAGCGCTCGGTTTTCTCCTTGCCGGCATAAATGAAAAGCTCGTCAAGGTCGGCTGAACCGTCCGTCAGAATGTCGCCTTTTTTTACTTTGCTTCCCGCCTTCGCAAAAATCATACGGCTGTGAGAAACCGGATACTCAACGGCCGTCATGGTTTTTGATTTGGATTTTTCCGAAAATTCCGGCATGATGGAAATCAATTTTTCACCCGGAGTATTTTTGACATCCAGCACCACCCCGTCAACAAAACTGACAACGGCCGGACTTTTCGGCTTTCGCTTTTCAAAAACCTCCTCAACTCTCGGCAAACCTTGAGTAATATCTCCGCCGACAGACGCCGCACCGCCGGCGTGGAAGGTTCTCATCGTCAATTGGGTGCCCGGCTCGCCGATGGCCTGTGCGGCGACAGTTCCGACGGCTTCGCCGAGAGCAATCGGTCGCGCGTTGCCAAGGTCAGAACCGTAGCATTTGATGCAAATGCCTTGGATTGATTTGCAGGATAAGGGCGAACGGACAGTAACCTCGGTTACATCTGTTTTGTCAATTTCTTGGGCCAGTTCCTTGGTAATGAAGTCGCCTTTTTGGGCTACGGTTTTGCCGTCTGACACAACGTCATCAACGAGATAACGCCCCTTGATATTTCGGGAAAGAGGCATCTCAATGCCGGAAGCACCTTCTTTGTGAATCTTGATTCCCTCCTTTGCTCCGCAGTCCTCCTCGGTAATTATCACGTCTTGAGCGACATCAAACAAACGCCGAGTCAGATAACCGGCCTTTGCGGTGTTTAAAGCCGTGTCGGTCAGACCTTTGCGCGAACCGTGGGTGGTAATAAAATATTCAATCGGTGTGAGGCCTTCTTTCGCGCAAGAAAGAATCGGGAATTCATTGGTTTCGCCGGCGGTGTTTTGGATGAGACCTTTCATGCCAGCCATTTGAGTAATTTGGGAGAACGAACCGCGGGCGCCGGAATAAACCATGTCGTAAAGAGAACCCTTCTTGTCAAGCGTCTCGGGAATAAGTTTTTCAATCTCGTTTTTGGCGGCATGCCAGATTTCAATGTTTTTTCGGAAGCGTTCTTCTTCGGAAATCAAGCCCTCGCTGTATTGGGAGACAATTTCTTCAACTTTCTTTTTGGCTCGGCCGATGACTTCCGGCTTTTGTTTCGGGATAACCACTTCGTCAATGCCCCAGGTAACGCCCGAGCGAGTGGTGTAATGGAAACCGAAGGTTTTAATGTCATCCATGATGGCCGGAATGGCCTCAATGCCGTAACGGGTAATCATGCTGTCAACGAGACCGACCATTTTCTTTTTGTCAATTTCAAAGTTGAGATACGGGTAGTCGGCCGGTAAAACCGAGTTAAAGAGCAAACGGCCAGCCGTTGTTTCAAAAATTGTTCCGGCCATTTCGGCATATTTGGGATTATCCACCGGCGCTAGGATTTTGATTTTTGCTCGGTAGTTTAAATAGCCGAACGAATGGGCAATGCCAGCACTTTGCGGGTCCTCAAAACACATGCCCTCGCCCACCTCATCCGGAATCATTTTGGTCATCCAGTAACAACCGAGAATGATGTCAAGCATTTTATTTGAGATGACTGGTTCGCCGCTTCCCGGCTTCAGAATGTTTTTGTCCGCCGCCATAATCAATCGCGCTTCGGCTTGTGCCTCATCGGAAAGCGGCACGTGAACCGCCATCTGGTCGCCGTCAAAATCAGCGTTGAAAGCGGTGCAAACCAGCGGATGAACCTGAATGGCGTTGCCCTCAATAAGAACCGGTTTGAAGGCCTGAATACCCAGACGATGCAGAGTCGGCGCACGGTTTAAGAGAACATATTTATCCTTAATAATTTCTTCAAGAATCGCCCAAACCTCCGGAATGCCGTCTTCAATCAGTCGGCTGGCTCCGCGAATGTTGTAAGCCAATTCTTTTTTAAGAAGACCCGAAATAACAAACGGCTTGAAAAGCTCAAGAGCCATGTGTTTCGGCAAACCGCACTGATGGAGTTTCAAATCCGAACCGATAACGATAACCGAACGGCCGGAGTAATCAACGCGTTTTCCGAGAAGATTCTGTCTGAAAAGGCCTCGTTTGCCTTTTAGATTGTCGGAAAGCGACTTGAGCGGTCGGCGTTGCGATTGATTAAGAGCGCCTGCCGAAGAACTGCCGTGGCGAATTGTGTTATCAATCAACGCGTCAACCGCTTCCTGAAGAATTCGTTTTTCGTTCCGGAGAATAACTTCCGGCGCGTTGATTTCCTTGAGTTTTTTAAGGCGATTGTTGCGATTAATGACACGACGATACAAATCGTTGACATCCGATGTCGCGTAACGGCCACCGTCAAGTGGCACCATCGGCCGGAGAGCCGGCGGAATAACCGGAATCCTGGTCAGGAACATCCATTCCGGACGGATATTGTTCTTGATGAGATTCCGCACAAGCGAAAGCCGTTTTTGGATTTTATCAACCTCAACGCCGGGCGCATTTTCAAACGCTTCTTCAAGCTTTTTTTCAAGTTTTTTAAGGTCTATTTTCTTAAAAAGATTGGCAATCGCTTCAGCGCCGATACCAGCTTCAAAAAGAGTGCCGTATTTAACCGAGAAATTGTGATATTCAATTTCGTCAAGCACCCGTCCCTCTTCAATCCCCTCAACATCGCGCTTAATGCTGGAAAAGAGCTCTTTTATCGCTTCTTTGGTTTTATCGTCCGTCGCCGCCTTAACTTTAACTTTGAATTCACCGTCAAGCTCCTTGAGAATTTTTGTCCGTTCGGTCTCCGAAACATTGGTAACAATGTAACCCGCAAAATAAATGACTTTTTCAATATCAATCGTCGGAATGCCCATAATCAGGCCGATTCTTGACGGCAATCCGCGCAAGAACCAAATATGGGACACCGGCGTCGCCAGTTCAATGTGGCCCATCCGTTCCCGGCGAACAATAGAGCGGGTAATTTCAACTCCGCATTTCTCGCAGATAATGCCCTTGTAGCGAATTCCGCGATATTTACTGCAGTAGCACTCATAGTCCTTGTCCGGACCGAATATTTTCTCGTCGAAAAGACCGTTGCGCTCACTACGTTGAGTCCGGTAGTTGATTGTTTCCGGTTTGGTCACTTCGCCGTATGACCACTCCTTAATTCGCTCGGGCGAAGCCAATTTTAAGACAATTGAGTTGAACTCCGATGTTGATGTTTTGGGTGTATTTTTTATCATGATTTTAAATTATGAGATGTGATTTTTTTGGATTATTTCTCATCATCGTCTTCTTTTTCGGTCTTTCGGAGGTCAACATCAAGTCCTAATCCGCGGAGATTATTAAGAAGCACATTGAACGACGCTGGGATATTCAGTTCTCTAATCGGTTCGCCTTTCACAATGGCGTCAAATGTCGCCGACCGACCGACGATATCGTCTGATTTAATGGTCAACATTTCCCGTAAAGTGTGCGCGGCGCCGTAACCAAGAAGCGCCCAGACCTCCATTTCGCCAAAACGCTGACCGCCGTTCTGGGCCTTGCCACCAAGCGGTTGTTGAGTGATGAGCGAGTATGGGCCGATTGAGCGCATGTGGATTTTGTCCTCAACCATGTGATGAAGCTTCATGATATACATATAACCAACCGCCACTTTTTGACCGAACGGGTCGCCGGTTCGCCCGTCAAAAAGTGCTACTTTGCCATCTTCGTTAAAACCGGCTTTCTTGAGCTCCTGCTTAATTTCAATGTCAGTCGCGCCGGCAAAAGGCGGGACAATCGCCTGATAACCAAGAGTGCCTGCGGCCAAACCCAAATGCATTTCCAGAATCTGACCGAGATTCATACGGGACGGCACGCCAAGGGGCGTCAAAATCATATCAATCGGCGTGCCGTCAGCCATGTATGGCATGTCTTCTTCCGCCAAAATTCTTGAGATAACGCCTTTGTTGCCGTGACGTCCGGCAAGTTTGTCGCCGACCGAAACATTTCTCAATTGAGCAACTTCAATATGAATTTTTTTTATGATGCCCGACTCAAGTTTGTCGCCCCGTTCGCGGGAAAAGATTTGGACATTGATAACCCGACCGCGCTTGCCACCCTCCATGCGTTTTGAGGTGTCTTTAACGTCGCGGGCTTTTTCGCCGAACAACGACCGGAGTAGACGCTCTTCCGGAGTAAGCTGGCTTTCGCCTTTTGGCGTAATTTTTCCGACCAGAATGTCGCCCAATCTGACTTCGGCGCCGATTCTAATTACCCCGTCTTCGCCGAGATTTTTAAGTTTGTTTTCACCGACGTTAGGAATATCGCAGGTCGTCACTTCCGGACCAAGTTTGGTATCGCGAACATTGACGACAAAATCCTCAATATGAACGCTGGTGAATTTGCTATTTTTAACGAGCCGTTCGGAAAGAATAATGGCGTCTTCATAGTTGGCGCCGGACCAAGACATAAAGGCCACCAAAATATTCTGGCCGAGAGCCATTTCACCACGGTCGCTTGAAGAAGTATCAGCCAAAATGTGACCTTTTTTAACTTTTTCACCGACCGAAACGCTTGGGCGCTGATGAAAGCAAGTAAAACCGTTTGTTCTGGAAAAATTTACCAGTTTGTATTCTTTCTCTTTGCCCTTTGAATTTTTGACGACAATTTTCCTGGCGTCGGCGGCAGTCACAGTTCCCTCCTCTTCAGCCAAAATCCTAAGTATTTCTTCAAATGTTCTTTTTGGGATCA
>ERZ1292623.3353-Hain-H51-01um-R1-3353-length-13691-cov-6_pt1 | contig 13691 bp, 18 predicted proteins | sample MGYA00564398_ERZ1292623 | MGnify/ENA primary metagenome ERZ1292623 (study PRJEB36523, sample SAMEA6512633) | groundwater metagenome | collected 2019-01-07 | study: AquaDiva: Metagenomics assemblies of 32 groundwater samples
ACTTCGAGCCAGTGAGTCGAAGTATTATTTTTAAGACACTGGCGGTTAGTTTCCTGATCCGCTCCCCGGGTCCTACGGCAGGGCCCGGGAAGCATCAGGTTTCGTGTTAGGGAAGTTGGAGGATGACTGCGCCGTATTCCGTGGTCGCGATTCCGGTGAGTGCGTATCCGACGCTACCCTGTATCGTGAAGGTTGTGGTGGTCGGTTCGACTGCGCCCGCGACTCCGTTGGAACGGATCACTGGCTCGCCGATAACTGCTGCTCCGTCCGCGAGGACATTGCACCAACCCTGTACTTGAAGCCAGCCGAATTGCGCGTTAGTAATGGCGTGAACCGCTACTCCGACGTTCGGGCTGACATAGGTTGTTGCCGCCTGAACAACTGCCGCGTATGGGTTCGCTGATGCATCCAGACGCGAGGTTGTCGTGAGGGCTACAACTACTGATTCGTCAAGGTTGAAGGTTGGGGCTGCCGCCGTATAGGCGATATGGCCCTTAATCTTGTATCCCTTGCCGACTCCCGGGGTGACACTGACGAGGATAAGCCCTTCGGTATATTCATTAGCGGTCACTGTGACCGTTGTGGTTGATACGATCGATAGATCGCCGACCGCTGCGGCCACCGCCGTGAGATTCTGTGTATCGGTGTCCTGCGATTGTGAGGACTGAAGTGTTCCAGCCACAAGCGAGGTGCCACCGGCTTCTGCGTAACGGAAAGCCCGTCCGTCATTGGCGAAGATTATCTCTCCGCGCTTGTGATACTGTTCGGCGCTTGAGGTGTGTAAGCTCTGAGCGGCGACTTGTATCGGGCCTGTTAGAAAGTTGGACATGGTGTTGTATTTTGGTGATTAAGTTTACTAACCTCTCCTATTCGACTTTAGGAGAAGGGTGTGACTAACGTTCCGCTTCCGAGCGTAGTGCCGTCGCAATACCAGCGGGTTGCGCTGATCGCGATAAGGTGCCACGTGGAACCGATGATGCCGCCCTGTGTCGTTCCGTTCATGGTGATTATTAAGTCATCAGTAACGTCCGGACTGAACGCATCGTTTTCGAGTCCGGCTGCGGTGCTCATGCACATGACGCCTCCGGTTAGGAGGTCTGCTGCTCCGGCGGTGATGGTTTGGAATGTTCCGTCTGCAAGAACCGTCGATACGAACCAGAACTCCATTCCAACGTCGCCTGCTCCGATAGCGGGAAGGGTGTAATCCACCCCTGCGCCGTCAAGAAGCATGATTGAGCCGCTCATCGCGGAAGTCATGGTCGTGTTGCCCGATGAGGCAAGCACGCTCCGCTTCCAGCGAATGCCGCCGCTGGTTGTAACCATCGCGACGTTCACGGTGCCGGTTCCTTTGCCGTCAAGATCGATGGCTTCGTTGGTTCCCGATGACAGTGCTGCAATGGCTACTTTTGACCCGGCTGCTGCTCCAGTTACGGAGACGCCTGTTGCCACTGATGCGGTTGCGGCGTTCACCTGAAGAACAGGGTTTGTTGCGCCGTTTGCTCCGACTGTCCACGCGTTGTCGTCCGTTGAGGTGACAACTGCGCCACCTGAGCCAGTGGTAAACGCAAGTGCGGTCGCGCCTGTGGCGTTTCCGATCGTGATCGTCTTGGCGAATGCGCTTATGCCGATATCGATGGCGCCGGTGCTGGTTGAATCCAACGTGAGCGCTCCGGTCAACAGCGAGTTGATCGTGAGGCCGACATTCGTGTCGTCCCCTCGCGCTGATACCGTAACTGCCCCTGCGGTCGCGGCGTTCGCGATCCGAAGGAAGTTAACGGCTGAGGCAACGGCATCGAACTCAAGGATTTCGTTCGCGTTGGAATCCAAAACATCACCGAGGTCGACTGTAATGTTGTGCTGTGCGCCATACATTACGGCCGGATCGTAGTTTCGTTGTTCTATGGCCATGGTTTTGTGTGGTGATTATTTTTCTACTAATCACTGGCCACCAGCGTTCGACTAAATGCCGGTGATGCCTGTGAGTTTGCCGTGCCTCTTTGGGTTGTTCGTGATGAACTGCCCACCGAGGTAGATGTGGCCGACGACCGATGCTGAGTTCGCTGGAATAATCCAGTCGCTCCAGCTGAAGCCGAGGCCGATTGGCGCTTCGTAGTCGTTCCCTTCGACTTGCGATTTATACTGAACCGGCTTTGCGCTGAAGTAAGGGAGCGCATAGAAATCGACGAACTTTTCGTTGACGAAAATGAAGTTTTGCGCCGTCGCTTTTTCGTCTTTTATGATGTCGATTCCGTTGTAGTCAAGTGACTTGAAGCCGGTGCCTCCCCTCAATCCTTTCACGACGGATGAATCTTTCACGATCCGTTCCTGCGGTCGCAGGAGCTGTCCGTAGAAAGAGAACACCGCCTCTGTGGTGTAGGCCGCTGACGGTGATTGCGCACCGGAGCTGACTGCGTTCCAAAGGGTGTCGATTAAGGCGAGGGTAAGGGTGCCTCCCGATGCCGTTACGGTTGACTGCAAAGTCGTGTAAGTGGCGCGGGAAAGGCCGCCGATTGTCGAAACGGAATCTCCGTTGTCGACGATAGCCGCAAGACCTAAGGGGTCTTTGCTGGCGTTTCCAGTTCCGTCGGCGTAGAAGATGGTGCCGAGATCGTCGGCCATATCTTCGCTGTCGGACTGGATGGTGAGTCGCATCACGTCGAGCACTTTATCTTCAGTGTCCGCTACGGAGAGTTCATCTCCGGGAAGCGCACAGGTGATTTGATAAAACGCTGGCGCGAATTCCAATACGACTCGGTTGTCCGTTGCCGAAACGGAGAAGGTATCGAAGCCACGGAACGATGTCCCGGTGCTGTTCTTCGACGTCTTGATAGGCGATCGAAGGGTTCTACCACTCCATTTCTTGCTGGCTCGGACTACGCGCTGGAAAAGCACGTTTGAGTTTAGGATCGTATCCACGACGAAGGGCAGGAATTTTGTCTGCACTGTCGATTGGATACGTTGCCCGTATAGTTCTGCCATGGTTTTGGTTGGTTATTTTTTACTAAGTTTTCGTGTTCGCCACGGCAGTCCTTCGGCTACCACGGCCTGTTGGCCGGGTTGGCGAAGTCCTTGCTTGTGACTACTGACGAATTGTCGGTTGCGGCGCGGTTGCCCTCTGTCGTTGCTCCGGCGATGTTCTTCCGATCCTGCATGGCTGACTTTGCTTGAAACACCTCGCTCGGCTTCATAAGTTTGAAGGCGAGGCGGTAGTTCCAGCGTCCGTCGGTATCCACGGCCTTGTTATCGAATGCAGTCTTGAGCAACTTGTTCCGGTCGACTTTTAGTGCGTCCGGATTAAGTGTCTTGTCGCCTTCGATGGCCGCGATCTCCGACTCCATCCAGCTTGTCGCGTCGTTTATCGCTTTTTGCTCCGACTCTGATTTGACGTTGAACTTCTGTAACGCCTGCTCGACTGCACGCGCTACGATCTGTTCGGTGTGAGTCTGGTAGGACTTCCACACTTTGGCGTCCTCGCTGCCGAACCAATCGGGAATTTCCGCTGATGCCGCTTCGGGACTTACGCCTGCTTTCGCAAGCGCTGCGGCCACTGCGTCCGAGATGGTTTTATCCACTCCCTCTCGGAACTTCTGAACCTCGCCTACGTGGCGGGTTTCCTGTTCGTTGAATCGTTTGTCCCAGTCGGCCTCACGCTCTTTCCAGCGTGGGTCGTCTGCAAACCCTTTGTTCTGTTCGCCACCATTTTGATTTTGCTGCTGTTGGTTATTCTGGTCAGCAGATCCAGTCTGGTCGGCGTTGGTTTTTTCACCCGCTGACGAGGCGGCGGAGTTTCCATTCTCCTCGTTCGCCACTGGAAAGGCGGGTTGCCCTTCCGTTTTGAACTGCGTCGAATTGTTTTCTGCCATATATTTGTTATGCGGATGAGTGACTCCCGCTTTTAGCACTCGTTAATAACTTTTTAAAATGCTTCTACGAATATCCTTTGGGCTTTGGCGGCCCGTCATCTTTTCTTTTTTTCTTAACGTGCTCGGGGAGGGATTTTATGCTTTTCGTCTTGCTCTCAAACTCCCGGGCTATTTCCGGGTGGTGCACGAACATAAACCCTCGTTGACTTTTCGACTTGAACGGCATGGTTATGTCTGCGGGGCCACCGCGTTTGCTGGCACTTGCTGCAAAAGGGTCGACCGTGGTTTCGTTGGAGCTTTGCCCCCCTGTTTTATTCTCTCATTTGCGTTTTTCAACGCGCCTCTTACTACTTCCGTTTCCATGGCGCGTCCGTGTTCTGCTGTTCCTTTTTCCGATTCAGCTACTGCCTGCGCTGCTGCTTGGTCTGCGGCTGCTTGCTGTTGTAAGGCGATCGCTTCTTGAACGATTGGGTTGTTTTTGTAAAGAAGGTGTGGCGCGTTTATCTCTAGCCACACGTTCGCTGCCAGTTCTTCGGGATTCGGGTATTCGAGGCGCTTATACATATCCACTAATGCCATTTTACCATTCTTTCCGAGATCTATCGCTTGGTTGGCGATGCTGGTGCTGTCTTTTGGTAGAAGCGAACCCTCTTTGACTGATATGACCACCTTTGGCGGCCGCGCTCCGAGGACGAATTGGAAACCAGTATCATAGACGTAGAGGAGCTGGAGGTGCCAATTATAGACCTTATCGGCTAATTGTTCAAGATATTCACTGATGCCGCCACCGATCCTATCAGTGTCCAAACTTCGGCTGATGATTTTTCCGCGCACTGTGTCCTCGCTTTCGATTCCGGCCGGTGTTGATCCTCGGGTTCCGAATATGTCGCGTAAGCGTCCTCGGGCATCGAGTAGGTCTTGATAGATGTCCGGTGGAAGCGGTGGGGCTGGGTAGCGATCGATTGCCTCTCGCGGGCTTCCATCCGGGATTGCTACCGTGCCGCCACGCTTGAGTGTTCCTGTCACTCCCCTTGCCTGTGGCGCTGTGAGTCCGGCCCGGGCTAACGATACGACGATGCCACTATTCATGCCGTCGGCATTCTCGTCAATCTGCTTGCTGCGCTTGTTGATTCTGTCTTGATTCGCAAGGTTCTGTCCGATGAGCGATGTCTTGTCGACTGGCTGCTCGTCGAGGTTGTAGATCGAGAGCAGGATGTATGGAATGTCTGGGACTGGAAAATGGTTGATGCCTTTCGTATCCAAACTGATTTGCGTTTCATTTCCGTAGGCGTCTACCTCACTGCTCTCTTGAACTCCGTCATAATTCCAGTGCGGGTTTTTCTTTTTCAATAAAACTTTTTTGCCGAGCGTCCAGCATAGATATTCTTTTGTCCACCACTCGATGAACTGCACATTCGTTCCCAAATCGTTTTTCACTAAGTCCTTGATCTCTTTGGTGGCGCTTGCTACTTTTTCTTCGCCACCTATGATTGCGAGAATCCTCGATGCTTTAAGCTTCCGGTATTCGCCGAGATAGTCGCCGTTGTAGCCGTCCTCGGTGACTGATGCTTCCGGGTCCAAAATAAGTTTTCTCGCTCGCACGTTCCGGACGGTCGGAATGTCTTTGTCCAAATCCCAGCCGACTTTAAGCGCTCCCAAAAGGAATATCGCCCAATGCCGCCCGACTCCTTTGAGCTTGAGGCGTATTACGTTCTCGTCTGCGAGATCCGCAAGACGATTTTTCACCTTCTGAACAAATCTTAACTTGCGCTCGTCCGCGTTCCCCAGTTCATCGAGTTCGCTACTATGAAGCGTTACCATTGGCTCGGGGTTGCGGCGTGTGATCTGTGGCAGGTATGTTTCTAACGATTCGAAAATGAGGTTGTCGACATTCGGGCGCTCGACGACTTCGGCTGCGAGGTCAGGAAGATCAAACTGTTTGCCGAGCCAATACTTTTCGTTTTCTTCGCCCTTCTTTTCAAAGTCCGCGCGAATTGCCGAGTCCTTCCACTTTTTCTCCCACTTCTCAGTGAGCTTCACTAATTCATCATCGCTTATCGCGAGGTCGAGTTCGGGAAGTTTCTGCGAGGCAATGCCTTGTTTATTTTCCTGCGCGGGATCGCCCTGCACCTTGTTGAGGTCTGAGCCGAGCGATGCGTATCCCGCTATGTCTTGTGATGTTTGAGTTGCCATGATTTTTTTACAAAAATAAGCCGTGACGATGACTGGGATTCGTCCGGCTTAATGAGCTCGTCATAGTGGTATTGCTCCCTTGACGAAAGTATTGAAAAAATGTCATCGCGCTTTTGACTCTTTTATTTTACCGCTGTCTGATAGTGGTTGTCAAATGGTTGCCCTGTGGATAACTATTTCCAGCGTCCGCTCGGATCAATATGATCGAGGGATTCTTCGATTGCTTGTTTGCTCGCTTCATCCTGCTCGGGCGGTTTGTCCTCTTTGAGATTTCCCTTCTCGTCGATTTCCAACTGCTTTTGCTGCTGCGGGCTTCCGAACATCTTGTCCGGGTTGAAACTCACTGTTTTGTCGGGGTTTATCATATAACTTTGAGGCCTTTTCATGGCTCTCGGCGGGTTGATCAACGCGCCTACGCCTGCGAAACGCCTCATGCCTACTCTCCAAAAGACGGTGGCCAGCGCCCGGTGGTCCCGGCCGCTTCGAACCCATTTGTAGCCCCGCGTTGCGCCTGTGTCCGGGTCGAGCATCTTGATTTTCGATAGGTTATTCCAGTCCAGCCAGTATTCGTACCAGTCGCTTTCCGTTCCGTGGACTGGAATGCGCTTGTCGCGGAACTCGCCTACTACCAGTGCTATGAGGCGGTTGCGGTCGGCTGATACGCTGCCAAATTCGTCGCCCTTGCCCCATTTTATGAGCTCCTTGCCTTTGCGGTCACCTGCCAGTAAGCATAGAAACACTCGGCCGGGCCAGCGTTCGTAGAACTTCCGCGCTCCGATGAGGTCGCCGCCTTGATCCACTACCGCTATCGCCTTCGGCCACCTTTTCATATAGCCGTCAAGCGTGCCGTAGTCGTCGCAGTCGCCGTGCATGAATAGGCCGGTGTCGTTTCCGAGGACGTAGTCGATGCGGAGGCCTGTGTCCACGCCGATTATGACGCGATCGTCTACTGACGGCGCCCATGCTTTGTTTGTGAGGTTTTGGAAGAAACTATCGCGGAGGAGCTTGCTGCTGCTGTCCGCGTAAGGTAGCCCGAGTATCTTTGTATAAAAAAACTCCTGCGTGGTGTCCGGGTTTTTCCAGCGGTCGATGATATCGCTCGCGCTCACCCATGGCGCGATGAGTAGTGGAACCCAGTATCCGCTTATCTGTTTGTCGTGAAACTTCTTGACCCACTGGCCGTTGCGGCGCATGCCGTCGGTGATCTCTTTGTTGCAGTTTTTGCAGGCGTATATGCGGCGCTCCAAATCTATGCTCATCTCGGCCGGGTCCTCGGTGTTCCACGATAGGTATTGCCAGTGATTGCACCATAGGCACTTTATGAACCAATGCTTTTGGTCGCTCTTGAGCCAGTCGGCGTGGACGCCCGTTTCCGGCAGGCTCGGGTGGCTGAATGTATGAATCTGCTTGAACTTCGAATGCTGTAAACGGGCTTGGTAGTCCGCGATGACGTCCAGCTTGGAGCTGTCCTTCTCATCGTGAACAAGCCGGTCTGCGGTAACCATGATCGCGGCCTTCTTCGTCCACGTGCCGCGGAAGTAAATCATACTGTTGCCGACCTGTTTTTGCTCGATGCTGTCCTTGTCGGCCACGTCCTTGATCATCGGCGGGTTGTTGCCGATAATGCGGTTCACTTTGCCACCCACGAAGACGCTGACGTCTTGGTCGGTCGGGAGGGTGTAGATTATGTCCAGCTTCTTGTTTTTGGCGTCGTTATGGTTCTTGAGGATTGCGCAGGTTGAAAGGCCGACCTGCGCGGCTTTCATGATCGTGAGGTATTGGCTGTCGTCAAGGTAGATGTCCTCGAGGAATGGGTGGTTGTCGAACTCTATCGCATCGCCCTTCTCGTTCCTGATGTCGTTTGAACGGAGCCACCCGAGAGACGACTCGAAGAATGGGTTGTTTTGGGTGGCTTTGTCGTTCATGCTTTTTGGCTTGGGGCGATTACCTCCACCTTCATCTTGCCGTCCTCGTATGTGAGCTGCCTGATTTGCTCGCAGTAGAGGCAGACGTATGTGGTGGCCTTCCACGCCGGGTTGTGGTCGTAGTGGAAGTCGTGTATCTTGCTGTCCGTTCCCGGGCAGCGTTCGTGGTCTTTTAGTGTTTGGGTCATGGTTTTGGGTTGGTTATTAAAGTTGCTTTTTTTGGTATCGGCCGCGTTGTGATGCAGATTGGATCATCCGAGCTTTCGAGGAAGATATTTATCTGTCTGTCGCGAAGCATTTCCCAAAGCACTCGTTCGCCTTCTTTTGGCGTCGGTCCCGAATCAGGAAACTTCTCGCATATTTTCTTCCATGCTTTGTAATCGATTTTTGGGTCCAGCCAGTATCTCATGGTTTTACTTTTGAGCGCTCCTTGATCATCTTCATCGCTGCGCTGTGGCCTATCATGCTGCCGTATGTTGGCCCGGATAAGCTGCGGGCGAGGGCGAGGAGTATTTTGAAGCGCTGGTTGCGGTCCTTCACTTTGTTGCAGATGAACGCGAACTGAACGGCGTATCCTTCCGTTTCCTGCTGCAGACGGAAGTATGGGTCGCGGAGGTATCGCTCCCACCATGCGTCCGGGTCGTCGCCCTGCTGTATGGTGTGGATACTCTCATGGGCGATCAGGTAATCCGGCACGTCGCGGCCGCTTGGGTTGTATATCGTGTCGCCGTGGGTAAAAATGACGTTCCCGAGGTTCGGTGCCATGCCTGCTCCGAATATGCCGTTGAGAATCTTCTCCGGCGGTTTTTCGTTCAGTATTTTCATTATTTTCATTATTTTCATTTCAAAATGCGAGGAGCAGAAGCAAAAGCCATAGCGGGTGGACGAATATCGCCAGTCCGATGGATAGGAGCACTATGCCCAGCTTACTTGGGCCCTCCCACTTGGCCAGCCACTTCTCCAGTTGCGGGTCGTTCATCTTGTTTTTGCGCTTCCTGCGCTTTTAATTCTTGGTATCTTGTGTCGCCCTCAAATGCTCGACGCTGCCGGTCGTCCCGGCGCTTTTTGAGGTATTCCTGCCATGCGGCTTCTTCGGCCGGGCTGTGGTCGCCCGGGGGCAGGTTCGTTTGGTTGACGTCTATCTTCACCTTCTCGGTGTAGTCGGGGTCGCGTTTCTCGAGCAATCTCCATGAGTCGCCCACGCTTCCAGCCTGTATGGCCCGGTTGATGTTGTCCTTCGCCTTGAGAGGCAGCTTTTCTTGGAGTTCGGTGAATCTGTGCAATAACTCGGGGAACTCCTCAATCCAGTTGTAGTATGTCCTTCTTGAAATCTCCGCGTAGAAACAGGCTTGAGAAATGTTTGCTCCTACCGAGAATGCCTCCTCAAGCTTCTTTACAACCTCGGGGATCATCTTTTGAAGGTTTCCGCATTGACAAATCGGGGTTTCCGTGGGGTCGCTGCTCCACTTTGGTTTCCAGCATACTGGACACATCTTAACCCTTCCGACTGCGTTCATCGCTTCCGGTGGTGGCGCGTTTGTTGTGCCGGTGGCGAGATTCGAACTCGCATCTGCCGCTACTCCTACTGGCGCGGGTTGTGCCGAAGCACGCGCGTGTTCGTTTTGCGGTTGCTCTGCCGTTGAGCTACTCCCGGCGTTTTGCATAGGTTCCGGCTGATTCTGCATAGGTTGTGTTTCTTGGTTTTCCATGAAAACTGGGTCCGAACTTTTGGCTGTTATTTTTTAATCTTTAGCTGGTGGCCGGCAATACTGGCCCGGGAATGCTTGCGGCGTAACGTAGACGGTTTCCTTTCGGAAGTCCACGCCAATCGCTTCAAGCTGCTCGCGGGTGTTGTAGAAGATTTCATATACTGCTGCCGGGTTGCTTTCCTTATCGAACTCGACCGATGTGACCTCGCTTCTTTTTGTTTCACCCCAGCCGGTCCCGAGGTCTTGGGACATTGAACGCACGTTGAATGCGTTGACCTGTTCTTTGGAGCTGGTGTTTGAACTGGTGTTGCTGGCACTCAAATTATAGTTCGAATGGCAGTGATGCTGCGGGTAAGGGATGTATTCTTTGATGATGATTGGCGCTGGCCGCTCCTTCTCGCCGAATACTGCGCACCCTATCACTCCGAGATTGTCGCCGTTCTTTGTTTTGGTCGCGTATGCGTCTTTGGCCTTTGAGAAGAAAAACTCATTGACCTCGTTGTTGCTCACGCGCCACCCTTCTATCGTGACGGCGCTGTATGGTTTCACGATGTATCCGCTTGAATCGAAACCCGCCTTTTCTCCGTTCATCACGGATAGGCCGTCTATGCTCGGAATAAAGAGCTTTCGACTGCCGGTGTTGTTTCGCATTCGGATCGCGAAGTTGGTGCCTTCGCGGCCCTCGATGAAGGTCTTGCCTTCATGCGAATACTCTTTGAGAGGTTTTCCGTTTACGAGAACCTCGAACTCGGTTTGTTGTTTAAGCATGTTTTTGTTTAGGACTTCTTGCCCCTTTGGGGACTTCTTGCCTCATGCTCGGACTCAGTTTTCAAGGAACACGTGACGGGCTTGGTGCTGGCGGCGGGTTCGGTGGTTTATGCCTTTTCCCGCAAGTTTCAGCGTTGTCAGCTGACCCATGTTTTGATTTTTGGTCAAGTTTTGGGTTTGCCTACGCTACGAGTCCCCATCGTCCTCAGCCATTCGGCCATACTACGACGGACCCTGCCTTATCCCACTGACGAGGATTGGTTACACGCTCCTCAATAAATGCAATCGCTTTCCCTGCCTTACTTTTCTTAATAATCAAGTAAGGAAGAATTGCTACAAGAATCTTGTAAACAGCTTCCTGCTTATTTACTATCCAAAAATACATTTGCGCCTTTGTGCCATATCCCCGTCTTGAAATGTGGAGGGGGTTTTTCTCTTTCACCTTTCCATCCCGAAACTTTTTTGCAATCCAATCGAGCATTTCCTTGTTGGAATTGTATATCTCGATTCGGAAACGGATTCGCCCATTTTTAGTTTCTTTCTTTTTTCTTTGGATTACTATACTTCCTTCTCCATCTATAATCCCAGCTACATAAGAAAGGACTTCGGGCAAAAGGGTTGGCAAATTGTATTTTTGAAATCTTGTCATAATATAGTGGCTTACTACTCTACCACTATATCATATTCATTGTGGAACGTGCAACTGTTGTTCAGCCACGCCAGCACTAAGCTCGCCACTCTTATATTTTAACATATTTTTAGCATATCTCGCAGTCCCTGCTCAAGGACTTGTCGTTCGTGTGCGCTCATAAATCTGTGAATAATGTGCTCCTCATCGGTCAGGATATCCACTACTTTTGCACCGCTTATCGCGAAGTCGCTTGTGGGGCATCTGAACCAGCCGCCTTTCCAGTCCATTCGGGTATCGCATACCGGGCATTTCCGGTGTATCAGATTTTGCCATCGCTTCGGCTGCATTTCATAGATCGAGTCCGGTGTTGACTGCTTGAAAGTTATTCCGAATCTCGTTGATGTCGCCTTTGTAAAACACGACCACGTTGCGGTGCATTCTATCGACCTTTGGCAAGTTGATGTATCCGTTGCTGATCTCGGCCGGGTTGCCTTTGTAGAACGCGAGGATATTCTGATGCACCTTCGTCACCTTCCGGTTCTGCTCAAATGGCCTGCGGGCCCGGAGGGTTGCGGTCGCTATGCTGTTGACCAGTATGATGTCGTTGTAGAGCCGCGCTCCTTTGCTCTCGAATGCTTTGATCGTGTCGCGGACGAAACCCCGGTAGAATCCTTGTTTGTCCCTGATGTCGCCGACTACGAACACGGCGAATCGATTATCACGAAGGCGCTCGACGGCCTTCTCGATGATGCTGGTGTATATTTTTATAAACTCGTCGTAGGTTTCTTTGTTGCTCAAATCATTCGGATCGTCTGTGTATTTTTCAAGATCGTAATATGGCGGGCAGCTGAAAATGAAATCGTAAGTTTGTCCGGCCGGTAGTTCCGCGATCACTTTTTGGCTGTCGCCGTGGATATAGTTCGGAACCTTGATCGGAACCTGAATGTTTTTGATCTGCTCTTGGTTGGTTTCGATCTGCTTCTTGCTCAAATCAATTCCGGTGTATCCGTAGCCGAGGGTGGCGGCGACTGCTGCTCGCACTACCCCGCCTGCGAACGGATCCAATATCTCGCCTTGCTTCGGGCAGAACCACTTGTAGCAAATCTCGGCGACGACTGGATCGAACTCACTGGTCCCGGTCAAATCATCGCTGCCTTGAATCTTTGCTAACTGCTGCATACCTGCGCCGAGTAAGTTTTCTTCCCGGCCGTCGCGGCTGTCCCCGAAGAACTCCGTCCAGCGATCCTTGCGGTTTTGCCAATAGCCGGGACGGGTGTCCCAATATGAGAACGGAGGAATGATGTAATCTTCCATGAGGCCGCGCTTTTCGTGGAGCTTCCATTCGTAGCGATCGATGTCTAACTGCGTGAAGCCGGTGAGCTTGAGCACTTCTTCGGTGAGGAGTTTGACTTCGGCCATCGCCAAATCCAAATCCCATGCGCTCTCGTTCAGTTTGTTGTCGGCTAGTCGGTATGCTCGGGCACGTTCGTCGTCCAAATCCACTTCGACGCATGGCACTTCGCTGATGCCTAACTTTAGCGCTGCGAAATATCGGCCGTGCCCTACGATGATGACGCCTTCTTTGTCGACGACTAATGGCTGATTAAAACCAAACGCAACGATCGAGTCTGCGATCTGTTTGATCTGTTTATCCGGGTGCTTCTTGGCATTCTTCGGATAAGGTTTTACGTCTGCGATGTTGCGGTCGGTTGTTTTCACGTTATTTTAGATCGTTGATAGTGTTTTAGTAATCTTGATCCGATGAACGCTGCGGCCTCTCGCGTCCGGGCGGTTCTTCGAGTTTGAAGGATACTTTGGCGTGTGCCTTGAATCCCACTACATGAAGAAGTTCTCGAATGGCCTCGGCTGTTTTTCCTTGCTTGCCGATGACTTTGCCCATGTCCTCGGGCGCCACTTTGACTGATAGGAACACGCCCATCTCATCGCTCTTGGCGTCGATGACGATTGCGCTCGGGTCGTCCACTATCGTTTCGAGAATAAGTTGTAAGAACTTTTTTGCTGTTTCCATGTTTATTTGTCTTTTTTAGGTTTCTTTTTTTCGACCTGAAGTTCGACCGACGCAGTCACGCCCTCACAGGAGAATGTGATCGTGTGCTTTCCTTCAGATTTGAACTCGTAGTGGAACGGATAGAATGGCGTTGATACTCGGGCGCCGTTCCTGACGACTTTCCGGTGTGCTCCGGTGCCGTTCATGGTCTTGTCTTGCTGACTTCCGGGTGCGTTCACTGTCACGAGTCGGTCTTTGACTGCCTCGCCCTGCTCGTTGCGAACAATGAGGCCGAGCTCCACATAATCTTCTTCGTCCTCGATGCCTTTCGGGTTGTGAGCGTGGACTTTGGTTTGGCCCTTGCCGGGGACTGGATTGAAAATCTCTATTGTGATCATATTAATATTCTTGATCCTCGACGTGCTTCGGCTTCTTTTGTGTTTCCACGATGATGCCGGAACTGGTGAGGAGTATTGATGCGATTGATATGGCGCTCTCGACGCCTGCCAAAACTACTTCGAGCGGGTCGACTACCCCGACTTCAAAATAGGGGCCTGTTTGTTTCGTTGCGACGTTCATGGCATGGCCGGGTTC
>ERZ1292623.3354-Hain-H51-01um-R1-3354-length-13691-cov-4_pt1 | contig 13691 bp, 12 predicted proteins | sample MGYA00564398_ERZ1292623 | MGnify/ENA primary metagenome ERZ1292623 (study PRJEB36523, sample SAMEA6512633) | groundwater metagenome | collected 2019-01-07 | study: AquaDiva: Metagenomics assemblies of 32 groundwater samples
CAGTGGGGCCGTAGCCGCTTTTTTTCTGGCGGCGGTCATTTTTGGTGTGGGCGGATGGAAATGGACGGTTCCGATTTTCACATTCTTTTGCTTGTCGAGTTTGTTATCCAAAGTTGGACAGGCGCGAAAAGCGCGGTTTGCTTCCGTGTTTGAAAAATCGGGCACACGAGACCATGGCCAGGTGCTTGCCAACGGAGGTGTCGCCGGATTTCTCGCTCTGTGGCAGTTGGCGTTCCCGGCAGCTGATTTTTACCCGGTGTACCTGGGTGCTGTGGCGGCCGCTACCTCCGATACATGGGCGAAGGAAATCGGTTTGCTGACAAGAGGAAAAACGTTTTCGATCGCGAGCTTCAGAACCGTGGACCAGGGAATAAGCGGCGGCGTTTCCTGGCTTGGCCTGTCTGCCGGGTTGCTCGGTGCGGGCGTGATTGCAGGAAGTGCCTTTTTCTGGGTGAAGGATATGCGCATCCTTGGCTTTGTCGCAGCCGCAGGGTTTGTCGCCTCCTTGATTGACAGCATTCTTGGAGCAACGATACAAGCGGAATACGAATGTACGGTTTGCGGCCGGTCCACCGAGCGCAAAGAACACTGTGGCATGCCGGCGAAGCTTGTCAAAGGATATCCCGCGTTTGATAATGATACTGTGAACTGGTTGTGCGCGTTTGCGGGGGCGATGGCGGTATGGAGTTTCCAGAACGTCTTTCTTCGAGGCAGCTAGTGAGAGAAACTCAAATCCAACGAACGATTTTACTTTTGTGAAAAAGAAACTGCAAAAGGTTGCGTCTGGGATGGTTTCTCTTGTTTTTTTCTCCACCGCTCATGCTCAGACGTCATATCTCACCCTTGTAAGATCGCCTGACGCTCGAGAAGTAGCCATGGGTGAATCCTATGTTGCAGGCCCGCTACAGTCGTTCTCGATTGAAAACAATCCGGCTGTTTTGGCGCAGCTGACTGGCATGACCGCATTCTATTCTTACCGAGATTTGAACTGGTTTGGCTCCTTTGGCGATTTCCAACTAAGCGGGGCTGGTGCGATGATCGAGAGTCCAATAGGAAACTTTGCGTTGCTTTATAAGAGGTTTACGCTCGGGGAAATCAACTATAGCTCCGGACTTGGGCCCGAGGTTTTGAGCACATTTAACCAAGTAGATCAAACTTACATTCTTGGTTATGGCTCAAGGATTACTGATGTCTTGGCGATTGGAGTCAACGCAAAACTTTTTTATCGTAAGGGGGATGTGCTGACAGGCTCCAGGGCGATCCCAACCAGCAAGAACAGCTACTTGTTCGATGTTGGTGTGCTATACGCGTTAGGGGGGATAACATCGGTTGTGCACGTGGTTGATCAATTGAACGTGGGTTTCTCGCTGCAGAATTTTGGGAGCGATTTCGAGACGGCTCTTCCGGATTTTTTCCCCAGTCAATATTTTGTCGGAAAACTCCCCCGTTTTGCGCGCTCAGGGTTTTCATATTCAATACAGTCGCACCCAGGAGAGTTATATAGCGAACTAGGCTTGCTCGTTACAGCAGAATACCGGCGTTATGTGAACCCGCAGGCGTACGAAAGCAACCGTGAGAATTTCTGGGGATTTGGAATGGAAATCAGCGCACTTCAAATTGCGGCAATTCGCCTGGGAGGAGTGATCCAGCCTTATTCGGACATCTTTGGAGACGAAGGCCAGGTTGCCGTGAGATATGGGCTTGGCATTAGACTTCCGGGAGCATTATTTGGTTTACCGCGCTCTTTGATGGCGACATTCGATTATTCTTTGGTTCCGTTAAACGGAAATATTTTTGGCGTGAGGAAGACGCTTCCGGTAATGCATATTCAACTGAAATACGATTTCACACAGGCAGACTGAAAAGAACATTGCTTAACTACATCTGGATATCGCTGATTGTCATCGGAATCCTGGCAGCCATCGGCAACGACATAAAGGACGAGACATCGAACACGTACCGCAACGGCGTTCCGTTAGAGGCCACGTTTGAAGTGCAGGCTGTTCCCTCCGGCTCTGCATCAACATGGAAAGGCGAGGTGGTTATACCGAAGGAACGATTCAATGAGTTTTACGGCGTGAAAACAGTAGAGGTAGACGTTCGTCAGCCAGTTGCCATCAATGTCGGTCCGTTGAATGAAGGCACATTCCTGCTTTCTGTCAGTGATGCGACGCCTTCGAGGTGGAAGGAAATGGCAAAATCCGCGAGCAGCAAAGACAAGCTCACCGGAAAAATCCAGAAGATTATTTTTGCCGAAGACAAGAAATCGGCTCGTGTTCAGCTCGTCTTCGAACCGATCCGGTTTGTCAAGATCAAAGCGGTGACACAAGCTGCGCTGGATTACGCCAATACTGCAGTGGAAATCTCTATTGGGTTGATCGGCATCATGGCTCTTTGGCTCGGAATTATGAAAATTGCAGAGGAAGCGGGACTTATAAGAGTTCTCACAAGAATGCTGACACCGCTCACCCGAATGCTGTTCCCCGATGTCCCGCCCGACCATCCGGCGGTTGGTGCAATGATCATGAACATGGCGGCAAACATGCTGGGGTTGAACAATGCGGCAACACCGATGGGTCTGAAGGCGATGGAAGAACTCAACAAAATAAGTCCCAAGGCCGGAACCGCAACGAACGCGATGGTTACGTTCTTGACGATCAACACGGGCGGGCTTGTGCTCATTCCGGCAACCGCGATTGCGGTGAGGGCGGCCGCGGGCTCTGTGAATCCCGGGATCATCATCGGCACTTCAATATTCGGCGCAGGATGTGCGACCGTTTTTGGAGTCGTTGCTGCAAGGCTTTTGCAAAGACTGCCGAAATACAAAAGAGAACTGACGGCGGAAAGCCCAGCACAACAGGAAGTCAGCCATGGGTGACCTGTTCCGTGCGTTGGTGAACCTTGTCTCGATTCTCACCATTCCGCTCATGATCCTCGTGTTTCTGAGTTGGGGTTTTGCAAAGAAGGTCAAGGTGTACGAAGTGTTTGTGGAGGGAGCGAAGGATGGGTTCAGCACGGCCGTAAGGATCATCCCGTACCTCGTGGCGATGTTGTTTGGCATCGCCATCTTCCGCGCCAGCGGCGCAATGGAAGTACTGACGTCGGTTCTTGCGCCCGTAACAAACCTGATCGGCATGCCAGCCGAAACGCTGCCGATGGCGCTGCTCCGGCCGCTGTCGGGGAGCGGGTCTCTCGGACTCATGACAGAACTGATGAAGACTCATGGCCCCGATTCTTTCATCGGGGTGCTTGTGTCAACCATGTACGGAAGTTCAGAAACAACATTTTATGTTCTTGCGGTCTATTTCGGCTCAGTCAATATCAAGAACACGCGCCACGCCGTTCCTGCGGGTCTCATCGCTGACCTGTTCGGGATGTTGGGCGCAGTTTTCATTTGCAGAATTTTGTTCAACGTGTAATCTCAAAGAATAATTCAGGAGGATTCAATGCATCGCAACAGAAGAAGAATCGTTTCAGCGTTGGCCCTGGCCACTGTTTTGACATGGGCGACCACACGAGCTCAGCAGATGCCTTCCGCGTCCATGCTGCAGAAGGACAAGCAGTCGGTTCCCGTTGGGTTCGGCGCAACTGTGATTGACGGTCAGCTTTTCTATCTCATCAACATTGCGCCTGAGCTTTCCTTTGGAAAACTGGGCGTGGGCTTGGATCTCAACTTGAGGTACAACCCCGAGACGAAGAAATTGAGGGCGCAGGATTTCGACGAGTTTTATGACTACGTGCGCATCATCCGATACGTGCGCTGGGCCCAGAAGGGTGACCCGTTTTATATTCGCCTGGGACGCCTGGACTATTCCCGGCTCGGTCATGGGTTCATCATGTATAATTACCGCAACAGCTCAAGCTACGACCTGAGGAGGCTGGGGCTGGAGTTGGACCTCGATTTTGAAAAATATGGATTTGAGAGTGTGTACAGCGATTTTGCCGGGAGAGGCGTCCTCGGTGCGCGCGGATATGTTCGCCCTTTGCAGTTTACGTCTGCTGCCGATATTCCGGTCATTGGTAACGTTGAAACGGGAATGACGTATGCGACCGACATTCACAGAGATGCGAATAGGTTGTTCACCGCTCCACAAACCAGCGAAGATAAGGGTTCCATGGGCGTCTTCGGGCTTGACCTTGGTTTGCCCCTCCTTTCATTGCCGATGATCAAATCGACTCTTTATTTTGACTACGCCAAAATCGTGGGTTATGGCAACGGTGCGGCGGCCGGCATTAGCTTTGATTTCAGCGGTATGGGCTTGTTCACTGCAGCCTTGAAGTATGAGCGCCGGTGGATGGGCGACCAGTTCTTGCCATCATACTTTAATGCCCTGTACGAGCGCGATCGAATCGGGAAGCAGGATTCCGTGCGATTTGTGAGCAAAGCAATGGAGTTGAATGCGGTCACGAAATCACAGGGGTATTACGGAGAGATTCTCGTGAGCATCCTCAATACCATCAATGTTGTCGGCGGATACCAGGCGCCCGTCGGAGTGCCGGGGAATAATGGAATTCTCCATTTGGAGCTGCAGACGGGAGATGCTCTCCCTCTTCTCGTGAGCGGTGGCTATGACAAGAAGAACATCGGCCCGGTGTTTACGCTCGACAACAATTCGGTGCTCTATGCTCAGATCGGCTACAAGCCATATCCTTTCCTTCTCGTTTCCATGCTGTATGAATGGACGTGGACGGAAGAGAAGGACGCGAGCGGAATTGTGATCGGCTTTAAGGAGCAAAAACGCATCGAGCCGAAAGTGAGTCTGGTGATCAATTTCTAACAATTGAGACTTCCGAAGGATTACGAGTAAGACTTCCGAAGTCTCACCATGTTTTCCCTTCCAGACTTCGGAAGTCTAGTCTGACCTTCGGAAGTCCGAACGGACAGTCATTCCTGAAAAACCCTCTGCTAAAACAGGGGGTTTTTTATTTGAGGGTTCCACTCCGCTTGTTAATTGTTATGAAAGTACTTATGTTGAAAACGCTCAAAAAACACACATTTCTTACAAAATCTGTTAATTGTAAGAATAACATTTGTTAATTGTTTTCGCTTTGCCTCCTGAAATGGAACCTCGCTTCTTACATCATGATCTTCGTTTGGTTGAACCGCTTTTTGGAGATCCGCTCACCGACCTCATTATCGAATTGGATGGTCTTCGCACGAAACGCCTTAGCGGAACGACACATCCACGTATCTTCTTTCAACTAAAGCACATTTTTCACACGCTTGAGAGTATCGGTTCTGCCAGGATCGAGGGCAACCGGACAACTGTTGCCGAATACATTGAGACGAAATTGGAAGGAAAGCCTTCTTCATTACCGAGCATACGTGAAATCCAGAATTCGGAAAAGGCAATGGCATTTGTTGATGAAAACGTGAAGGATCACAAAACTGACCGCGCTTTCGTTAGCGAGTTACACAAAATAGTAGTTGACGGACTTGAGCCTCCTCCCAAAGGGGAAGGCGATTCTACTCCCGGGGTCTATAGCAAAGGCATCAGAAGAATATCAGGCTCAAGTCACCTCCCGCCGGATGCAATGCAGATTGAAAGATACATGAATGACTTATACGAATTCATAGACCGGAAAGTAACGCCGAAATACGATCTTCTGAAGACGGCTATAGCTCATCACAGATTTGTGTGGATACATCCATTCAGCAATGGCAACGGAAGAACCGTCCGAGTATTCACCTACGCGATGCTTGTCAAGCAAGGATTCCAGGTCGAACGAGGAAGGATTCTGAATCCAACTGCCGTGTTTTGCAGCGACAGGAATGTGTACAACGAGCATCTCACCCAAGCAGATCAAGGATCGCAAGAAGGAATACTCGCCTGGTGCCAATATGTGCTCCGGGGATTGAAAGCCGAGATTGAAAAAATAGAGAGACTTTTGAAACACGAATTCCTGAAAAGCAAAATACTGCTGCCGGCTTTGGATATATCATTTCAACGAAAGCTCGTAACCGATATTGAGCTCCAAATATTGAAGCGTGCAGTGGAAAAACAAGTTCTACGGGCGTCCGACATAAAGGACCTATTCCCCGGTAAACATCCAGTTGAAGTGTCCAGAAATATCAAACGCCTCGTCAATAACAAAATGCTGGTTCCCGAAACGCAGAATGCTCGAAAGTATGTCATACGTTTTGATAATAATTACCTTCTTCGAGGGATCATCAAAATGCTAGACGAGGAAGGATTTTTGCCATTGAAGGGTGAATCCACTTAGGATGCACGCTCCATGAAACTTGCCGACAACGAAATTCATGACATGAACAAGTTTCTTAGGCGGTCAAACCCGTAGATTCGCGCTTGATAAGCTGACGCTGCGGGTCTTCTATTGAAACAGTAAGCACACACACTATGCCTGCCAATCACACCGACATCGAAAAGAAGCTCTGGTCCGCAGCGGACGAGCTGCGTGCCAACTCCAAGCTAAAGTCCTCTGAGTATTCAGTACCTGTACTTGGATTGATCTTTCTCCGCTACGCCGACCACAAGTTTGCTCTGGCTGAAAAAGAGTTTGCTGGTAAATCCACAGGACGGAGAGCCATAAGCAAAACAGATTACTAGGCCAAAGGCGTTCTGTACCTTCCTGAGAAATCCCGCTTCTCGTGGCTGATTAACCGGCCTGAAGGCTCGGATATCGGCAAGGCAATCAATGATGCAATGCGGGCAATTGAAACGGAGAACGAAGAGCTGCGTGATGTGCTGCCCAAGAATTATCAGGGCTTCGAAAAGAGCACGTTGGTTGAATTGCTCAAAACCTTCAACTCCATCCCGATGGATATTGAAGGAGATGCGTTCGGGAAGATCTACGAATACTTCCTTGGCGAGTTTGCGATGACGGAAGGACAGAAGGGCGGCGAGTTTTTTACACCAACATCCATCGTGAAGCTGATTGTGGAAGTGATCGAGCCGTATCACGGACGCATCTACGACCCTGCATGCGGTTCGGGCGGTATGTTTGTGCAGAGCGCACGCTTTGTGCAGAACCACAAGAAGCGTCCGAGCGACGAGATCTCGGTGTTCGGCGAAGAGCGTGTTGCTGAAACGGTGCGGCTCTGCAAAATGAACCTTGCCGTGCACGGACTTTCCGGCGACGTGAAGGAAGGCAATACCTACTACGACGATGTGCACAAGGGCGTTGGCAAGTTCGATTTCGTGATGGCAAACCCGCCGTTCAATGTGGACCGTGTGGACAAGGAACGCATCATGGACGATCCCCGTTTCCCGTTCGGCATGCCAAAGACGGACAACGCCAACTACCTTTGGATACAGCTTTTCTATAGTTCGCTCAGTGAGAAAGGACGTGCCGGGTTCGTAATGGCAAACTCTGCCGCCGATGCTCGTGCCTCCGAGCTGGAGATTCGCAAACAGCTTATGCTTCTATGACCAACAAGCTGTTGCAAGAACTCGCTCTGGCAAGGGACGGGGTTGCGATCTTAAGTGCGTCTAGCGCCAGCGAGTTTTCTCAGGAAGGCAAGACGTGGGGTGGCCATGGTGTCTTTACCTATCATCTTGTAAATGGCCTGCAAGGAGCCGCCGACACAAATAGCGATGGAATGGTCACCATCAGGGAGATTTATGAGTTTGTTTACCGGAAGGTTGCCGATGATACCGGCGCTCGACAACATCCGGACTTGCAAGGCAGGTTTGACAATAATCTGCCACTTAGTATTGTAAAATGACTTTGCTGTATGAATGGACGTGGACGGAAGAGAAGGACCCAAACGGAAACGTGATCGGCTTTAAGGAGCAAAAACGCATCGAGCCGAAAGTGAGTCTGGTGATCAATTTCTAACAATTGAGACTTCCGAAGGATTACGAGTAAGACTTCCGAAGTCTCACCATGTTTTCCCTTCCAGACTTCGGAAGTCTAGTCTGACCTTCGGAAGTCCGAACGGACAGTCATTCCTGAAAAACCCTCCGCTAAAACAGGGGGTTTCTTATTGCATTTCGAAGCAGGTGTATCTATATTAACCGCGATTTCGAATGCAATTCCCCGTCTGACATCTCACCAATGTCTTTCCTCAACAAGCTCATCGTTTCCGCACTCCCAATCGTTCCAAAAGCTCTTGTAGGCCAGTTTTCACGAAGGTACATCGCCGGCGTCACACTCCAGGATGCCGTCCGCGTGATTCGTGATTTGAATGGAAAACGGTTGATGGCCACCATGGACCTCCTCGGCGAGGATATCCATGAGGAAAGCCAGGCGGCAGGGATGAAATCATCCTTGATTCAGATGTTCGAGACCATCAAGCGCAGCAATCTTGATTCGAACGTATCTGTGAAGCTCAGCCAATTGGGCCTTCGAATTGACAAGAACGTGTGTTTTGAAAATGTCCGCTCGATCGTCGAGGAAGCCCGAAAACTCGGGAATTTCGTGCGCATCGATATGGAGGATTCGACCACCACGAACGACACGATTGAAATATACAAGCGTTTGCGCGAGCGGGGGTTTGAGAACGTAGGGATTGTCATCCAGGCGTATCTCAAAAGGAGTGATGCCGACATCCGGGCCCTGGTGAAGCTCAAAGCCAATTTCAGGATCTGTAAAGGCATTTATATCGAGTCATCCGATATAGCGTACCAAGACCGCGATGACATTCGCCGAAACTTTGTTCTCTTGGTCCGGACGATCATCGAAAACGGGTGTTATGTGGGGATCGCGACGCATGATGAGTATCTTGTCGAAAAATCTTACGATTTGATTCAGCGGAATTCCCTCGACCGGTCACGCTATGAATTCCAGATGCTGCTTGGAGTCCGTGAAGCACTCAGAGATAAAATCCTCTCCGACGGCCACCGCCTTCGAGTGTATGTTCCGTACGGGGAGCAATGGTACGCGTATTCCATGCGGAGGTTGAAGGAAAATCCACAAATCGCGGGTTACATCATGAAGGCTTTGTTTTCTCCTAACGGCAACTGACCATTCCCCTAACTCCCAACCAAAATCTCAAAGGAGCACGATATGGCTGAAACATCCCCCAAGCAGTTCCAACCATATATACCGGATTCACAGATTGTTCCCGAGTTTACTGTAAAAGCCATAATTTTGGGTGCAATGTTCGGTCTCATCTTCGGTGCTTCAACGGTATATCTTGCGCTGAGGGCGGGGTTGACTGTATCAGCGTCGATCCCGATTGCTGTGTTGGCGATTGCGGTATTCAAGAGGTTCGGAAAGTCCACAATTCTTGAAAACAATATTGTTCAGACAATCGGGTCTGCAGGGGAGTCTGTCGCCGCGGGAGTTGCCTTCACGTTTCCGGCCCTTATTTTTCTGACAGGAGGCGAAGCGTTCTTCAATTATTTCAACGTGTTCACGTTGGCTCTGGTGGGAGGGATCCTGGGAGTGTTGTTCATGGTTCCTCTTCGGCGGTCGCTCATAGTAAAAGAACACGGTACGCTTCCGTATCCCGAAGGAACAGCGTGTGCGGATGTTCTGATAGCAGGTGAAAAAGGCGGATCGATGGCGCGAAGGGTTTTTGCCGGGTTGGGAATTGCAATGCTTTACAAATCCCTGATGAGTATCCTCGGATTATGGAAGGACGTTCCGGGATATGTCGCATCGAGGACTTCTTCGTATCCCAACGCCAGCATCAGCGCAGAGATTACTCCAGAATATCTTGGAGTCGGTTACATCATAGGCCCCCGGATTTCCGGGGTTCTCGTCGCTGGCGGCATCCTTTCGTATTTGGTGCTTATCCCGCTGATTTCGTTCGTCGGCGACGCACTTCCAACAATTGTCAAGCCGGCCGGGAAATTGATCTCTGACATGTCCCCGTCGGACTTACGGTCAGGTTTCATTCGCTACATCGGAGCTGGCGCGGTTGCGGCGGGCGGGTTGATCACGTTGATTCGCACGTTACCCACGATTGTTTCCGCCTTTCGTGACAGTTTCAAAAGCCTGAAGGATTTGAAAGCGGGAGTGCAGCTTTCACGCACGGAGCGGGACATACCTATCACTTACGTCATCATCGGATCGATTGCTCTTGTTTTCATCGTAGCCATTCTCCCGCAACTCCCCGGTACGTTCCCCGGAACATTGCTTATGGGACTGCTCGTTGTGGTCTTTGGATTCTTTTTTGTAACGGTCAGCTCTCGGATCGTGGGAATTATCGGCTCGTCCAATAATCCAATTTCCGGAATGACGATTGCGACATTGATGGCAACGTGTCTGATATTTGTCAGCCTTGGATGGACGGGAGAGATGTACCAGTCTCTTGCGCTTGCCGTCGGTGGGATTGTCTGCATCGCTGCCGCGAACGCCGGAGCAACGAGCCAGGATTTGAAGACCGGGTACATCGTTGGTGCAACACCGATTTATCAGCAAATTGGCCTGGTGATCGGCGTCGTTGTGTCCACATTCGTTATCGGTTGGACGCTGAAGGCGATTGACGGCTCAATGTCGTTCCAAGGTATTGCTCATGCGATCGGCACGGAAAAGTATGCAGCGCCGCAAGCAACTCTTATGGCGACCATCATCAAAGGCCTTCTTGCTCAAGATCTGCCATGGGGATTGGTTTTCATAGGAATGCTCATTGCGGTTGTCGTTGAGTTATGCGGTGTTCGATCACTGTCATTCGCAGTTGGCGTGTACCTGCCTCTCTCCACAACATTTCCAATATTTATTGGCGGGATGTTAAAGTCCTTTGTCGATCGGTCGAAAAGTGTAAAGGAAGAGTCCGAAGTGAGTTCCGGGATGCTGTACAGCACTGGTCTGGTTGCAGGCGGTTCTCTTACCGGTGTGGCCATTGCACTCCTGAGTGGAATTGCGATCACTGCGATGAGGGATGGACAACCGAAGGAAATCTCACTGATGCAATACGTTGGTGATTCAGTCGGTGTTCACGGCTGGGAACATTTTGGAGCATGGGCAGATCTCATTGGAGCAGCGATGTTCGCAGTTCTTGCGTTCTTCCTGATTCGCACCGCCCTGAAGAAGGATTAAAAGCATTTTCTAAGAATGATCGTGGTAGGCCGGCGTTCAAGCCGGCCTACTTGTTAGCCTCCGAATGGAGTTCTAAGCCCGTCACACATGGCGCAACGAAAACCCCAACGTTCAAAATCTCGCGGCAAAGAACTGCGCAAGCTCGCGGCCATCATGTTCACAGATATGGTGGGCTACAGCGGACTTGCGCAAAAAAACGAGAAACTCGCTCTCGAGTTGCTCGAAGAACATAAGAAACTCCTCCGCCCCGTTTTTCCGAAGTTTCAAGGCAGGGAAATCAAGACCATCGGGGACGCGTTCCTTGTCGAGTTTGCCAGCGCGCTCGATGCTGCACAATGTGCGGTGGAAATTCAAAAAACCATCCATCAGCGGAACGAACGCACGCGCGTTGACCGTCGTTTCCAAATAAAAATTGGGCTTCATGTCGGCGACGTGGTGTTCAAAGACAAGGATGTCCTCGGTGATGGAGTCAACATCGCTTCCCGCATCGAGCCAGTCGCAGGCCCCGGCGGGATATGCATCTCCGAAGACGTAGCCCGCCAGATTCAGAACAAGATTGGGTTTCCCCTTTTGAAGCTCGGGAAGGGTGAACTCAAGAATATCGAAGTACCCGTCCAGCTGTTTCGAATTCTCCTTCCGTGGCAGCAGAGAGTGCTGCCTTTTTCCGACCGCCTTGGTTTTCTCCTCAGGCAAAAACGATCCCGCACATTCGCAGCCGTCATCGGAGTGCTCATCCTCCTTTTCGGAGCGAGCTGGATGTTGTTTCAAACGTATGTCTCCAGGGCAACCGCCGGAGCTTCTGCGCCAGAGAAATCGATTGCGGTACTCCCATTTCAGAACTTTGCCGGCGGGGCGGAGGACGAATACTTTGTCGACGGCATGACTGAATCGCTCATTACAGACCTGGCCAAGGTTCCAGGGCTGTTTGTCATCGCACGCAACAGCATGTTTCAATACAAAGGGAAAGCCGTGAAGGTGAAAAACGTGGGCCAGGAGCTGAACGTGCGCTACGTGCTCGAAGGAAGCATTCAGCGTTCCGGCAGCAAAGTTCGTGTCAATATGCAGCTGATCGATGCGATGACGGAAGCGCACATTTGGAGCGATCGGTACGACAGGGAAGTGGCTGATATTTTTGCGCTTCAAGACGACCTCTCGATGAAAATCGTCCAAGCGCTTCAGCTGCGGCTGGCAGAAGCCGAGCAGTCGATGTTCAAGGCTGACCGCGCGACGAATTACGAAGCTCAGGACCTCTATTGGAAAGGCCTGCAGCACAGCAAAAGGAAAACAAAGCAAGACAACGACCAGGCGATTCGGTATCTCGGAGAAGCTCTTGAAAAAGACCCGAAATACGCTTCCGCACATGCTACACTCGCATCAACACTAAGGTTTCGCTATGCAATCGGTTTCGACAGGAGTCCGGCAATCCTGGAACGGGCGAGGGAGCATACGGCCCGCGCGTTGGAAATCAACCCAATGCACGCTGAGGGCATGGTGATGAAGGGGCTTCTACAGAGGGAAGAAGGCAAACTGAAGGAGGCGATCCAAACACTCCTGAAGGAATACGAATCCAATCCAAACGACGCGCAGTGTCTCTACTATCTCGGTAACTCCTACAGAGATGCCGGGTACTGGACGAAAGCAATCGAGTTTCACAAAAAGGCTTTCGAGATCGAACCATTCTATCTTGCCAATGCCTATAACCTGGCAGCCGACTACTGGGTATTGGGGAAGGCTGAAGAAGTGAACCGGTATTCGGAAAAGGCGATTGCTCTCGACCCGCAGAATTTCCTGGGGCTGATGATGAAGGCATACGGCCTGGGGCATTCCGGACATGAGGCAGAGGCGTTGACGTACATGGCAAAAGCAATCGCCGCTGAACCGAATCATGCGGACACCTACGGCTCGCGCTCGGAAGTCTACAAGCTAGCCGGCCGTTTCGACGAAGCGTACAAAGACATCCAGTATCTCATGGAAAAAGACCGATACAGTCTTACCGGAATTGCTTCCGCATTGCCTTTCTTTATGAATATTGGAAGAATCAAGGAGGCTGAACGCATCGTTGAGACCTCGCTGGGTCGTCCGATTCTGCCTCTTGCCCTGGGAATAGACTACAAGGCGCTTCTGCTGCTTTCCAAGGGAATGATAAAAAGAGAACAGGGAAAACAACCTGATGCGGACGCAGCATTCATCGCAGCCCGCAAAGCTCTCGCGCAGCGACTTCTTGATTTTCCCGACCGCGCTCCACTTCTTTCCATGCATGGCGTCAGTCTGGCCTGTCAGGGTAAACACGAGGAAGCGGTTGCAGAACTACAGAAAGCAAATGCCGCGATACCCGGTGTCGCCCAAACGACTTTTGACATTGCGCGGGCCTATGCCCTCCACGGAGACAAACAAAAAACCTTGCAGTATCTTCGTCAGGCAGTGGAAGAAGGAAAGCACGATTTCGAGATGATGAGGACGGATTGGTTTTTCAAGCCGCTGAGGAAGGATGCAGAATTCAATGCGCTGATTGATTCCTTCAAACTTCAATTCAAGAATGCAACCTAACCCGACGTCCTCCCTCCCGAAACCCCCACGCTCCTACCGCTGGGCTGTGCTGATCCTCATCAGCCTGGCGATGTTCGGCAACTATTACATCTACGATTCCGTGAGCCCACTGGCAGATTTGCTTGCAAAGCAACTGGGTTTCACGGATTCCAATATCGGCCTGCTGAACGCAATCTACAGTATTCCGAATGTGT
>ERZ1292623.2856-Hain-H51-01um-R1-2856-length-15134-cov-6_pt1 | contig 13688 bp, 19 predicted proteins | sample MGYA00564398_ERZ1292623 | MGnify/ENA primary metagenome ERZ1292623 (study PRJEB36523, sample SAMEA6512633) | groundwater metagenome | collected 2019-01-07 | study: AquaDiva: Metagenomics assemblies of 32 groundwater samples
AACGGCTCCGCCCGATTGGGGCGAAGCCGTAGCGATGCCGCACGAAGCCGGCGGTCAGGGGAGAGAAAATCGGACGGAGCGGATCTGAAGACCAACCTTACGGAGATCTTCTTCGATGAATTGGCGGACGAGGTTGCTAAACCTCTTCTGTTGCTCATCGTCAAGCGGGTTGTAGAACTCCGCCAGATCCCTGCTATGCCTTTCGTTGAGCTCGTAGAGCAACGAACGAACGAAGTTGTTGATGTCTTTCGAATTCAGCCGAGGAGGTTTGAGCACTCTATTCTCGTCATACTTGTCCAGCATAGGCGCACCAAACTTGGCAATGTAATGCCCGTACGCCTCCAAGTCCGGGCCGATGACGGCCTCAAAGTCGTAGTGAAGATCACGCAGTTTCGGGTTTGGCGTGATCGGTTGGACCGCCATACCGCAGATCACAGCGTAGTCGGATCTGATCTTCACGGCGTATCCGCGCTGGTAGATGGGGTCGAGTATGCTCATGGCGAGACCCTCAGGGACTCGCTTGACGAGATTGCCTTGCTTGTCGAAGAGGTAAAACTCGCCCCAGTCAAAGAGCGTATTTGGTGTAAGGCATGAAACGCCTGTTCCAAACAGGACAACCAATGCCCCAACGACAAGTCCGTGCCACCACCTTCCCTTTCCTCGAACTTGTGCTACGGAGAGAGCCGCGCCGACGATGAGTACGAACGCTATCAAGGCGATCAAACCTGTGAGAAGAACGTTAGTTGAGACCACTTAGGTCACCTCCTAATTGATAGGGAAATTATAAATTAAACTTGACAGTCAGTCAAGACACGAAGTATTTCCCGCCAAAAGAAAACGGTTCCGCTACTTTTTCTTCGCAATATGCCAGAGTTCGAGAAACCAGCCACGCAAAGTGGCGGCGTACTCTTGTGAGGTTATTACCATCCCTAGGTTTTCATCACGAGATAGTAGGGCAGCGACATTGTTACCGTAAATCATCACGTTAGATAGCGGAAATTCACTCTGCGGTAAAAAGCGCACCTCCCGTAGGTCTTTTTGAGAGTTATGAAGCATAATATCATCACTGTAAGGGGTGACACTCAAGGTTTTAGATTTAACCCCAACCTTAATGCGTCGTTTCATCCAGTCGCGCAAAAACTGCTCACCTATCATCTCTACTAGACGGTGATTGCCACTAAAGTAATAAATAGTGTCGATCGGTTCCTTGAGAATCTCCTCGGCAATCCGACGTACTTCTCTGCCTCGGAAGAACCGAACTAAAGGTTGATGGAGGGAAGTTGAGTAGCGAGATGATAGTAGTGGTAAAGCTTCTTCAAAAGAAGTGATAGTTTCTTGAAGGTTGTTTTTCTCGGCCCGTAGCGCGGCCAAGATGTTCTGGGGCGGAGTGGGCAGGTAACGACGACGTTTGCCGATAGCAATCTCCACCAAAGCCCGCTTAGCTAGGCGATCCAGGGCTTGATAAACGGTGGTGGACGGCAAACCAGTTTTCTTAAGGATGGGGTTCAGTGGCGTTTCGCCCAATTCCAAACAAGCCAAGTAAACTTGACTTTCAACATCACTCAACCCCAGCTTTTTTAAGTAATCATCTATCATAACTTCTTCTTTAAAAGAAGTTTAACACTTTATACTCTTCAAGTCAACTGGTTTATTAGCAAAACATACATCAAAAACAAAGTAAACTTCGTACGTTTATGATGAAATACGTTCACCTTTCGAAAGGTGAACATTATGAACAAGAGCTCAATCATTTCTGCGGCAGAGGCACTAAAAGGTGCGCCCCTGCCTCACTTCCTGGTCGGTGGCTGTGAGATCAGTGCCGATAACCGCCACTTGACGGCAACTGTTGTCTTTCCCTCTTCCGATCCCACGATCGGGAGTCGGGTGAAGCCTGTTGCTCACGTCAACCAGGCACATCACCTGTTTGCCGCCTGGAACGGCGCGCATATCCTCAAGGGGTATCACGGCGTGGACTCGTTGCTGGCGCTACGCTCAACGCTCGAAGAAGAACAGTCGGAGATCCGTACACCCCATGTTACGGTGCCCGACGTTCCTTGCCGGATGGAAGCGGAGATCACACACATTGGTTCGCGCCAGACACGAGAGTTCGAGGGGCAAATGCGGGAGACCGTCACCGGCACGTACCGCGCTTCTTTCTTCCAGGAAAGAGATGGCGTTGAACAGGTGGTGGCGGAGATCAAAACGCCATGGATCGGCTTCTACTCGTAGACCTGATCTTTGCCACAATCCCAGCGGCAAGACAACCTGCCCGAGGTCTGTGTTGCAATTTGCAACGCAGGCCTCCCTTACTACAAAACGCGTGCGCCCACCCAAGGGCGCATAAACAACACAAGGGCGCATAAACAACAGGAGAAAAGAACCATGAATCCAAGAAGACTCGTTATTGGGCACACCGCCATAGCGGTGGGGCTTTTTATCATTGGCGTTTGGCACGTTTCCGTGCAAAACAACCTCGGGGCGTTCGGCTTTGCTCTGATGTTAGTTGGCAGTCTAATTATAGGCGCCAAAAGTTACAAGCTCGCTATCGCCAACGCCAAGAGGAAAGAGAGCCAGGAAAGCTTAGGCGGACATCAGCTCATCAATCCCCCTCAGTCGGCTCCAGACCTCGACGAACTGCGTAGGTTTAAAATGCTGGCTCTTATCGGCACCGACATGGGCGTGCAAGAACCTGTTGACGAGCTGGCCGACTATCTGGCCAAACACTACCCAGCCCACCTCGAGGAGATAATGGATAAGAGGAGTGGCCGATGGTGTATTAAGACGGTAGACACTGGCGAGGGGTCAGTGGTCACGTATACAAGACCACAGTAGCCAGCCCTCGACCCCTTCCCCGCAGCATTTGATGCTGCGGTTTTTTTATTTCCCGTCAAATAACGGCTGTTGACACGAAATGTACGTTCGTGTACATTTCAATCAATGACTAACAAAACTATCTCCACCACCGAAGCACGAAAAAATATTTCTAAAATTATGGATGAGGTTGAGGCAGGTAAAGCGTCGTACACTATCACTCGCAATCAACAGGTTGTGGCAAAACTCGTTAGCCGTGAAACAGACGAAAAAATAGCGGTCGATCCAAAGCTTGATAAGTATCTGGCTAAGTTCTTCACCGATTACGATCAGGCGATGACCGAGTTAGCCAAGCGCTAACTTCATGCAATACATTAGCTTGAGGGAGGTTTTGCTAATCCATATTGCCGCTATTCGGCGTTACGGTGGCAGTGATGGCGTACGAGATGCTGGCCTGGTTGAATCGGCACTCGCTCGGCCGCGAGCTAGCTTCGGCGACTACGAAGCGTATCCCGATTTATACTCTAAGGCAGCGGTACTGCTCGAAGGAGTAATAAAAAATCACGGGTTCGTTGATGGCAATAAACGAACGGCCAGTGCTACCGTCTCGGTATTCTTACAAAAGAACGGTCATTACTATAACGCAAGTCAGAAAGTGCTAGTAGAATTTGTCGTCGAAGTCGCTGAAGGTAAGTTTGATACCGAAGAAATCACCTCCTGGCTGAAAAAACACTCAAAGAAAAGTTAATCCGCCAAAAGAAAACGGTTTTACCTTGCCGTAGCTTTACTCGCCCCTCGTAGCACTGCGAAGTGGGGGCGAAGGCAGGCTCCGCGCATTTTGTCGGATCTAGAATTGACAAACTATCAATCACTTGCTACAATGTTTTCAGATTTGGACGCAACGGTGCCGATTTATCACCCGAAAGGTAGATGATATTTAAGCACTGGGCGTCCATTTTCTGTTTTAATACTTTCTTTGTAGAGTTCCTCAAAGGTAAGTAATCTATCAGCCTTGAGAGCTCCTCGGTAAACGCTAACAGCAAGGATATGGGCCGGAGAGCTCTTACCAACCTGCATGAAACTAATATTGGGGTCGTGTTTCTCGCCTAGCATTTTTCGCAGAAGCGCTTCGATTAGCTGTTCGTACCCAGAATATTCTTCGTCAATAAGTACAACATCGCCGCTCTTGAGTTCCTTTTTGAGTAGAAGGGCGAGTCCAGCGCAGAATGTATTGATAACGAAAACGCGTGGCTGACCGATCTGACGATAAACTTCCTGCAATCTCCTCTTGGTTTTGCTGGTGATTAGTACCGCCCGCCTCCTTCCATTAGCGAAGGCAATAACCGTGTCGCGATTGGTATCCTCTATTTTTCCTGACTGGTCGATTTCAACCTTCATTTCTATCAAGCGTAACAGAAAACAAAAAATCTCCCGCAGTGGTCCAGTAAAGACCGGCCGGAGATTTTTCTTAAGTTAAGGGTATCAAAGTGACGACTCATTGTCAATGGAAGTACGGGTATAATAGATTGAGCATGAAGAGAGTTCTCGAGTTTAAGATACACAAAGAAAAAAACTGGTATATTGCCACAAACCCAGAGACCGGAGTGGCAAGTCAAGGCAAAACCAAAAAAACAGCGATCAAAAATCTCTACGAAGCGGTAGCTTTATTTCGTGGTGTTAGCCCGGATCTGTATGTTCAGCTCGAGGAAGTTATCAATCGGTACGACGGAGCTCTGAAGGCACTGGCAGATCGCTAGCCGCTTGGCTCGAAATACATTCGAAGAAAGCCTGATCCGCCAAAAGAAAACGGCTCCGTCCAGACAGGACGGAGCTAGGGAGAATGGTTTGGACGGATCGCTACCTTACGGGCGGTGGTAGCTCATCCGGACCATTGGGTCGGTTGGGCAAGCTCTTCCAACCAACAGTTTGTTCGTTCCGATCAATCTCGGTGTACTGATCGACAACGAGCTGGTCGAGAGCACGATCGTAGACGATCTCGCCTATCCCTTCGATCAGGTGCCACTGAACTTCTTCCCACTCCACGGCTGGGCAGAGCGTTATCCCGAGTCGGTAAGTTTCGAAGTAGACATGCTCCACACCAGGAACCGCTAGTAGCCAGCTAGCCAGAGTCTTTGTGACGTCCAGCGGCCGACGCTTCATGTCGGGTGGGTAGCGAAGGCCGCAGTACGGCCGTCCTAAGTTGAGAGTTTGGATGTTTGAGACGGAGCGATTAACACAAAACTCAACGTAGAATGGGTTGTCGGGAAAGCAAATCATCCTGACACGAGGCGGAAAACTGATCGTCGGGATCTGTAGCGTTTTTTGCGCTAACAGTCGGTTTCGGTTTCTCTGGCGATGACTCATAACCACCTCCTGGTGTACGTGGTCTTGCGACCTCGTGGTCAGTATTGATAAACCGCTCTTTGTAGTCAAGCAAAGACAATAGTAGCTTACGTCTTAACCCGAAAAAGTTTAAAGGAGTGGCCTCGCCCGGATGGGGGCAGTGGGCTTCTTTTTTACCCACGAAAGAGAGGGGTGTTATTGTCGCTGAATTGAAAGCATTCTCTATTCTGTTACAACTGAAGTGGAGACTTCGGTCTTTAAAAATCTGGAGGTGAATCCCTATGTGCGGAATCGTTGGCATCTCGGGCGGTTCGCCCAAAGATTTGAGTTGGACTGTAGAGGCGCTAACACGTCTCAACCATCGCGGTCACGAAGCAGTCGGTATCTCGGCTGTCGGCGTGAGCAGGATGCATCACTTTCATAATACCGGTTACGTTCGTGACGCCTGCGTAATCAAAAACGAACGGTTTCGGCAGTTTGCTGAGGCTGTCGTCGAGGACCAGGCGCACACATTTATCGGACACGTTCGTTATTCAACGGTCGGACCGAGCGAATTATGCGCCAGCCAACCAGTTGTTCGGCAGAGTCCGAGATGCGGCGAATTGGCTTTTGTCCACAACGGCCAACTCGTTGACTACGAACGGCTTCGAACTCAACTACAGGAAAGAGGTTTTGTCTTTACCACCCAAAGCGACAGCGAGGTTCTGTTAGCGTTGATTGCTACTAGTCCGGACAAGCTACTAAGCGGCGCGGTGATGCGAACTCTACGAAACATACCCGGAGCATACTCAATGTTGGCAATGAACATGGGTATGCTCGTAGCGGCACGTGATCGGCACGGTATTCGGCCACTACTCTGGGGCAAGTCTGGCGACAGGACGGCCTTTGCTTCAGAAATCTCAGCCTTGGAAGGGTTTAGTTTCATCCGTGAGTTGCCGACCGGATCAATGGTTGTTGTTACTCATGGTCAGCGACCGATACTGGGAGATAAAGTTAAATCACAGAGTCGCCCTTGTATCTTTGAGGGCATCTACTTTGCCCGACCGGATCAAATAATGGGCACTTCGGTGACGGGAGAGTTCAGACGACTTTGTGGTGAACGACTGGCCATTTGTTGGCCAGTGGAAGCCGATCTTGTCTGCGGCGTGCCAGATTCAGGTAACGATGCGGCGCTAGGATACGCTGAACGCTCCCTCATCCGGTACGAACCGAGAGCCTTAATGAAAAATTGGTACTCGGTGCGTGGTCGGTCGTTCATTCTGCCGGAATCTGATTTGCGAGGCGAAACGGCAAGGCGAAAGAACACCGCTACTCGTTCTCTTGTTGAAGGCAAGCGAGTGGTAGTGGTGGATGATTCGCTGGTTCGGGCAACAACCGCGCCAGAGATCGTCAAAAAACTCCGTTTGGCTGGCGCGAAAGAGATTCATCTTCGAATCGCTTCGCCACCGGTAAAATACCCGTGCCGGTACGGTATCGACATGCCAAATGCCGAAGGGTTACTGGCTTCCCGTTTGAGTCTAGAGGAACTTCGAGCTCATTGTGGCGCGGATTCGTTGGGCTATTTACCTCTTGAGGAGATGCGGATCATCGCGGCGAGGTTTGTACCAAGCTGGTGTGACGCTTGTTTCTCGGGAGAGTACCCTATTCCAATCGTGTCTTAAATACCGTCGGTGGCCTAAATCACCGACGGTTCTTTTCTCGGGTGAGAGCGGATCAAGGGGACGCTTAGATAGCGGCGGCAAGCGGTGATTTTTTGGTCAGCGTGCCGGACATGACGACGGGTCGAGCTGATAAAACTTCCTTGTAATACGCGCTAAGGCATCTGTCGCAAACTCCTTGGCCGTCAGGCGAAGAGATTGTGCTGATTGCGACACAGTGAGCGGTTCGTAGAGTTTGCCCACACTTGGCGCGAACCATCCCGTTCCCAAGGGTTTTTTCGAACAAGTGAAGGTTGTTCATATCTTTCTCCTTAGGTAAGGATCAAGGCATGGTTATTATAGTCGCCGGTAAGGCGGCAACCGCGACGTTCCCTTGGGACTTCGTCCCTTCGTGTATAGGGAATTAGTTGTCAAAAATCAACCTATAACGACCACGTATTACGCTACAGACTGGGATATGGCGACTTGGTCGAATGTTGGGGCGTTGACAATATCTTTAAAAATAACCTGTTTCGGAGTTATTGAGACTAGGAATTGGCGGGGGATGATACGTTCATGTAAGAAGTGGCCGATATAAAAGCGAACAATCAGTCCGGTGTGTTCTTCAATGACTAAATCAGTAATCTTTCCGATCTTACGACCCGATTGGGTTTTAGCAGTTACCCCCAGCACCATCCCGAACTGTTTTTTAAGCTGATCAAATGGTTTCAAGTCTTTTTGGATTGAATTCTCGTTATCCACAACCACTTCACCGCGTTCGACCGAAAGTGTTTTCTCGTAGTCTAGCCGCCCGAATTTCATCAGAACGGCTCGTTGGCTAGTTTGAAATCCGGCTACCTTGGCTTCCCGGCCGTCGACAATAACGCGGTCAACGGTTGAAATCTTTTTTCCGTTAGTTAACCGGATGGAAGCACCCAATAACTGTGAGACCTCCAATACCATAAATCCATGGTAGCAAAACCCGTGCCTTTGCTCTACACTTTTAGCTAGGAGGGAATGACAAAAACAGCAAGGCCTTTTTTTCGGTATAAAGTCAAAGACGAGAAAGGTCATATTCGCTCTGGCCGCGCTACCGGCACGCTCTCGGCGGTCCGAAAGCTTCTCCAGAGTCGAGGATACACGATTATCTCGATCGTTGAAGAACAGTCGGCGATAGGCAGATTTTCTTCCGGAAAGGTTTCCGCCAAAGACCGCTCGATAATGTACCGGGAGCTTTCAACGATGTTGAAAGCGGGAGTTGGCATTACCCAGGCGATAGATATTGTCGCCGAAACCCCGAACAAACGACTACGTAAAGTTATGACCCAAATCCACCATTCTCTGGAGAATGGATTTGCTCTGTCTGTGGCGATGGCCGGCCAACCAAAAACATTTCCCGAAGTGGAGGTCGGTGTTGTTAGGGCCGGTGAGGCAACCGGCAACCTCGTTAAAGTTTTGGATGATCTCTCTTCCAGCACCGCTCGTTCGGCCGAATTCGTCGGCAAGGTTCGAGGAGCGATGATCTACCCGGCTTTTATTATGATTGTGATGGTGATTGTCGGAGCAATTATCTTAACCAAGGTTATTCCCCCGATTAAAGAGATTTTTATATCCCAGGCCACGGAGTTGCCTGTTTCAACAAAGATTCTCCTTGCCATTACAGATTTTCTAATTAACCAATGGGTTTTACTGATAGGGATTGTTACCGGACTAGTTTTGGTGGTAAGACTCTTTACCCTAACCAAGCCAGGTAAGGAAGTCAGCAGTTTTATCGCCCTGCATTTCCCGATATTTGGTCCTCTAACCCGACAAGTTTACTTAGCCAGATTTAATCGAACACTGTCGTTATTGCTTTCGGCCGGAGTACCAATTCTTGAGGCGGTGGGCATTATCGCCGACTCAACGTCCAACACCATCTTCCGGCGAACGCTGAAATTGCTGATGCGTTCGCTTGAACAAGGAGCGGCCGTCACTTCAACCATGCAGGATAATAAATACTTTCCCAAACTGATGACTCAGTTGCTTTTTGTCGGTCAGCAGTCGGGCGACTTGGGCGGTTCGGCCTCAACGCTGGCAGATTATTTTGAGCAAGAAGTGGATTCCAAACTTCGAACATTTTCCGCTCTTATTGAGCCGTTTATTATTGTCATTCTTGGTGGTGCGGTAGCTTTTATCGTTATTTCCGTTCTTCAGCCTATTTACAGCCTAACGGGATCTTTCTGATGAAAGTTGAAATACTTAACCAAAATTGGGTAAGCTCAAAGGAGTCAGATGTTTAGTTTTTGGAGGGCGAAGAGACGTTCGTTTGGTTTGGGGTTTACCCTGATAGAGCTGTTGGTTGTGATTACCATAATTGGAATTCTCATTACTCTTGTGACAGTGGCGATAGTCCCTATACAGCGAAAAAGCCGCGACGCTAAGCGCAAGGCAGATATAAATAGCTTTCTATCTGGAGTTAATTTATTTAAGGCGGACTTTAAGATTTATCCAAATCCAACGTTTTACCTAGGGAGTTATGGTGGTAGTGACGCTGAGTTTACGGCAATAGGAGTACGGAATCCTAACTCAAACTACGCACTCTCTAGTGACATTGACGCTTGCGGTGCCTTACCTGTTACTGGCGGACAAAGCCAAAACTTCACAAGTACAAGCACTAATCCGAACGCTGCAACTCTAGACGCTCAACCAATCACCGTCAAGCCAGGATTTACGTCTATAAACCACCTGATGATTTGCTTGCGCTATACAGACCGTCTACTGTCAGACCCAAAGCCTATTTCGGCTGGCGTCCAGAATAAATATCAGTACCGAGTTTCATATGATTACGGTGACGTTATAGTTGCGGCCACACTGGAAAACAACAGTACCGACTCGGATTCAACACAACTCTTTACTGATAGCATAGCGACAACGCCAGCCGCTGTCTTACCAGAAACCCTCAAACGATACTACAAGGGAACTGGTGTAGTAGTTCGACACCTAGACGATAGTAGCGATAAGACGGGATTCTTTTCGTCCCTAGCTGGTACTAACAACGACGGCAACTATCTTTATCAGTGTAAGCAAACATCCCCAACTGGTACGCCACCTTCCACTGCCATATCTCTTGATAACCGCGTAAGTTACGAGCCGATTAAGAGTGGTGCCACCTACAGCGCCAACAGCGATTGCAATAACGTTTCAGGGGACCTATATGTCGTTCAAGCGTATTAAGAAAATTGGATACTCACTAATTGAGCTCTTGGTGGTAATAGCCGTTATCACCGTGATTGGCATCACCAGTATTCCTAATCTTTTTAACCGTAACGACAGATTATTACTTGACTCAAGCGCTAATCAGCTTCGTCAGGTAATTATCGAAGCGTCGACCAGGGCCAAAGCTCCGGACAAGAACGATTCTTCCGGTTCGCCCCAGGTTTTTCAAGTTTCATTTGGAAAATTTTCCACCGCTGCGATAAACGGTATCGAAAACGGCGAAGTGACAACTAACAGTATTACCCTTGAAAGAGGAATGACGCAGTGTGACACGGGCGATCTTCAAGGGGGTTTTACCACTCTGCGTAGCTTTACCCTTCCTCGCGGGATCTACATTTCATCTTTTTATCCCTCAAACCAAACCTCTAGTGACGATAAAGCGGTGTTGCGCTTTGCGGTAGGGGAGAACGGATTTAGCTGTGGAAGCTATAACAACTCAGTCTTTAAGTCCGGACAGCTTTTCTTGGCTAGTTGGTCGGGAATAAACAAAGCTAGCGAAGCAACAGTCGCTCGCTACTTGGTTATCGCCCTGGGAAGCCAAAAAGTTGGCGATAAGAGATATGTTACGCTTGACCGCGTTACTCACCAAGTGGCGATAACTCGCTCTAATCCCCAGAGCTATTTCACTCCCGTAGTTGATACGTTTGTTCCAAAGTGGAACGATGTCGAACCGAACAACTTCACCATGTCGGTTGCCTGTGGAACGTCAGAGTCTGACATTACCATTGCATACCCGAGGGCTAAGGATAGAGTTAACAACCCGGCCGTCGTCGATGCGAATTTATTTGTCGCTTACAATATCAATTGGAAGGTGGGTTCAGTCGACCAACCGTTAGCAATAGGCTACTTCTACGACCTGGGTTCAGACACAATCAGGTACCAATTTACAACAGATTCGTTTACAGTTGCCAACCAACCAAAAAAAGTAACCGTAACCGTTACCGCGCTAGACGCACTAGGCCTGATGCAACCCTCGGTAAACGGGGATGATGATCTCAATGACCCGTTGCTCAAACCAAGAGCGAAGGAATTCACCCTTTCTTGTGGCTCGGTTATCTCTGACCCCAAAACCGATCCGGTGCCACCACCGTTGGGTCAAGACGACCCTCCTGGATCGTCAACTTCTTGCAACCCGATCATTCCAATTACCAAAAATAAGAACAACTTAATGGAAACAATATCTCGGGCAGTCGTTGGTAAGGCAATGGCTGTTAGTCCCTGCCCATCGGAGCAACCATGATAAAAAAAGGGTTCTCGTTAATTGAGGTTCTCTTCGCCGTCGCCTTTTTAATACTAGTTGGGGTAGCGATGGCCTCGTTGAATAATGCCGCCGCCCGACTAACAGAGACTACAGAGCTTAAACAAATGGCACTAGGTTTAAACGAGCAATCCATTGCGTTCGTGGCGCTTGCCAAGAGAACGATGGGAGCAAATTTTGCCGTAACCTCACCCTACAAGGAATGCATCAGCGACGACGGCAAAACAAGTTGTTACGTTGTTTGTCCAACGGGTCAAAACCCAACCTGCACCCTCCAACTCCAAACTACTAGAGCTACCCTTCAAATCGGGACAAGTAAACTTCAGTTTGAACCTAGGGTTGTGATTAGACCGACAGGAACCAGTTATCTTGTAAATGCTACCACCGCTTGGGGTAAGGGGGTGCAGAGACAACTTACGACAGCAAGGATCGTTGAATGACGCATTTTAAGACGAAGCGCTCCTTTACCCTTATTGAGCTAGTAATTAGTGTGGCGCTACTGTTAATTGCCATAAGTATTGCGCTATTTGCCGTTGTGGGGACTAACGGCATGATTCAAAAAGCCGATGCCCGTTCATCCATTAGCGAAAGTACCAGGGGCGTTGGTGAGGCCATTCGCCGAACAGTCGCTAACGCTCCCGTCGGCGCTATCAGCTTACTGCCCGACTCGACTAATGCCGCCGCTATTCAGGTCAAAGCGTTCTCTGACTTACAGTCCGGCAACACTTGTACTGTGATCGGTCGCGCCCAGGTCAATCCCGACCCAACGGCCAGCGGCGAGGAAAAATATACTATTGCCACAACCGGAACTATCATCGCCCTACTAATTTATAATGTTGATTCTGGCGGGCTTTGCCCGACAACCAGCCCGATTTATCAGAATCGGCTAACCAATACTCAAGCGGTCGTTAAAGATGCCCAATTTACACTGCAAAATATCCCTTGCGCTCTAGTAACGGCAACCTGCATCACAAAACAGCTTCTAAGATATTCCTTAACGCTGGAGATGGCTCAAAAAGGCAGCGGTGGGACAAGCGAAGCCCGCAAGCCGACCCTAACAATTCAAGAGGGATTAGCAATTGGCCTAGTTAATGAAGCAACAACAGTTTTGAAGATCGATACAACAAGTTTACCAGCCGCCAACGCCAGAGGAGAGTACACTGCTAGTGTTGTCGCCAGTGGTGGTATGCCACCTTATAAACTATGGACAATAAGTAACGGTAGCTGGTTCCCCGGCCCACCGCCTGGCGGTCAGGGCTTTAGTATTGATTCGAACACGGGCGTAATAACTGCCGGAACCCTAAATCCCAATGCGGCTGGCAAGACTTATAGTTTCACAGTTTCGGTGACAGATAGCGATAACCCAGCTTCCAACACAACAAGAGATTTATCAATCGCGGTCCTCGATAATCTGATCACAATTACGACCACCCAAGCTCAATTTGACTCAAATCCCGCTCAAGAAAACTCGAGTTATAACCAACAACTAACCGCTACCATGAAACTCAATCCAAGCAACTGTGGTAGTAGTTGTATTTGGTCGATCCCACCCAATAGCTTACCATCCGACTTAACCCTTGACAGTAACAACGGTAAGATTTCAGGTAAGCCCGATATCGATACAGCCGCGAATAGCCCTTATAGTCTGGTCATTACGGCAACCGAAAACGGTAATCCAACTAACTTTGATACAAAAACCTTCTCTTTGACGGTTTCCGGCACTTCTCAAACACTGGCGATCACGACACTTAGTCTGCCGGGCGGCACGGTTGGTACTCCCTACTCCCAAGCAGTGACGGCCACTGGTGGAACTGGCTCGTATACCTGGTCCCTTAACACCGGTAGTGGCCCACTGCCACCGGGACTATTACTATCGCCATCCGGGACACCTTCGGCGACGATCTCCGGTACTCCGGTAACAAAGGGGACTTACAGTTTCACTGTCAAGGTTACGGACGGAATTGGCGGAACCGACACCCAAGTCCTTTCAATCATTATCGACGATGGGGGATCGGTATGAGCAAGACGAAGATCTATAAACCTCACAAATCTGCCGGCTCGGCTTTGTTATTGACGGTTAGGCTAGCGAGCGGCGCAGTCCGCGAGCTTTCTGAACGGTCAACGAAGGGTTTAGTGATAGTAGGAGAAAGTCATGGAATTTAAGCGTAATCCCGGCTCCGCATTACTCTTGACCGTGATGATAATCGCCATTTTAACGACATCGACGCTGGCCTCGATAGCGGTTCGGTTTGACCAACTGGCGTCAACCGATAAAATCGCTAACTCGGCTGTGGCCAAATCGGCGGCGGATTCGGCGCTGGTCAAAGTTAAAGAAAAATTGGCCACTTCAACGGCGATCGATCCGACCGTCTTCGATCTTGATA
>ERZ1292623.1154-Hain-H51-01um-R1-1154-length-26111-cov-15_pt2 | contig 13685 bp, 13 predicted proteins | sample MGYA00564398_ERZ1292623 | MGnify/ENA primary metagenome ERZ1292623 (study PRJEB36523, sample SAMEA6512633) | groundwater metagenome | collected 2019-01-07 | study: AquaDiva: Metagenomics assemblies of 32 groundwater samples
GCGGAGCGTCGCCCGTGAGCATCACGCTCGTCTCGCCATAAGAAAGTCGGGCCACAATAGAGCCGTCATTGGTATTTTTTACACGCGACACATCGTGGTCGGGAAATAAAATATCAAGCACTGCCCCATTACCCAAATCAATACTGCCCCCGCGCCTAGCAATTATTTTTTTAATATTATGGTCGGCAACTGAATTTTCAAGAGCCGAAAATATTCCCGTCGTTCCCAATACGCCCGGTTCAACGAAATAAAAAACGGCGAAACGATCAAGCACATCAACCAATCCGCCTATATGGTCTTTATCCGGATGCGTGGCCAGAACCACATTTATTGATCGGTCGTAGAATGGCATAATCTTGCCCAGTTCCCTAAGGACTGAAGCGCCGGGACCGCCGTCAATTAAAATCTGATTGCCATTCGGCGCTTCAATAAAAATTGAGTCGCCCTGGCCGATATTAAGAAAAGCTATAGTGAGTTTATCGCGCGTCGTTTCTATAAAAACCACGTACCACACAAAACCCGCTGTGAGAAAAAGTATCCCTAATACATAGCGCTTTATGTTTTTTGTAATATGTTCTTTAAGATTCATATGCGTGAAAATTTTTTCATAATAAGCGTGCCAAAGAAAATATAGAAAACTAATACTATAAATATAGGAACTGTCTCAATTGTATACGATGCAAATTGAATGGAGGAAAATTTTTCAACCACAAAAATAATATATGAAAGGAAGAACGTGGTGATATACGCGAACGGCAGTGAAAAGATAGTACCCAAAAAACCAAATACTCCCGTAAGGAATCCGAAAAGCATTGTGATAGGAATAAAGAAAAGTACCAACAAATTAACTGGTAGCGCGACCAGAGAAAACATTCCCATCATATATAGAAGCAGTGGCGTCACAAAAATTTGCGTGGCAATCGTAGAGAGCGCTATATCACGAAAGCCTAAATTTTTTGGGATAAAAGAAATATATTTTTCCACTACGGGTGCGAAATAAATAAGACCTATGGTCGCCAAGAAAGAAAGTTGAAACGACGGATCAAAAACCAGAATTTTCGGATTGTGGATGAGCATAAGAAAACCGGCAAGATATAGCGCGGTGGTCACATCATATACTCTGCCAATATAGCGCGCCAAAATAACCAAAAGCGCCATAATGGTGGCGCGCAGCACAGTTGCTCCCCCGCCGACAAGCGCGGCGAAGAGAATAATGCTCCCGCCGGCGAAAGCGCTCGCGTACAAGCGGGGCAAAAAAGAAAAAATCCTGACTATTGAATCGGCAATGATGGTAATGTTGTAGCCCGAAAGCACTACTATATGAATGATGCCAACCTTGCGGAAATCATCGAGCAGTTCTTTTCCGAGCGATTGTTTGGCCCCGACCAAAAGCCCGCCCAAGAGCGACTCTTCCGGCTCTGGAATAATGCGCGCGGTATGCGCCAGAAACATTTTCTTAAACTCAAAGAGGGAGGAGAGAATAATATTGCCCCCGCCACCACTTATAAGCGAAACTTTGGGGTATTTTATTTCATAATAAATATCTTGCGCGGCTAGATAACCGGGATAATCAAATATTTTTTTGGTTTTTTCATCTTCAAAGGCTTTGGGGTGCACTATTTTGCCTTCAATAATAATTTTATCGCCATACTGGTAGGAGGGATACCTCCCTATTGTAAATCGAATCTTGCTGTCAATTTTTTTATCTGCCTTACCGTCATATATTTTTTCTCCTTTCACTACAAGTATAACCGTGTCATCACGCTCGTCCGGTTCACTTGAAATAATTCCTTCCACTACGACAGTTTTTCCAATTTGCGATTCAAGCGCGGGGTCGTTTCGATTGGAGAGAGAAACATCAAAACGAAAAATGCCAAGCATCGCTCCAAAAATAAACAATGAAACGAAAAGAACTGTCCGCGTTCGATAGACGAAGTAGGCGGGGAATAGAGCTATCGCCAGAAAAATTAGAAAAAATAAAAATTCCGTTCCGAGATTAACAAATGAACGAAGAAATATTCCCAGCGTGAAACTAAGGACAAAAATAAAAAACCAAGAGCGACTTTTTACTTGATTCCCCATTTATATAACTGGATACAATATTTCGCCGGCGCTCGGACAAAATGCATTAGAGTACTCATTCATTTTACTCCTCGCTTGGCGAAATCAAAAAGTTCCACTAATTCTTTTTTGTTTCTGGTGTTTGAGGAATAATAGGAATTTTAAGTTCGAGTGCAAGTTTTATTTCTTGTATCATTCCAGTAGAAATTTGGTCACCAAATAACCAAAGTTCATCTATATATTTCCTTCGGAAACATTCTAGATTTGCTTCAATACCAAGTTCACGATCTTCTTTAACTTCGTCGTCCAGATATTGAAGGGAAACAAGAAATGGAGCAACTGGAATAATCCCTGTTTTATGAATCTCATGGCATATATCAAGAACTTTCTTTATGTTATTTTCTACATCACCACTAATAGGGTGTGCTATAAATACTGTTTTCATGAAATATTAATATAGTTTTATAATTCCCATTGGCGTATTATTTCTTTTTCATCTTCGGCGCTTGCCGCTTTTTTAAATTTTGCCCCCGAAACGCCCTTAACCCTCTTTTCACACTCCACCCAAGTTGGATGCTTCATCAAAACTCCTCCAACGAGAGACAAATATGAATACGCAGCTTTGCCGGAACTTTTCTTTCTTGAAGCAGGCCTATTTTTTGTTTGTTTGGTATTAAAAATATCAAAGGGGTATTTTGAAAGTGGCCCGTCAAAAAATCTTTGAGTTTTCCATTGTTTATCTCGTGCGCAAAGCGTGGCGATAAAATCAACGCGCTCGTTGCCAACGACACCCGAGTGTCCCGGCACATACTCCCACTTGATTTTTCTGCCTCTCTCGAATTTCAATAATTTAGTCCACAAATCTTTATTCAAAATTGGCTTTTTATTAACGCCACGCCACTTATCCTTTTGCCAGTTTTTTACCCACTTGGTAATGCCGTTGATTACATAACTTGAGTCAGTACGAATAACTAGTTGATAGTTTTTAGTCTTTAGTTTATAGACAAATTGCAACGCATTTATAACAGCGATTAATTCCATTCTGTTGTTTGTTGTGTGTTTCTCTCCGCCACCCAATTCCAAAACACGCCCTTGGGCACCATTTTGGTTTTTGTAAAAAACTAATACGGCGCCCCACCCCCCGGGACCGGGATTCCCAATTGCGCTTCCGTCGGCATAGATTAGAATTCGCGATTTCATTTTTTAAAGTATATCAACAATTCGAAGACGAAGCTCCGCTCTATTTCTAAAGAAAGATTTTTCAATTGTGGCTACAAGATTAATTTTTCTTCCAATTTCAATTTCCGATTTATAGTCGCCAGCTCCAGTGAAAAATCCAATAGCAGAGATTTTTTCTCCTTGCGAATTTTTAAATATGAGTTCTAGATGATTTTTTTCTTTGCCGAAATTTTTGACTCCCGCAATCTCAATATTTTCAAAAAGAAATGCTGGCTTAGGGTTGCCGATGCCAAACGGGGCCAGTTTTTCAATTTTTCCATAAGTTTCATTGTCCACTTCGTCGAGGGTTAGTGCGCAATCAATTAAAACTTTGGGAACGATGTAGTTTTCTTTTTTTACTCTGCCATAGACAGAAATTAATTCATCTTCCAAAAGATGAACATTCTCATGTGAAATTGAAAAACCGCCGGAAAATTCGTGTCCGCCGACATTTATAAAAACTCCTTCTCGGACGGAAGTCATCAGCTCAACTATATTGACTGTTCCGTCCGAACGACACGACCCTTTTAATTCTATTTCTTCCCCACGCCCCCACACAAACGCTGGCCTGCCATAATCTTCCACAAGTCGCGAGGCCAGAAGCCCGAGCACTCCCGGTCGCCATTTCGGATTGCCTATAACAATTACATCTTTTATCTCCCGCTCTTCGACGCGGATTTTCGCTTCGCGCACCATTCCAGCCACTAATCCTTTTCTAGTGTCATTTAAATTATGCAAATGGTCCGATAGTTCATCAGCTACGCTCTCGTCTTCTGTACTAAGCAAGCGAAACGCTTCATGTGGAACATCCATGCGCGAGGCGGCATTTATGCGCGGAGCAATCATAAAAGCCACATCGCCTTCAGTGAGTGTCACCTGATTCACATTCATTTTGCGAAGAAGTTTTTGCAAGCCCACCCGCGGGGATTTGCGTAAAACCTTTAATCCATAATAGGCAATTAGGCGATTCTCATTCTGAAGCGGAACTAAATCAGCAATTGCGGCAAGCCCCGCCATATCCAAGAGCCATTTCTCCCAACCGTCTTTTATCCCCCACTCTTTGCCTCTCTTTTTAATCAAAGCCTGAACTAATTTAAAAGCCACGCCGGCGCCGGAGAGCATTTTATCGGGATATTTGTCGCCCGCCTGTTTTGAATTAATGACGGCATATGCTTTCGGTAAAATTTCTTGAGGGAGGTGGTGGTCTGTAACAATCACATTAATGCCGAGAGACTCTGCGTGTTTTACTTCCTCTACATCAGTAATAGCGAGGTCAACGGTGATAATAAGCGAGACACCGTCTTTGGCGAAACCGTCAATCGCTTTAGTGTTTAATCCGTAGCCTTCGTTGTGGCGGTGCGGAATGTAGTTTGAAAAATTTTTGTAACTAATTTTTTTAAAAAAATCATGAAGGACTACCGAGCCGGGAATTCCGTCGCAATCATAATCTCCATAAATAACAATTTTTTCTTTATTATCAATCGCCTTAAGCACGCGCGAAACCGCCTTCTCCATATTAAGAATTAAAAACGGGTCATATGAATCGCGTTCGTAATTAGGATTTAAAAATTTATCTGCCTTTTCACGAGTATCAATTCCCCGGTTATAAAGAAGTTTTTTGGTTAGCGCATCGTATATCCCAAGCCCTTTCTCGGCATGGTCGGGAACGATTTCGGCGATTTTGTAGGCCTCCATCCCATTAGAAATTAGAGAATTTTTACTCATCTAATAATTTAGCTTTAAAAACGCCCTATCAAAAATCCGAGTAAACGAAGTCTTGGGTGAATTTCTAACCTGCCTCGACGGCAAGGCGGGCGGGACAGGTTTTCTAAATTATATCACGAGTAGTATGATATAATTTTTTTCATGAATGACCCTAGTTGTATTTTTTGCAAAATAATACAAAAAGAGATTCCTACCGACTTCATTTACGAAGACGAAAGCACCGTCGCTTTCCTGGATATCAAGCCGAATAACCCCGGCCATACACTAGTAGTGCCGAAAGTTCACTACAAAAACATTTTTGATATAGATGAAAACGCGCTCCGCGAACTCTCTCTCGGAATAAAAAAAATCGCGAGTGCGGTTAAAAAAGGGGTTCTAGCTGACGGAATAAATATAATAATGAATAACGACTCTGCCGCCGGACAATTAGTTTTTCACGCCCACATCCATATTATTCCGCGCTTTTTAAACGACGGCTACAGACCCTGGCCCGGGAAAGAATATAAAGAAGGCGAAGCTTCCATCGTGGCCAAGAAAATTAAGGCAAACCTGTAACCACAGCACTTTCCCATAGGTCCCCATAGGTTTAACCTATGATACATAGGTTAAACCTATGGGTTCTTCTTTTTTAGTGCCTCAATCCCGGGGAGCGTTCCTTCTGAAAGAAATTCAATCATAGCTCCGCCCGCAGTTGAAACAAAACTAAATTTATCGCCAAGTTTCAAGCGCGAAACGATGGCCAGCGTGTCGCCTCCGCCTACGACCGTACGGGCTTTTGATTTCCCCATAGCTTTTAATACTTCTTTGGTCGTTTCATCAAAACCGAGTTCGTATTCGCCGAGAGGTCCGTTGAAAAGTATTTCTTTGCTTTCTTTTATATAAGAAAGAAGCGCGGCCAAAGATTCCGGCCCAATATCGCGCACGATGTCACCCTTTTTAACATCGCCTAACTTCCTCACCCCCTTTTTGTTTACCAGTACATCCGTAGGTAGCACCAGGTTATTGTGCCGCGCAATTTTTTTCAAATCCTCCCCGGCGTTTTCCTTAAGCGATTTGCCAACTTCATACCCCAGGGCATTAAAAAAAGGATTCATCAATGCCCCGCCAACATATACCGTGTCGGCAATTTTTATATATTTTTTGATAAGCGGCAGCTTAGTTTCAAGTTTGGCGCCGCCTAAAATAAATAGAAATGGGCGTTTGGGTATGAAAACCTTAGAAAGTTCTCCTACTTCCTCTTCAAATTTAAGCCCCGCAAACGACGGCAAAAATTTCGGCAGAGACACGATCGAAGCGTGCTTTCGGTGCGAGACGGAGAAGGCGTCGTTTACATAAATATCGCCGAGTTGCGCGAGTGCTGTTGTGAACGAACTGCTATTTGAAACTTCTCCATTATTTCGACGAATATTTTCAAGCATTAAAATTCCGCCATTCCCTAGCGTATCAATCATCGCCTCAACTTTTTTGCCTAAAATCTCCGGAACAAAACCAACGGGAATAAACTTATTAAGTGCCTGCGCCACAATTTTCAGTGATTCTTTGCCATCATTCCCTAGATGACTCATCACAATCGTCCGTGCGCCGCGTTTTTTCAAAAACTCTAGTGTTGGCAACGCCATTTTTAGGCGCGTATCATCTAAAATTCTGCCGCGCGAGATTGGCACATTAAGATCAAGAAGAAGGAGAACACGCTTCCCCTTAAAGTTTTTAGCGTTTCTTATCGACGGTAGTTTAAACAGCGTCCGCATTTTTTATTATTTCCAAAAAATTCTTGGGATTCAAACTCTCCCGACCCACCAAAAGTCCGTCCATCTTGCCGGCGGAAATAAATTTTTTAGCGTTTTTAGCATCGACTGAACCGCCATAGAGCACTTTAATTTTCTTGGCAGTTGTAGCGCCCGCGATATCGGCAATAACTTTCCTTATAAAAATATTCATGTGAAGCGCTTCTTCGCCGGGAAGTACTCCCTTTGCATTCTTGCCTATGGCCCAGAGTGGCTCATAGGCAAGAATTATTTTGTGCACAATATTTTTTGAAACATTTTTTAGAGCCTGGCGGATTTGATCTCTTACAAAGTGGAAATATTGGCCGTGATGGTCGCGGGTGAGTTCTCCCACACAAAGTATCGGCGCCATTTTAGCGTTAAGTACCACTTTTAACTTTTTATTAACGATATCATTGGTGTCACCAGCGCTTCGTCGTTCCGAATGGCCGACGATTACATATCGGACGCTTAAGCTTTTGAGCATCTCGGCCGAAATGCCTCCCGTGTAGGCGCCATCTTTTTCGTAAAACACATCCTGGGCGCCAAGCACCCCTTTAATCAAGCTAATGAATGGCGCGGGTGGACAAATCACCGCGCTTATATTTTTTAATTTTCTCGCCCCACGGAAAATTTTCTCGGAAATATCATTTGCCTCACGAGCACTTTTCGGATTCATCTTCCAATTGCCGACAATAATCTTTTTGGCCATCCTGTTAGAGGCAGGTCGCGGTCAGTCCGCGCCATACCATATCTATAATAAATTGTGTTGACCTTTGTAACATATATTACTTTCAGCTTCTATTTACACCGTGACCGCGGCCTCTAACAGGACCATATTTTCTCTCAGTGTACCATTGTTTTTCTCTAAAATTTACTTCACTTCGCGCCAGCCGTTGATTATAAAAGAACCAGAAGGCCCGGAAGAAAAAAGGAGCGAAGAAAGGCCACTGGTGTAAGTTACTTGCGCCGAATTCTTGGCGGTAACTTTATACCCGCTGACCTCCTTTAAGGAAACGCTATTTTGAATCGAAACATTGCCGTGCCCGGCATATACCAACAGATCCCCCTCCGCGCTGTTCTTCACATCAATCGCATCCTCGTTACCGCCCGTCTCGGCGCTATTGTTTTGCGAAAGAAGAAGTATATAGGAGCCGGCAAATCCACTACCAATAAATGTAGCTGAGTTCTGAAGAGTCACTTTACTGCTTGTGGTGCGATTGGAGGGATTGTCGGCGATAATAGCCAGACTTTTGTTGCCAATCGAAGAGCTAATCCGTACCGTAGCGGTGTTCTCCACCTCAATATTCCCCGTTACCCACAAAGGACCAGTCAAGGTAACGGTGGGACTGCCGCTTATTTCAAAATCGCAGGCGATTTTCTTTGGTCCAATGCTTACACTGCTAGTGATATTGTAAGGACATGGACTCTCGATTGTTCCGCCTGCGGCCGCGTCGCTCTCCCATTGTGCGACAATCGCGTCGGTAATCGGGAGATTCGCCTTGGGTTGGTCAGCCGAACCGGGATACGACACTCCTCCGACAGTTGTATTAATGAGTGTTTGATAATAAACATCTTTATCTATCGTCGAATTACTAATGGTGTGCGCGTAGGCGCTTGAAGTAGAGTGTACGCCGGAAATGAGACCGGTACTCGCGGCCGAGACAATGTCGCCTTTGATGATATTGGAGTTAGCGCCGGTGATTGGGCCGTTGGAATAGACATTGCCGACGATGGTTGCGGTATTTTGCAAGTCAAATCCCCCATCGTCAACTTGCACACCATAGACAAAAGACGCTCCGACCGAAGAAACTGTCAGTTGCGTGCGTACTTTTCTTATCAAATTATCAAAATTACTGCTGGAAAGTATTTCTTTTTCATTACTGCCGATGTCGGTCATTGTTACGGTCGTTGTGGCGTCATTTAGAGCGAGAGTCTGCGTTACCCCGACTTGTTTTCCGCTTTTCAAGCGATAAGTTACATCTTCAATGCCAGATTCGGCGGTGAAGTAGCTTTGCGTTGATTTAACGGTATCTTGTGTAATCTTAAATTCGCGGATAGAAGAGTTTGCTATGCCGAGCATCAGGGAAAGAGATATAAAAAGCAAAAAAACTACGGAAGTAATAATGGCTTGCCCGCCTTGTAGGTTTACCCGCCTAAATTTTTTAAAATAATCCATTACATTTATAAATATATTAAACAAGTTAAATTTATTTTTATGTATTAGTGATTGCGGTGAAAAATTTTGGCGGGTCAATACGCTCCCCTCATTACCGCGCTCCCATAAAAGCTTGCGCTGCGCGTGCTTGTGGCTCGATTGTCTTTAAGCGTTATTTCTATTTTAACAAGCATCCCTTTGCTTGTCGTTGACTCTCGAAACACAAGGTTGGTAAGAAGAGTGCTACTACCGGTGATTGTGCCTTTTTCGGCGCCATTATCAATAATATTCAAACTGTTCTCGGAAACATAAAACTCCATGGTCTTGGCATTGCCGTTTTCATCGGTGGTATTTAATTTGAGCCGTCCCGGGTTCGTGCCAAGCGTCGTTCCGGAATAATCAATACTAACGGCAAAACGGATTTCTTTTATCATTCTTTCTATCGCGATAACGCCGCCCTCGCGGATACTGCTGAAAGATTTTATTTCGGCAAAAACGCGCGTTATTGAAAGCATCGCCTGAACCGAAAGTACGGCCATTACAGCAATAATGGAAACATATACTACGAGTTCGAGCATTGAGTAACCGCTGTTTTTTTTGGTAGCGCGCATGGCTTAAATATTAGTCAGATAAAAATCAGTCAGAGTGGTAGTGGTGGCGCCTCTCTCACGCCAAGATACATTCATCCTGATTTTTCTTGTCCCCGAGTCATATGTTCCCGAGGCGGTGATGTTGTCGCTTCCGTTTCTAAACACATCCGAGGTAGTAAAAGATCTTTCAAATATTCCATCGACAAATGAATTTGCGCTGGTGGTTGCAAAACGATTGGTGGTTGTGGAAAAAGCAAGATAATAAGTAGTCGTAGTAGAAAGTCCGTTTATGTTTGTCCAACTAATATCGCGCATACTACGCAGCGCCTCGCCGCCCTCAAGCAAAAGATATCCCGCCTGCGCCTCGCGGAGAGAGTGGTCGGCGACACGAAGTGAATTGCTGGCGACTGAAATCACTCCGAGAAGTGCAAGCGAAATAATAGCCGATCCTATTACCACCTCGACTAGGCCAAATCCAGCTTGCCCTCCAAAATTTTTAAGCGATAAAAAACGCCTCAATTTTTCCCGCGGGCTATCATTATTTTTATTTTGTAAAATGTGGATGTAAAACATATTTCGCTTAAAAATTTAGGAGGGTTAATTATGAGTTGAGATACCAGTTCGGAATACGGTTATTTTTTTCTGTCTCCCCGCGCTCCCTTTTGCCTCTAATGTAATGCTGCCGTAATTTGATGTCTCCCCTGTCAGCTGTTCAAACACCACATCGTTCCCGCCGCCCTCTAGAGTAATTACGGAAACTTCAATGGAAGCGTCGAGTATTATTTCTTTATTATAAGAAGACGGCTCGCTAAACATCGTTCCCTTGAAATAAACAGCTCGCCCAATTTCAAAATGCACCCCGTATTGAGAGGATTCTTTAGAGGCTACTGTGGCCGACCTCGCCTCATTTAGAAGAGATACTATTTGTATGGCGGCGGAGTTGAGAGATTGAGTATCGCGAAAAGAAGAAAAAGGACTGATGGCTATCGTGAAAATAATTGCCAAAACCGAGAGAACCAGTAAAAGTTCTACCGCCGTAACCCCTCTGTTGTACAAATATCTAGGCATATTTTTTAAATACTGCTAGAGAGCGAATAAATCGGCGAAATCATGGACACGGCGAAAAATCCAACCGCGCTGCCGATAAGTATCATAAGTACCGGTTCTACAATCGTGGAGAGGTCTTTGGTTGCCGTCTCGACCTGCTCCTCGTAAAAATGCGCGATATCGAGAAGCATTTCTGAAAGTTTGCCCGTCTCTTCGCCGACTTCAATCATTTCACCGACCATAATGGGATAGAGAAATGTATTTTCTTTGAACATCAAAGCGATGGCGGCGCCTTTTTCTATTTTCCCCGTAGCCAAAGCCAGCGCCCTTTTGTAGTAAAAATTTTGAAGCACATCGGTAGTAATCAAAGTAGATTGGGTGATGGGAACGCCGGCGGTAATGAGCGAAGAGAGCGTCCGCGTCGTGCGCGCCGTATTCACTTCCTTCACTAATCTTCCGATAAAAGGAATGCGTAAAATCACAAAATCAAAAAACTTGCCGCCCCGATGAGTGCGAAATGCCAAGAAAATAGTTATTCCCAAGGCGATTGAACTGATTAAAAATGTGATTGTGTAATTAGATAAAATATCGCTCAACCAAATAATGAAGCGGGTACTAGCCGGCAAGGCCACATTCAATTCCTTAAATGTTGAGGTAAGCGTCGGCACTACGAATATGAGCATCAGTATTCCGATGATGATAATAGCGCAGACGACAATCATCGGATAAATGAGCGCCCCGCGGACTTTCCTTAATAAAGTATAACTCTGCTCGAGATGAAGAGATATCTCCTTTAAGGAGACCGCGAGTCCGCCGGATTCCTCTCCTGCGTGCACCATGGCGATAAAAAGGGGAGAAAAAATGCGCGGGTAATTCTTGAGTCCGTCGCTTAAGGTTTTGCCCTGGCTGATACCGTTTGATATCCCTAGAAGCGCCTGTTTTAATTTTTTATTGCTGGTTTGTTTTTCAAGAATCTCAAGCGCGCGCGATATGGAAAGTCCGGCTGAAATCATGGCGCTTAAGTTTCTGGCAAACACTATTTTTTCATGAAGCCCGACGGTGATGACCGTCTCGTTAAGCCATTTGAGAAATTGGAGTATTTTATTGCCCCCCGCCGGTTCGGCGAAAAAAAGCGCCATTCCTTCTTTTCGCAGGTCGTACGCCAGAATAAGCTTATCTTCCGCGTCGCGGAGTCCTTCCGTAATCGTGCCGTCTTTTTTCTTTGCCTTAAAATGAAATTGCATGGTTAAAAATAGAAATTAAAAACGAAAAAATTAAAAAACTTATAAATAATATATCACTTTTATTTTTTCGCGCTTTGTATTTTACATTTTTATTTTTTCATTTTAAATTCATAATTCTATTGATTAACCGCGCTTAGCACCTCGTCAATGCTTGTAACCCCTTGGGCCGCTTTAAAAATTCCGTCTTCGAGCATTGTCATCATCCCCTCTTTTTTGGCTTGCGCTTCCAGGTCATCGGAAATAGCTCCTTTTATAATCATGTCTTTTATCGTCGGCGTAATATTCATAACTTCATGAATGCCAATACGTCCGCTATAGCCGTCGTCGGCGGAAACTCCTTGCTTCGGCTTATAAAGCGGTATAGTGTTCCAGTTTTCTTTTTCGTCGACTATTTTTTCGTGTCTTAAAAATTTAAGCACTCGGTCAAGATCAACCGTTTGAGAGAGCGCTTTTTGCTCGGCCGGAGTTAACATGTATTTTTCTTTATTAGACGAAAGTCTCCTAACTAAACGCTGGGCGATTATGACATTGATGGTTGAAACGAGAAGGAATGATTCCGCTCCCATATCAATTAAGCGTGGAACGGCGCCGGCGGCCGAGTTTGTGTGAAGAGTGGAGAGCACGAGGTGTCCGGTTAAGGCCGCATTGATAGCCAGCCCGACAGTTTCGCTGTCTCTGATTTCGCCGACCATTATTATATCGGGGTCTTGACGGACCAAACTGCGGAGTCCGCTCCCGAAAGTGAGCCCAATATCCGGCTTCACTTGCGTCTGATTGACCCGCTTCATCTGATATTCAATAGGGTCTTCAACCGTGGAAATATTTACATCCGGCGTATTTAAAATATCAAGCATAGTGTAAAGCGTAGTGGTCTTGCCGGAACCAGTCGGCCCAGTGGCTAAAATCATGCCGGTGGATTGATTGAGCGCATGGTGAAGCTTCTCCAAATCTTCACCGTGGAAACCGAGCCCCTCAAGCGTAAATCCGGAAGAGGATTCACGGAGAAGCCGCATCACAGTTTTTTCTCCGTAGTATGTGGGTAGGGTTGAAACGCGGAATGAAACTCGCTCGCTATCTTTTTCTATTTTGAATCGTCCGTCTTGAGGCAACCTTTTTTCATCAAGCTTCAGGCTGGAAAGCACCTTGATGCGCGCGGTAATGCCGGGGGCCGTCTCTTTCGGAAGAACCATAGCGTCGCGCAAAATTCCGTCAATACGGTAACGAACCAAAACTTGCGTCTCTTCCGGCTCGATATGAATATCAGATGCGCCTTGGACGATAGCGTGAGACAGAAGCGTGTCCACGATGCGCACTATCGGCAAATCCTCGGCCATTTCCTTCAAATCTTTCTCCGACTGCGGGCCGTCCTCATCATCGATTTTTTTGAGCGAGGCCGCTTCTTTTTCAATAATGTCGCTAAATTCGGCCTTGAGGGTTTTTTGGTATTGCAAAAGCGAATTCTTCATAGACTCCGTGTCGGTCAAACGAGGTAAAATTTTTAACCCAACTTTTTTCTTGACGAAATCAATGGCCGAAAGGTCGTCAGTATCAAGCATAGCCACTTCAAGTTCATTGCTATTTTTACGATAAGCGATGATGTTGTGATTCCTTGCTATCGGCTCCGGGATAAGCGAGAGTACGCTGAAATCAAGTTTCTCGTTTTTTAGATTTACGAAAGGAATGCCTAAGACATATGCTTCCATGCGCCGCAAATCGTCTTCGGAAATTTTTCCTTCGGATACCAAGAGTTCGCCCAAGTCAGTCTTTTTTTCTTTGGCCTTTTTTTCGGCGCGCGAAATATCGGCGGTTCCCACCAACCCGGAATCTTTTATGAACTTTTTTAACTGTTCTTCGCCGACGTGCATCCCATTAGAAATTA
>ERZ1292623.3355-Hain-H51-01um-R1-3355-length-13685-cov-19_pt1 | contig 13685 bp, 11 predicted proteins | sample MGYA00564398_ERZ1292623 | MGnify/ENA primary metagenome ERZ1292623 (study PRJEB36523, sample SAMEA6512633) | groundwater metagenome | collected 2019-01-07 | study: AquaDiva: Metagenomics assemblies of 32 groundwater samples
CCGGTCACGTGCACACGCGCCGGATCGGCGCCGAGTGACACCAGGCGATCGGCGTCCGTCCGGTTCTGCACGCCAAACGCCGATGGCTGGCTCAAGGTGGACCGCGTCAGTCCGGAAAACCAGGAGTAGCGGCGCGCCGACCGCTCCGACAAGCGCACGTTCGCAACCATCAGCGGAATCCCGCGCTCGCGGCAGGCGTGAAAAAGATTCGGCCACAGCTCTGTTTCCATGATCAACGCCAGTGTCGGCCGCGCTCGATCCAGAAAACGGCGCACCGCGCCGGGATAATCGTAAGGCACGTAGCAGTGCCGCACGCGATCACCGAGCAGTGAATCCACCGTCGCCGAGCCGGTCGGCGTCATGGTGGTAATCAGGATTTCATAGTCGGGATAGCGATCAAAAAGGCGCTTGACCAGCGGCACCGCCGCGCGCGCCTCGCCGACCGATACCGCGTGAATCCAGATAAGCTTATCCGTAGCCAACGGTGGCACATACCCGAAACGTTCGCCCCAGCGGTGCCAATAGGCATGATTGCGAAATCCGCGGCGGATGAGGTGAAACAGCACCACTGGCAACAACAGGTACAACACCAGCGTATAAAAGAAACGACTCATGGCCGCGCTGTCCATTGGGTGACCACATTCCACACAGCATCGACCGTCGGGATTGTGCCGGTATCACCGAGATTGACCGCGCGCGCAGGATCACGCGGATAAACGCCGGTCAGCACCGGCGAGGTGTCGGTGTAAATCGCCACGGTCGGGCGATTCAACGCGCACGCCAGATGAGTCAGGCCGCTATCCACGCCGACGACGGCCCCAGCCCGGCCGAAAATGGCGGCGAGATCGCGCAGCCCGAGCCGCGGCAACACGATGGCCGATCCATCACCGGCGCACAAACGCCCGGCACGGGACTTTTCCGTTTCATCGCCCCACGGAAAAACCGCCGCATACCCGTTGGCCGCCAGCCGGCTGATCAGCTCGCGCCAATGACCCTCCGGCCATTCCTTGCTCGCGCGACTGGTGCCGTGCAGACAGACTACATACGGACGATCTACCAAATCCCCTCCCCCCATGCGGGGGAGGGCTAGGGCGGGGGGGACCGGCGCCTGAATGCCATAATCCGGTGGTGTCGTGGGCAGGCCGTATCCCAGCGCCCGCGCCACCAGCTCGCGATTGCGCACGACGGCGTGACGACTGCGCACGATATTATAGGTATGCGCATAGAAGCAGGCCGCCAACGATTCGCGCGCCGTGGCCCGGTCCTGCCCGTGCGACGGCCCGCGCGCCATGGAGGCCAGGATGGCGCTCTTGAGCAGGCCCTGGGTATCGATCACCAGATCGTATTCCTGCGCACGCAACTGGCGGCGAAATCCGGCAATCTCGTTCCATGTGCCCGGCGACCACAAGCGGCGGCGCCAGCGACGCATCGCCACCGGGAATACCCGGCGCACACCGGCATGCAGCGCCGGGATATCAGAAAAGCTTTCCTCCACCACCCAGTCGATCTCGGCATCCGGGAAACGCGAGCGGATATCCGCCACCACCGGCAGGTTGTGCACCACATCGCCGAGCGAGGAGGTCTTGACCAGCAGCAGCTTGCACGCGAGTTGGGTCACGAGCACGAAGGGGTTCAGCAGGCCGAGCGGGGAGTAGCGGACGCCACAGTGTTGGCCAACGGCGAAACCGCATGGCCTCGTTCGCTGACAACTATACCGGCCAGCACCCCGGCCAGTAGCATGAACTGCTGGAACATCTGCTCACGCAGGATGTGGTCGATGAACATGCGCGAGCCAAAATCGAGCACGACGAAGAACAGCGCCAACGCCGCGTAGCTTTCATGGTCCCGGAAACGACGCCACGCCAGGCGCAACAACAGCCACACGAATACCACCCACATGAGTGCCGCCGGCACACCGGCGCCAATAGCAAAATCGAGCACTCCGCTATGAGTAAAGATCCCCCTTTGCGATTCGCCGTATTTTGCTTCCAGCCCCTTCACCAGCGCGATTCGACCAAAACCGATACCGAACGGATGCTCCCCGACCAACACCAACCCCTCTTTGAACCATGCCACACGCTGATAGGCGGAAATGTCGATTGGCTGGCCATCGGGCAGTGATGGCATCGGGTACTTCTTGTCATTGAGCCAGTGACGGTGACTACCGGTGTCCCAAGCCATGACGACCGTGTCGATAGTGCGCCGCGTATTGACCTCGGGGCGAAGATTGCCAGCAAGATACAGTGCGCTGGCGAGCAGCACGAGCACGCCTGCCACAAGGCCGTAGCGCCAGACGCGTCGGCGCCACCACGTCCTGACGGGAAATTGGATCGCGACCCAAGCCAGAAGCATCAGCGCCAGCACGAGCACCGCGTTGCGCGTCCGCGACGCAACGATGCTGACGAGCACTACCACGATCACGGCTGCGATCACGGTATATCGCGGGCGCGGAACAGCCGTTCGCGCATGCCGCTGGAAATATAGCTCGGTCAGCACGAGGGCGAAGGCGATGTTGGTGAGCATGCTAATACGTGCCGTGCCATCGGTGAGGCCGGCGAAACGCGGCAACGAACTGTGCATCTCCTGCCGGGTTGCGAGCCAGATCCCCCGTACCGCCTGCACATCGACGACGGCGAGGTGCACCAAGGTCACGCCAAGCAACAGGTAGATGATAAGTCGCTGCGTCCCCGGCCGGTCGGCAAAGTGCGCCGCAGCCATGAACCCAATCACGCCCATGATCAGCGGTCGAAACCATTGCCCGCCGATCTCGCGCCATGACCAGGCGGGATCGATCGCGAGAAACGGCGTGGACACCATCAGCCACGCGGTGATCCCGCCGAGCAGCAGCAGGGGTGCACGCAGTTCGGCGGTGGCTGCCCGGAAGACTCCCTGCCGGCGTGAAAGCCAGGCAAACAGTGCCAGCATGACCAGCAACATCAGGTCCTTGAGTGTGTACCATCCACCGGTAGGCCACACGAAAAATACGATGGCAAGCAGGCCGAGACCGGCCCACTCGACCCCGGATATCCGGGTCCAATCCTTGCGCAACAATGTAGTCATGGATACCCCGCCACGCACTCGCTACAGACCCCCGCAGCAAACCAGGGTTCTGGCTTTTCGTCGGCATCGACCGAAACCCTGGCGGGCAGTCGCAGATATACGGGGAAATTTGTCATACGGACATGGGTGGCGGAGACGCCCGTAGTATAATCCGGCACGATGCCTCACGCGATCACAGTGGTGATCATCACCAAGAATGCCGCTCCCTGGCTTCCCGCCTGCCTCGACAGCATTCGTTTTGCCGATGAAATCATGGTGGTGGACTCCGGCAGCACGGACGATACCGTCACAATCGCGCACCGTTTCGGGGCACGGGTCATGGTGCAGACCTGGCTCGGCTATGGGCCACAGAAACACTTTGCCGTCACTCAGGCGCTCCACGACTGGGTTCTGTGCCTCGATGCCGACGAACGTGTGACGGACGCGCTGCAGGCCTCCATCCGGGCCGAGCTCGCCGCACCCGCATTCAACGCCTACGAAATGCCGCGGCGCAACCGCTTTCTTGGCCGCTGGCTTGGCCACGGGGAGGGTTATCCGGACTGGTGCCTGAGACTTTTCGACCGTCGCCACGCGCGCTGGAGCGACGACGCCGTGCACGAGAAGGTCATCACGAATCAGCCGGTTGGCCGGCTGCGCGGCGACCTGTTGCACGAGTCACAGGTCACCATTGCCGATTATCTTGCCAAGCAGAACCAATACACCACGCTGCAGGCCGAACGACTGCATGCGGCCGGGCACCGGGCGTCGATTCTGCACTTGCTTGTCAATCCGCTCGTGCGTTTCATCAAGTTCTATTTCGTGCGACGCGGATTTCTCGATGGCATCCCGGGGCTGATACATATCCTGATTGGCTGCGCGAACACCTTCAACAAATACGCCAAGCTGATCGAACGGCAGCGCGGCAAATGGCCAACGGCCTGAGGCTTCCGCCGGGCGGAGTATCGTGATCGAACCCAACGCGAGCGTGCTCGTCATCAATGTGGCGCGCATCGGCGACACACTGCTCGCCACGCCGGTGCTACGTGCGGCGCGGGCTGCCTACCCTCTGGGTCGCATCGGTTGTCTCGCCCACCCCAGGCGCGCCGAGCTGCTGCGTGGACTCGACTGGCTCGATGAGCTCGGCGCCATCACGTCGAAAACCGCGTGGGCACGGGGTCGCTTCGAGGGACAGCGCTGGGATTACGCGCTGGTGTACGGCTCCGATATGCCCTTGATCCGATACGCCGCGCGCGTCGCACGTCGCGTGATCGCTTTCGAGCCAACCGATTCCGGCGCACAGCGACTGCTGTGGCGTGCGGTGGCCAAGCCCGCTGCACTCACGCATGTCGTTCACGAGCATTTCCTTCTGGCCGCACCGCTCGGGATCTCGCGGAACGACGGCCGACTCAGCTATCGGCCGCTCGAACCGGAACTCGCCGCAGCACGCACCGTGCTCACCCGCCTCGGCGTCGCCGGCTGCCGGCCGCTGATTGGCCTCCAGGTAGCCAGTTTTCCGACCAAGGCCTATCGCGATTGGCCCCTTGGCCACTTCGCCGAGCTCGGCCGCCGTACACTCACCGAGTTCAGCCAGGCACGCATTCTGATTTTGGGCGGACCGGAGAGCCGCACCAAGGCAGACGCCCTGATCGCCGAGCTGGGCGAACGCGCCGTCAGTGCAGCAGGGCGGTTTTCACTGCGGGAGTCGGCGGCCCTGATGGCGCAGCTCGATCTGTACATTGGCGTCGACACCGGGCCGACCCATCTCGCGGGCGCGCTGGGCATTCCGATGGTCGCTCTGTATCATTGCCGCCACCCCGGGAGACGCTTTGCTCCGCTCGGACATCCACGCCTGCGCGTGATCGAACATCCCGCATCCGATGCTGACTGCCAACCCTCGACATCCATGGCCGCGATCAGCGTAGATGAGGTGTGGGCCGAAGCGCGGTCACTGCTCGACACGGCGAACTAACCGCGCAACGCGCGCAACCTCCGGCAACCAATGACCGAGACCGGCCCGCTTCATATTCTGCACACCGAGTCCTCCTGCGGATGGGGTGGACAGGAGATTCGTATCCTGACCGAGGCGCGTGGGATGCTCGATCGCGGCCACGAAGTCACGATCGCGTGTCCACCGGAAGCGCCGATCTTTTCCGCCGCGCACAAGCATGGTATTCCCGTGGTCGCGCAGCCGATTGCGCGCAAGAAACTTGGTGGTATCGCAGCGCTGCGCCAGTATTTGAAAAGCCAGGCGCGCGTTCAGGTGCTCAACACGCACAGCTCCACGGACTCGTGGCTCTCCGCACTGGCATGCGCCACGCTGCGGCGCGCGCCGGTGATTGTTCGCACTCGCCACGTTTCGACCCGAATTGGCAACAACGCCCCGACCCGCTGGCTGTACCAACGGGCCGCGCAGCACATCGTGACGACCGGCGAGGCGCTGCGGGCACAGCTGGTACGAGACAACGGTTTTGACGCCACACGCATCACCTCCATTCCAACCGGCATCGATCTCGTGCGTTATTGTCCGATGGACAAGCGGGCAGCACGCACGACGCTCGGGCTCGACACCGACGCACACTATCTCGGCATCGTGGCAACATTGCGTAATTGGAAGGGCCATCTTTACCTGCTCGAAGCGCTGGCCTCGCTGGCCTCACAACATCCCGGCTGGCGGTTGCTGATGGTCGGCGATGGGCCGCTGCGCCAGAAATACGAAACCATGATCGCGAACCTCGGCCTGCGCGAACACGTGATCATGCCGGGTAATCGCGAGGATGTGCCACTGTGGCTGAACAGCATGGACATCTTCGTGCTGCCCTCCTACGGCGAGGAGGGCATCTCGCAATCGGTGATGCAGGCGATGGCCTGCCAGCTACCAGTGATTACGACCACCGTCGGCGCCCTGCCCGAAGCCGTGGTAGACGAAGAAACCGGGCTGCTGGTACCACCACGCGACGTTGTGGCGCTCAAGGGCGCGATTGATCGGCTCATGCGCGATGCGCCGTTGCGCGTGCGACTCGGTGGCGCTGGGCACAAACGCGCACAGACACGATTCGGGCTCGGCCTTATGCTCGACGGAATGGAGCAAGTGTTTCGCCGCGCGCTTGCTGAGCAGCAGACATGTGCGGCATAGCGGGATTCTTCGGCCAACGTCGCATCGACGATAGCGTCTGGCGCGCGATGCACGAGGCGATTGGCCCGCGCGGGCCGGACGCGCGCCACGCCGTGCTGTGGCATGGCGATTTCACGCGCACCGATGACCGCCCGCAGTCCGCACTGCTGCATACACGTCTGTCGATTCGCGACCTGCGCGCTGTCGCGGACCAGCCGATGAGCAACCCGACCGGCGACGTCTGGGTCTGCTACAACGGTGAGGTCTATGGCTGGGAAACGGAACGCGACAAGCTCAGGCGTCAGGGCACCGAGTTCCGCACCACCGGCGATACCGAGTTCATCCTCGCTGCCTACCAGACCTTTGGCATCGACGGCCTGTTGCCTAGGCTGCGCGGCATGTTCGCGATTGCGTTGCTCGATCTGCGCAAGCGTAGGCTCTATCTGGTGCGCGACCGCATGGGCATCAAACCGATCGTCTACTACCACCACGGTTCGGAGCTCGCTTTCGGCTCTACCGTGCGCAGCGTTTTGCCATACGTGCCGGCGGAACGGCGCGGACTGTCGCCCGAGGGGATCGACGCGTACCTCGCACACCGGTACGTGCCGGCACCCGGCACCGTCTTCGGCGATATCCGGCGTCTCCCGCACGGCTGCTACGCGGAGTTTGACCTCGAAAGCGGTGCACTGCGGTTAGAGCGCTACTGGCAGCCAACCGCCGAAACCAACCACGACTTGGCCACCATAATCGGCGAGGCCGTGGAACTGCGTACCGTCTCCGACCGCCCGCTCGGGTTGTTTCTGAGTGGTGGCATCGATTCCGCCACGGTCGCGTCGGTGCTCAAGACCACCGGCCATAACGACATCACCGCCTATACCGCCGCGTTTCCCGGCACCGATTTCGACGAGGCACCGCAGGCCGCGCGCATCGCGCAGACGCTTGGAATGAGACACGAGATACTGCCGATCGCGCCGGACATCAGCGCCGACTTTGAGCGAATCGTCGCAGATCTCGATGAACCGTTTGCCGACCCGTCGAGCATCCCGCTCTGGTATCTCGCGAGCGCCGCCAGTCGGCGCGTACGTGTGGTCATGGGCGGCGACGGCGGCGATGAGCTTTTTGCCGGCTACAAGCGCTATGCCAGTCATCTCGCCAGCCAATGGCGACGTGGGGTGCGCCTGTGGTGGCGCAGCACCGTACCAACACGACTGCCAGGACGTGGCGCCAAGTTGCTTGATGAACTTGCCATGAGCTGGGAAGACGCCTACAGCCTGCGATTCTCCGGAATGAATCCGGCACTGCGACGGTTTCTGCAACCCGACTATTCGCCGGTCAGCGCAGTGCACTGGTGGCGGGTCGAGACCCATGGGCGTAATGGGCTTGAGGCGATGCTCTCGATCGACATGGAGAACTATCTTCCGGAATATATCCTGCGCAAGGCCGACCTCTGCACCATGGCGCACGGACTTGAGTTGCGCGTACCGCTGCTCGACCACCGGCTCTACCAAACGGTCATCGGCCTGCCCCACGCGCAGCGATTTACTACACCCGCCAAGCTCGCGCTGTCGGCCAATTGCGCTGTTTGTTCGACGCTGCGGCTGTTCGAGCAGAAAAAGCGCGGCTTCAATCCGCCGCTGGCCCCGTGGCTGCGCGGCGAATTACTGCCACGACTTTCTGTGCTTGGCGAGAGCCTCGAAACCCTGACCCACGGGCAACTGCACGCCACACGCACCGAGGCCCTGGTCAACGCATTCACGCGGGGAGACGGCTCGCGCGCGGAGCAGATCCTGCAACTACTTGTGCTTGAGACCTCGTTGAGGCAACTTCGAGCCCTAGCACACTGACCCAGCGGAGCGCACGCCGGATGGTGCGAGATGACAGCGAACGAGGGGATATAACCTATGCGACATGATGACCGCCAAGTCCGTGCCCAGGAAAGCCAGTACGCGTTTCCCTATCACTACATTCCCGCGCTCAAAGGCCCCCGGTTCACCACGATCCAGCACTGGAGCTGGGGATACCGGTATCTCGGCGGCATGCATCTGGCCCTCGACCAGTTGCAGGGTACGGATATTTCGTCGCTCGTGGATATCGGTTGTGGTGACGGCCGCTTCCTGCGCGAAGTCGCCGGCCGCTACCCGAATATGCGCCTGCTCGGCGTGGATGCCTCGGAACGTGCCGTGCGCTTGGCGCAGGCACTCAATCCTGATCTCGAATACCGTGCACTCGATATCGTGCGCGACGGAGTGACAGAACGCTTCGAGGCCGCAACGCTGGTCGAGGTCATCGAGCACATCCCTCCCGACATGCTGTCGCAGTTCATTCGCGCCGTGGCCGATACGCTGGTGGACAACGGACGGCTGGTCATCACCGTACCGCATCGCAATCGGCCGGTGATCGAGAAACACTACCAGCATTTCGACGGCGAACAACTGCGCTCGCTGCTCGACCCGCATTTCCACGATATCCGACTGATCCCGTTCGACGTTCAGCCCGAACGCGCACCGATGATGTGGCTGATCTCCCGTGTTCTTGGAGCCAAGGGCAAACTGTTTCTGCTGACCAATCGGCGCTTGCTGTACGTGCTGTACCGGCGCTACATCAGGAAATACCTGTACGCCCGCTCGGAGACGGAATGCGAACGCATCGCCGCCGTGTGCACACGCAGGCCGCGGAACGGGTGATGCATCTCGCATATCTCGATCCGCATCCGGTGCCCGATTCCATACCGGAAGCGCTGCAAATCCTCTATACCGTCGACGCCCTCGGCGCCCTCGGCACGCACGTGACGCTGATCACCCCCATGCCCACGACGCCGGTTGATCCTTCCGACATTCTCGGGCGCGTGCTGTCGAAAAACGTCGAGTTGCGTCAACTCCCGCCCGGACTTCCCCGGTGGCTTCCAATCAGATCGAACCAGCCTTTCTACCGCGCCGCGATCAGGGCGCTCGGCCCGCTCGCTGCTGATGCCGTGCTGGTGCGAAATCTCAAGATGGCCGAGCAACTGCTGAAACAGATGCCACAGGTGCCATTGTTCTTCGAGACTCATGAACTTTTCGCCCAGACCTATCGCGAAGAACACCCACTTCGCACGTGGCGCGAACAACGCAAGCTCGACCAACTCGTCGCGCGCGAGGGATTCGTCTACCGGCACGCCGCAGGGCTCATCGCGCTCACGCCGCTGCTGCTCGAAGACATCCGCAAGGAGTACGGTATCGAGACGGCTGGCATTGTCGCGCCGGACGGTGTGGATATCGAACAGGCCCGCGCACCCATCAATGTGCCCAGACCGAAAACACCGCTACTGCTCTACCTCGGCAGCCTGCATCCATGGAAAGGCGTAGACACGCTCATCCGGGCCATGACCCACTTGGAACAAGAGGCCATGCTCTGTCTGGCAGGGGGCGATGCGCAGCGCATTGAGGAGCTGCGGGCGCTGGCGCGCGAACTCGGGGTGGAACAGCGTGTCCAGTTCGTCGGACCCGTCCCGCCGGGACAGCGATTCGAGTGGATCCACAAGGCGGACATCTGTCTGTTGCCGCTCACAGACACCAGCATCGGCAGCCGCTATACCTCGCCGCTCAAGCTGTTTGAGTATCTGGCGGCGGGCAAACCGGTAGTCGTATCAGACCTCCCGTCGATGCGCGCCGTACTCGAACCCGGACGGCACGCAATCATGGCGGCCAGCAGCGATCCGATCTCGTTTGCCAACGCCATCGAGCGACTACTGGTCGATCCATCGCAACGCCAGCGCCTCGGCGAGGCCGCCCGGCGGCACGCAGGGAATTTCACGTGGGCCAGCCGCGCCGGGATCATTCGCCGCGAAATCGACAAGCGGTTGCGCACCTGATCTCCAGCCGATCCGGCGCACCTGGGCCCGGAAAGAAACCGACGGTCAGCCGCATTACCCCACACCCCACCGGCCGGCGCCGTCGGCCCGGCGCTTATCCCGAGGCGACACTGACGCGCCGCCGCCAGGCCATCGTCGCATCGATGAGCGACCTTGCACGGTTGATATAAGTATGGTTCTTCATCACGCGCGCATGCGCAGCCTCGGCGATGCGGCGTGTCTCATCAAAATGTTCAAGGTGGTGCCGGATCCTGGCGACGGCGTCTTCGAGATTTTCGAAGTGGACCCACTCCTTGCCGATGACAAAATCATCCACGGCATGACGCCGGTAATCGCTCAGCAGGAAACCGCCGCAGGCCTGTATTCCGTAACACCGCTCCGGCAGCCCCCAGCTCTTCTCCGGGCCGTCGTCGCAACCCGCCCAGTAATTCATGTTGATACGGCTGCGCTGGATAGCGTCGACCTGCTCCGGCAGACTCATGTCTTCGCTGTGCCGAAAGCAGCTCGAAATCCCGTGACGACCGAGGCGGGTTCCGAGTTCGGCAAAGAACGCCGCGCGGTCCCGCATCTCTGGATACTTGGCGGCATCGAGCCTCCCAAAAAAGGATACGTCATGGCGATATCGGGTCGGATCGCGCAACTGCTCCAGCGTCACACCGGAGAGATTATACGCGCTCGTCCACGCGGCATTGGGCAGGTAAATAACGGACGGGGCAAACCGATCCGAGTCCTGCAGCGTGTGCGTCGCATAGATATCGAGGAACTGGACATGTTTCAGCAGCCACAGTCGCCATGCCTTCTCCCCTTTGTGCCAGGGACCATCACGGTTCCAGGTGATCAGCGGTATGCCGTGGCGTTGAAGATTGGCATGCAACCGCAGGAATCTCAGCGGCCGCTTGATGCCGTTGTACATGCAGATCAGGTAGCCATGGCAGTCAGTCAGATCCTCGTCGTTCGGATCCCAGACGTTCTCGATCACCATATACCCGCAGTCCTGCAGACCCTCGATGATCGGCGTGAAATTTCGATAGTTGACGATGAACTTGCTCATATACGAGATGGCGGCTTCTGCGACAACGACACAGGCCTCGGGATCAACCCCTTAACACACTGCGTGCGGACACAACTTCACACCGGTCTACCCGAAGCAGCGCTAGCAACAGTCTGGTACAACCGGAGAAATTGTTGCGTCATACCCTGAACAGCGAGGCGCGACACCTTGTCGCCCGCTGCCGCCTGGAACGCCTGTCGGGTTTCCGGTAAGAGGAAGCGACGGAGCTGGTCAGCAAGTCCGCTGACATCCAGAGCATCGCTGACCAGACCGTCGACACCGTGCTCGATCAATTCGGCGCCACCGCTCTTGGTGCTCGTCACAACTGGCAGGCCACAGGCCAACGCTTCAGCAATCACGTTGGGAAATGGATCGTACAGCGTGGGCAGCACCAGCGCGTCAGCTGCACCATAGAATGGCTTGACGTCAGACTGGCTACCGGTGAAATACACGCGCCCCGCAAGCCCGAGCGCATGTGCTTTCGCGACATACCGGCACACCCTCTTGTCGCGCCCGACGACAAGCAACCGGGCATCGCCCGGTACCTGAGCCATCGCCTCGAGCAGCACGGCCACTCCCTTGCGCTCGAAACCGGAGCCAACGAAGAGAAACAGTGTCGCGTTCTCGGGGATGCCGAAACGCGCCCGAACCTCAGCGCGGTACTGCCGGACCCGCGGATGGAAGGTTTCCGTGTTCACCCCATTGTAAATAATGTGCAGCTTGCTGTCTGGAGTGCCAAAATATTGCTTGATCTCCTCCTTGACCATTCGCGAGTTGCAGATCACGGCCTTGAGTTGTGGGCTGTTGAATAGTTTCTGTTCGGCCCACTTGACGTAGTGATGATACGGACTAAGCGCGAGTCCGAGGCGGCCGAGCGGTCCACGTACGCGCTTCAACTGTTCGAGCCACGCACGGTGTACACCATCGCCGGCGCGGTAGATATCACAACAGGCAATGCGTTCGTGTGACTGCACAAGGTCGAACTGGCGTTCCTGCAACACGCGGCACACCGCGCGCGCAAACGACCAGTCGCGCCACACGCGCCCGAGGTAGAACGGATTGACGACAATCACCTCGACGCCTTCGACCGTTTTCCACTCGCGTGTAATGAGCGTGACCTTAACGTCCTGGCCCTTGAGCGCCTCGAGCGCACGCGCGACGAAGCGCTCAGCGCCGCCGTCCTGGGCGTAACGCTGTCTGATTAGCGCGATATTCAACATATAGAGTCGAGTCGCCAAAGTCTAGCGGTTCAGATTCTTAGTAATTCTTGCGCTGCACCCAACACGCGATCCACAGGGATCGTCGTCAAGCACTCACTCACCTTGCTGCCGGCGCAACCATCCATGCCGCATGGGCGACAGGTGTGATTCGAGGTGATGACGCGGGAACAGACTTGCCAAGGTCCCCACTCCTGATCACCGCTGGGACCGAAGAGAGTCACCACAGGCGTCTGCATGGCTGCGGCGATATGCATGGGTGCTGAATCGACACCAATAAAGAGCTTGGCGCACGCGGTCAGAGCGGCGAGCTGCTTTAGTGACAACTGGCCGGTCAGATCAATCGCTGGCTTTTGCAGGTGCTGAAGAATACGTCCCACAAACTTCAACTCATCGTCGGTAGGGGCAGTGGTGATGACGACTTTCGCGCCATCATCCTGCAGGCGATTGATAAGCTCAACATATCCTTCCAGTGTCCAGCACTTGAAAAGCCAGCGAGAGGTGGGATGAATATGTACAAAACCATTCTTGGTCAAGTGATGATGACTAAGTATTTTGTCGATGGCCATCTGCGCCTCGTCGCCGGGCACAAGTACAAGCCGCCTATCGTCCTTTCCGGGTTGAATACCCAAACAACGAAGGGAATCGAGATGTGTCTCAACCGTGTGTCGCGGTTTTACAGGAACGGAGTAAAGGTGGGTAAAACTCTTGCGCCAGAACAAGCCGCGCTTTTTATTGTAAGCACGTGCCACGGCGTATTTAGTGCCAAGGAGGTGTGACAACCAAGCCCCGCGCGGGTTTTCAGTCAGGTGAATGAGCAGGTCGTATCGGCGGGCGCGCAGGGTCTTCAGGAGGCGCCATTCCTGGCGCAAGGCGTGCCAAGCACCCTGTTTTTTCCAGCGGCGATCGATCAGGTGCAATTCGCTGATCGCGGGATGGCCGCTCAACATCTCGGCGGTGTCGGCATAGACGAGTGCGTCGATCTCGATGTGCGGGGCATGGTTCTTGAGGACGGTGAATACCGGCGAGGTGAGGAGCACATCGCCGTGGTGGCGCAGCTTGACTACCAGCGCACGCCGGATCGTGGACAGATCAATGAAGTCGCCGGACATCGCCTTAAACTAGCAGATTCCGAAAGGCTTTACTGCCCGAAGGCGGCCAGCACCCGGGCCGGCGGAATATCGCGCAGGCACTTGAGATGGCCGAGCGGGCACTCACGCTTGAAGCAGGGACTGCACGACAGGCCCAGCGACAGCACGGTGGCCTTGTCGCTCATCGGCGGGGTGTGGTGCGGGTCGGAGGAACCGTAGAGCGCCACCAGCGGTTTAGCGAGGGCGGCGGCTACGTGCATGAGACCGGAGTCGTTGCTGACCACGACCGTAGTGAGCGACATCAGGTCGATGGCCTCGGCCAGCG
>ERZ1292623.3356-Hain-H51-01um-R1-3356-length-13685-cov-5_pt1 | contig 13685 bp, 22 predicted proteins | sample MGYA00564398_ERZ1292623 | MGnify/ENA primary metagenome ERZ1292623 (study PRJEB36523, sample SAMEA6512633) | groundwater metagenome | collected 2019-01-07 | study: AquaDiva: Metagenomics assemblies of 32 groundwater samples
CTCAACAATGGAGAATGTGCTTCCCTGCACGACCTGCGACACGGCGTACCCGATGTCCCCCACGTGATTACCTCCCCGTGCGGCAACAATACCGGCTTTAAGCGCTTTGTGCGTTACGTCAATGAGGGTTTGGGAAATTGAGGAAATTTTCCCTACTGGAACAGTAACTGCGGCGTCGGTAATCATGCCGTTATGAGTGATACCTAGGTCTAAACTCACAATGTCTCCTACTTTAAGAATGCGGGGATTTTCATGGGGTATACCATGCACAACTTCATTATTCACAGAAATACAGACAGCTGCAGGATAGGGGCGCGAAGCTCCTTTGGGTGTGTAATGTAGGAATGCTGGAGTATCCCCGCCCTTCATTATGAGACGCACAGCTAAATCATTGAGGTCTGAAGTTTTAAGTCCAGGGCGCACCGCAGATGCAAGTGCCGAGAGAATGATGGCATGGCGCTTGCCACCTTCACGCAGAAGCGCAATTTCTTTCTCTGTTTTAATTGTAATCATTTGATGGAAAGGCCCGCAACGATGTCCTTGTAGACTTTCTCGATTTCCTGCTCTCCATCGATATCACAAAAAATATACTTTTTATTATTTCTGAAAAACTTTAAAGATTCGGTGACAGAATCGTCATACCAGTTGAGCCTCTTCTCTATGTCGTCCTTGTTGTCATCGGAGCGCCCGCGCTCAAGCAAGCGCGCACTAGCCCACTCTTTTGAAATATTGATAAGGATAATGTGCACCGCTTCGCGCTTATAAAATTCCAGAGCCGAATCAAGCACTTCTGCTTCAATGCTACGGCGAGAAATTCCATCAAATATGAGATGTTCCTGTCCGCTAAAATGTTTTATAAGGTAATCCGTCCAAAGCCAAATAGGAACAAATCCTGGGAGCAGTGCTCCTGATGAAAGAGTGTCTTTTGTAAGGCGGGCAGTGTAACTTTTTGTTTTAGAGAACTCTCTTAATTCCTGGCCTGTCTCAAGGTAAAGCGTTGAACGAGCGGAGTCCTCCTTTTTTAAATATTCAAGAAGAAGACGCGCTTGGGTGCCCTTCCCCGATCCGGAACGGCCAAAAAAGATAAAGGTCTGTGGAGGCATGTCTTAATATTCCCGCAGAGATACCTGTGAGTCAATCTTCTTAACGAGATCAATGACGACAGAAACAACGATAAGGAGAGCGGTTCCGCCGATAGCTAAAGACGAAATATTCGTAAGCGCTCGGACAATGATAGGCAGTACCGCAATACTACCGAGGAAAAATGATCCAAATAAAGTCAACCGAGTGAGAATACGCGACAAGTGTTCGGCAGTTGAAAGCCCTGGACGAACTCCTGGAATGAACGCCCCATTTTTCTGCAAGTTTGTCGCAATTGACTGCGGGTCAAATGTAATCGCGGTGTAAAAATAAGTGAAAAATACGACAAAAACGAAATAGAGACCAGCGTAAATCCAGGTATTCCCAAGTCCCGAAAGAACCGCAGCAGCGATGCTCCGTACTATATCGTTTTGTGCCTGCGCAAAGAATGTGGCGATTGTCTGAGGAAAGAGAAGGATGGAGAGCGCAAAAATAATCGGAATCACGCCTGCTTGATTGAGGCGAAGCGGAAGATAGGTAGAAAGTCCGCCATATACTTTTGATCCGCGGACCCGTTTTGCATAGGTAACCGGAATCGGCCGCTCGGCTTCAGTGATAATAACAACACCTCCAATAACTAGAAGAACAAGAGCAAAGAGCAGAAGATATTGAGGGATTTGGGACTGCTCAAAGGTAAAGAGAAGTTGGCCGAATATTCCCGGAACAGCGCTAACGATACCGGCAAATATAATGAGTGACACGCCGTTGCCAATTCCAAATTCTGTAATAAGCTCGCCTAACCACATCAGGAGCACCGAGCCCGCGGTAACAACAAGCATATTAGTGAAAAATTCAAAGGGAGCAAGCGCGGGAAGAACGGAATTGCGCTCAAGAATGGTGAGAAATGCGAATGATTGAAGAAGTCCGAAGGGAATGGTTAAGAGTCGGGAATACTGGGCAAATTTCTTTTTTCCAGCTTCCCCTTCTTCCTGATACATCGCTTTAAGGCGCTTAGACATGATAGTCAAAAGCTGCATGATGATTGATGCGCTGATATAAGGGCCGACGCCCAACATCACGAGGGACAGGTTTGAAAGTCCTCCGCCTGAAAAAATGTTGAGGAGTCCCAAGAAATCATTGCCTGCAAAAAGACTCTCCAAACGAAGCGGGTCAACTCCCGGAATAGGAATCATGGAGAAAACGCGAAATATGATAAGTGCCACAAGCGTAAAGAGAACACGCCCACGTAACACGGGATCCGTGACGATAAGACTTATTTTTCGTGCAAAATCTTTCATAAAAATTAAAGTGCGCGCACTTCCCCGCCCGCTTTCTCAATCGCCGCTTTAGCTTTCTGCGAAATCAGACATCCGGACACAATAAGCTTTTTTGAAAGGATAGTGTTACCGAGGATTTTAACAGACGGATATGCCTCACGAGTCTTTTTGAGCAATCCTTTTTTAATAAGTGAAAGTGGAGTTACTTTATCCCCTGGAGAGAACACTCTCTCAATGGCAAGAAGCGTAATTGGAGCGGGTTTTCCCTTGAAGCTTTTGAACTGGTATCCGCGGCTTTTCGGAATCTTCTTAATGATATCGCGAATAGCGGGACGAAGCCGTCTCCCCGCACGAGCTTTCTGGCCTTTCGTTCCCCTTCCCGAGGTTTTTCCGCGCTTTCCGCCACGTCCGACCGGCGGGCGGGTAATATTTGCGTGTTTTCTTTTTAATTTGTTTATTTGCATTATGAGTTTAGGCTTTGAATTCGGAAAGTGCTTCAATCGCGGCATGGGCGTTATTAACCTGATTTTTACTTCCTGAAAGCACCTTTGCGGTTATGTCGCGAATTCCCGCAAGTTCAAGCACCGCGCGCACGGAACTTCCCGCAACAAGCCCTTTGCCCAAAGCAGTAGGCATAATCCATACGCGAGCACTCGAATACTTTGCCTCAACTTCATACGGGATTGACATTGTTTTAGTGAGAGCAAATTTCACCATACTTTGTTTCGCGCTTCGAAGGGCTTTTTCAATCGCAAGAGCGGTATCCGCGGCTTTTCCAGTACCAATACCAACAGACCCTTTTTTGTCACCTATAAGAATCGCCACGCTAAAGGTAAAACGGCGGCCACCGGCAACAACACGGGCGACACGGCGAATACTGATAAGTTTCTGGTCAAACTCGGAGCGGGGTTTGCCGGAGCGAGGTCCGCCACGACGAGTATTTTTCTTGAAATCCCGCTGTGAACCTCTCCTGCCACCCTTCGCGTCGATTTTCGCGTCAATTGGCGCTGCTACTGTAGCCGGTGCCTCTACTGCTGGTATTGGATTTTTTGTTGCTTCTTCCATGATAATTAAAATATAAGGCCCGCTTCTCGAGCACCGTCAGCGACCGCTTTGACCTTTCCCGAATATAAAAACCCTCCGCGGTCAAAAACAGCTTTTTTGACTCCTTTCTCTTTTGCTTTAAGGGCAATTTCCCGTCCAACTTCTTTTGCCTTTTGGACAGGAGTCCCTTTCATCGAAAGAGAAGATGCACTTGCCACAGTCCCTCCCTTCACATCGTCAATCAATTGCGCGTAGACATAGCGATTGGAAATAAACACGGCAATGCGCGGACGCGCAGGAGTGCCTGAAATCGTTGCACGAATTCGAGCGTGTTTGCGTTTTCTCTTTGCAATTTTAGTGTTTGGTGTTTTCATAGCTAGACTGTGGCTGATTTCTTACCTTCCTTTCGAAGAATAACTTCTTTTTCATAACGAATTCCTTTGCCTTTGTAGGGTTCGGGCTTTTTGAGGTCTCTTACATACGCCGAAAACTGCCCAACAACTTCATTATCGATACCCGATATGGAAATAACATTCTTTTCAGTGGTGACTTTAAGTCCTGAGACAACAGGAACTTTTACCGGATGAGAAAAACCGAGGTTCAAGACTAAATTGTTGCCTTGCATATCAGCCTTAAACCCGACACCCTCAATGAGCAATGTTTTCTTGTATCCTTTGGTTACGCCCTCAAGCATATTGTTGAGGTGAGAGGCAAAAGTTCCCCACAACTTGAGAGCGCTTAGTGAATTGCCAAGAGGGGCAATAGCGACACCTTCCGGCGCAACCGAGATAGACACCTTATCATTTCTAAAGGCGCGGGAAAGCTCTCCAAGAGGACCTTTGACAGAAAGAGTGCCGCCCGAAACGTTAACTTCGGTTTTTGGGGGGAGAGCTATGATTTTTTTTCCAAGTCGTGACATGTGGTTGGTTTTTAATGAGTGGAATGAATATAAAAATCACCATCCAGCACCAATTCTGCAACAAAAACCGATTGACTATTTCGGTTAAATCGATTTTTAGTATTCTGTTTTGTGTTACTTGATGTCATAGTTTTATTGGTGCTGGATTCTCAAAAAATATAGTCGTATACTCCTTATTTTTTGGAAGTTACCAGAGCTCAAAAAGAAACTCCCCGCCGATTTTTTTGGTTCGAGCTTCTCTGTCGGTAAGTAATCCTTGAGGGGTAGAAAATACGGCGATACCGTGGCCTTGTTTGACGGAGCGAATTTCGCGGGCTTGGCGGTAGACTCTGCGTGAGAACTTAGACACGCGCTTAACGCCCTGGATTTTTGCTCTTTCTTTCTCAAAAACGAGCTCAATGTCTATTGATTTAGGGGTTTTCTTTCCTTTTTTTGAAAGGGTTTTTATATATCCTACTTTTTCAAGAAGCTCGGAAATTGCGAATTTGATTTTTGAATAAGGAAAAGAAACCAACGTTCTCCCGGCATTTCCGGCATTTTTCATTCGTATAAGCATGTCAGCAATAGGGTCGTGCATGGTGTGTATGTATTACCAGGATGATTTACGCACTCCGGGGATCTGTCCCTTATTGGCAAACTCTCTAAAGCAGATTCGGCACAAATCAAAGTCCCGAATGTACCCTCTTTTGCGTCCGCATCGGAAGCAGCGTCGAACTATCCGAGTACTGAATTTCGGCTTTTTTTGCGCTCGTGCGATGACTGATTTTTTTGCCATAAATATCGAACAAATGTCTCTTTTTCGCTTCCAAAGAAGTGAAATAAAGTAAGACCCATATTAGCAGGAAGGCGTTGCCTTGTCAAACAAAAAGACCGCAACCTAGGCCTATTTCTTGACTACCTTCTTGTCTTTCGACTTTCGCTCCACAACCTTCGCGAAAGGAAATCCTAGATATGCAAGGAAATCTTTCGCCTCCTCTTTCCCTGACGCTGTCGTGACTATAGTAACCGCCATTCCGAAAACGTCTTTTAACTCTTCATCGGAAGTTTCCGGGAAAATGGTATGCGCACGGACGCCAAGGGTATAATTGCCCATTTCATCAATTCCGGAAAGCGATACTCCTCGAAAGTCCTTGGTTCGGGGAAGTGCAATATGAAGAAGGCGGTCCAAGAAATCAAACATTCTTTTCCCGCGTAGCGTCACTTGGTAGCCCACAGGGTCTCCTTCTCTCACTTTGAATGAAGAAATCGATTTCTTGGCACCGCGTGTAATCGGCATCTGCCCAGTGATACGGGTAAGACGATTTTTTATAAGGTCTTTCTTCTTCTGGTCAGACACCGACCCAATACCAACGGATACGATTACTTTAACCAAGCGTGGAGCTTGCATGGGGTTTTTATACTGGCGTGCGACTTTCAGGGAAGAGAAGGTGTGTTTAATTTTTTGTTGAGTATGCTCCATATTATTTAGCGAGTACGATACCACTTTTTTTGGCAAAGCGAACAAATGTCCCGTCTACTTTCTTTTTTCCAATACGGGTAGGTGTATTGGTTTTTGGGTCAAGAAGCATAACGTTTGAAACATTGATGGGAAAGGCTTTTTGGATTATTTGGCCTTTCTGATTCGACTTGCGTGCTCGTTCATGCACCTTGCGGATATTAACCCCTTCAATAAGAACTTTGTTTTCGGATGGAAAGGCCTCCGTCACTTTTCCGGTTTTTCCTTTATCTTTCCCTGACATCACTTTTATATTGTCTCCTTTTTTTATTTTCATGGCAGTTGTAGTTATACGATTTCAGGAGCAAGTGAAGCCACTTTCTGGAAACCTTTTTCAGAAATTTCCCTAGGAATGGGACCAAATACGCGGCCGGCAACGGGCTCTTTTTTCCCCTTATCGATGATAACAACCGCGTTCTCATCAAAACGGATATAGGAACCGTCCGAGCGGCGGAATGCTTTAGTCTGGCGAACAACAACGGCATGATGGACTTGTTTTGCTTTGACAAGCTTGCGGGGGTCAGCTTTTTGAACAGAGAGAACAACCAAGTCGCCCAATTGCGCATAGCGCTTGCGAGTACTCCCAAGCACTTTGAAAATTCTTCCGATTTTTCCTCCGGAGTTGTCGGCGATTTTTACTATTGAGCGAGGTTGAATCATGATTGTTTGCCTACGCGCTCAACTACTTTAAACTTTTTGTGCTTTGAAATGGGCGCGCATTCTTCAATGACGACCTTTTCTCCGAGAGTTGCTGTATTGCCTGGGTCGTGCGCTTGGTAGCGAGCTTTTTGTAAAAAGAATTTTTCATATTTAGGGTATTTTCGGTAGCTCTCAACGCAGACGACAACCGTGTCCTTCATTTTTGTCGAGACCACCTTTCCGGTGAATCTCCTGCGATTGTTTTTTACAGCTTCTTGTTTCATGATTATGCGATGTTCGGATTATTCAAAAAAGTCTTGATTTCAGCTATGTCTCGGCGGAGCAAGCGACCTTCTTTCACATTGCGGACTTTACTTCCGGCAATACCAAAACGGAAATTATGAAGCGCTTCCTGCGATTCTCCAAGAAGTTTCAATAGGTCTTGTTTTGTTTTGCCGGAAAATTGGGACATAGGTGTCTATAGTAGTGAATAGGGTGGAAGCAGTCAATTATACGCGCTCAATTATTTTCGTCTTAAGCGGGAGCTTCGTTCCTGCCTTGCGAAGCGCTTCCCTCGCAAGTGAAGCTTCTAACCCGTCAATTTCGAAGAGAACCTGGCCTGGTTTAATCTGTACTTGATACCCTACTGGATCCCCTTTCCCTTTTCCTAGTTTTACCTCGGCGGGTTTTTGAGTAAACGGCATATCGGGGAAAACACGGAGCCAAAATTTTCCGGTTTTGCCAGCGCATCGTGCAAGAACCTTGCGGGCAGACTCAAGCTGATTTGACCGTACGCGGAAATGAGAAGTCGCTTTGAGGCCATACGACCCGAACGCAACGGTTGTTCCGCGAGAAGCCACTCCCCTCTTAGAGGGATGTTTTCGCATCGTGTGCCACTTTCGATATTTTACTTTTTTCGGGAACAGCATGTCAGTGAAAAAAATTATTTCTTTTCAAATACTTCGCCTTTATAAATCCAGATTTTTATTCCGATTTTTCCATACGGCAACAGCGCTTCGTAATGTGCGTAATCAACATCAGCGCGAAATGTCTGAAGCGGGACTCTTCCTTTCTTAAGTTTCTCAACTCTGGACATATCCGCTCCGCCAAGCCGCCCTGAAAGCTCAAACTTCGCGCCCAAGACGTCGCGGTTGGCGAGTACTTTTTCAAGCGCTTGCTTGGCTACGCGGCGGAACGGAAGGCGTTTTTCAAGGCCTTCAGCCATCATCTGAGCAACAATCATCGCATTTGATTCGGGTGACCTGATCTCTTTAATATCAATCTTCATTTCTGCCGTGGAAGCGAGTTTTTTCGCTCTAATAAGGCGCAACACGGCCTCGCGAAGCGCGGTACTTCCCTCACCGCTTTTCCCGATAATAAGTCCTGGGCGAGAAGTTTCAATAATGATACGAAGAGTTTTTTCACTTCTCTCCATTTCAATTGAAGAAACGAAACTGCCGCGAAGACGTTTTTCTAAATACTCTCGAATCATTATGTCGGTCTTGAGAAACTGTCGGTACTTTTTCTTAGAAGAAAACCATCGAGATTTCCAATCCCTAATGATGCCGAGCCTGTGTGCGTATGGGTGAACGGTGTGAGACATGGTGGTAATTACGCTTTCGTTTTCTGCGTTTCTTTTATTTCCTCAAGCACGACACGACAATGGCTTGTGCGCTTGCGAATAGGAGCAGCAGAGCCTCGTGCTCGCGGCATTTGACGGTAGAGGATGGGGCCTCCGTTGACGGTAATTTCTTTGACAACCAGATGAGAAGCGGAGTTTTTGTCGTGTTTGCTGTTTGCAATAGCCGACTCAATGAGTTTGCGCAATGGAAGAGAGCCGCGCTTGGTGAGAGCATTGAGCGCAATAATAGCTTGATCGGCGCGTTTGCCTCGCACTAAATCAGCAAGAAGGCGGAGCTTGCGGGGAGACTGGCGATAATCATTAAGTATTGCGATAGCCATGGATTATTTTTTAGCCTGAGCGGCGGATGATGCGGCGGGCGCGCCAGATAGCGCAGCGCCAGCTGCACCGCCTGCGGGAGCTGGTGTTGCACCGCCTGCGGCGGGTGCGCCTTTAGCAGCTTGAGCAGCGGCAATTTCAGCGTCTTTCTTTTGCTGTTCCAATTCTTTCTGCATCTTTCCTCCATGCTTGACAAACTTTTTCGTGAGGGAAAATTCCCCGAGTCTGTGTCCTACCATTTCCTCCGTTACGAGAACGGGGAGGTGTTCTTTGCCGTTGTAAACCCCGAACGTAAACCCAAGCATTTCAGGGGAAATTTGACTATCTCGCGCCCACGTCTTAACAATACCTGCCTGGTCAGCAGTCTTTCCTTGGATTTTCTTGAGCAACTGCTCATTGACATATGGGCCTTTTTTAAGCGATCGGGTCATGTATTGTACTCACAAGTAAATGAAAGAGAGCGAAGGCACTCTTTCTTTCATTTACAAAAAATGCGTAAAAAACGCGTATTCACCATGATATACATAAGGAAATGGTTCGTCAACCGCTGGTAAACCCGCGTGGCTCAATAGGTTAGACGAAGCGCTCGCTCAACAACTTGAGGATGATTGGCCGGGCAATTTGCTCCTTGATAGAGATTATATCCACGAGATTCAATACGAGAGACAAGATTCCCAAGAGGGTCATAGAATTTTTGAACCGTTACCTTGGCGCAACTCTCGGTTGACCCAGTGAAAAAAGCATCAAAAGAAGCCGAGTATGCGCCTCCGGAGAGTGTCCAGTCGGATGTTACTGTTCTGCTGTTTCCGCAACTGATGGCAGATATTGACGTGGTTGTTGCGGGATTAAAGAAGCGTGCGCACTCAACGCCAGTGTCGGCAGCATACACCGCGTACATTGAGTCGTGGGAAGAAGATGAGAGAGCGACTTGTCTTCTGCTGGTATAAAGAATGGAAGTAGCAAGACCAAGCACAAATGCAGAAACCAAAACGGCAAATAGGAGAGTGTATCCGCGAGAATGATGTTGGGGTTGATTCATATAATTTACTTGCAGTGAGCTCGTCTAACTACCAATTTATATTTGAAATTCCCGCGCTAAGAGTACTTTCATATCTCGTGCCGCCCGAGACCCAGGAAATAATAACGTATATTTTGCGCTGATCGGGACCGCCTTGCTCCAGAAGATAGAATCCTCTGTTGAAAGCACTTCGGCTTGAGTTTGCAGGAGCAGGTTGGCGGTATCCTGTAGCATCGAGCCATACCGGACAGGAATCGACTAGAGCCGAGTTACATTGAGTGATTCCACTACCCAAAGGTCTTGTTGAATCAAGGAGACAGAGGTTGGCTACTGTGCATCCGCTCACACCCTCAAGCCATCCTCCGGGTGCACTTGTCGCAATATTTACGCTTTTGAGATTTTTGACATATTCGGCTGCGTCTTGAGCAAGGAGCGATGCCGTGAGCTGGTCCCGAGCGTTAAGCGCAATACTTAATCCTTTGTTGGCAGCAACAAGAGGAGCAGTAATAACTGTCATTAGAATAGCAATTGCAATGAGGGTTTCAAGAATGGTAAAACCCCCCGCGATTTGTTTTTTTCGATGTAAGAAGAAATTCATATCTATTATTCAAGTATGCGCTGAGACACCGACGCTTGGACATCAAATTCGGTTTTTTCTACTTCCCTATCACCCACTGAGCCTATGATGCGAATAAACGCCAGCGGATATGGCTGGTTAACGCTGTCATATGCCACACCGAGACGGTAGCCCGTGATTGACACATCGGGAGGGATAAGGGAAACAAATGAAAGGTTTTCTCCGCAATGTGCCTGTTTGCCTTTTTCAACTAGAAATTGTGCGGTGTTTGCTGGATTGGGGCGAAAACGATACGCAAAAACCAAACGACATGTTGGGAGAGCGGGGTCTGGTTCAGATGAAGTGAAACCGATAACAGCTCCGCTTGGAGCTCCTGCGATGATGCATTGGGAAGGAGCTGGGTTAAAATCGACACTCATAGGGTCATCGTGACAATGAAAATTGCTCCCTACGCGCAATTCGCGCGACATTGCTTCAAGCACAAATTGAATGTTGTTGACTGCGAGTTGCAGTGTTTGTGATTTTTGGTTTGCCGCAATGATACGGACAAGTGCGCCCACTGCAATAAGCGTCACTGTTGCGAAAATAGCAAGCGCGACGGTTATTTCAATAATGGTAAATCCTTGAGAGCGTTTATTCATAGTCAATCTTCAATAGAAATTTGTCCGCTACTTTGAACAATAACATGCCTAATACTCCCACCAGAAGAAGAGAGTGTGATGCGAGCGTAAGTATGGGGTGTAGCGCATGACCCATTGGCACATATGATGGCATCAAGGTCAGGGCGCTTGAAGGAAATGTCTAGGCTATTGCGAGTAGGGCAATTTGAAGAAGATGCCCCAGCACAGAGCGCGCTCACAAACGCTCCCCTTCCCATCGCCTGTGTTATTTTACTGCTTGTAATTGCTTGAGCGTACACCGCTTCATTAGAACGCGGAAAAGCAAAGATGGTCGTACTTTTGTTATTCCCTGAAGTACTGTCAAGGTGCACGCCATATCCGACATTAAAAGAATTCTCTGCGCCTTTTACATTGAGTCCGTAATTTTGCGCGGTTCGTACCGTGAGCACCACGTCATGGGCAAGGTTTGTTAAAAATACATTCTGGTCAAACGAGCGATAGCGGGTTAACACAAGACCAGTCATAAAAACAAAAATTGATATGGAAACAAGGAGTTCAACTAAGGTGAACCCGAGAGAGTTTGGAGTATGTCCATTAAAAAACTTCATACGAAACTATTGGGGCCGCACGCAGTAGTAGAGGGATGGACTTGCGCGATTACAGCTAAATGAGCTGTTCCAAGAAACAGTACCGTTGAAACTGTCCGTGAGTGCCGGAGAGTTGTATTCAAGCTTACTGCGAAGCACGTAGTCGGTGCGTACAGGAGTATTAGTGTTTGGACTATATGCATATGCCGTTTCTCCCGTGCCTGTCGGTGGTACCGGAATTTGGGAAATGAAGGTCCCTAAGGTCACCGTGCAAACTCCACCCCCTAATTTGTTATTGGCGGTTGTAGCAAGTGTTGTTGGATATTCTCGACATCGGTCAAAGTAAAGTTGAATAGCAAGTTGGAGCTGAGCAACATCGGAAACCCTTTTTGCGTCGCGAGATTTACCCTTTGACTGGCCGAGATTAGGAAGCACAATAACGCTCAAAATTCCAATAATCGCGATAACGATGATAAGCTCGGTTACTGTAAAACCTCTACCCCGCCAATTCTGTCTTGGAGAAAAAGTATTCATAGAAAAAGTATAGCAAAAATAAGTTACTCTAGTGGTGCACAAGAAAAACTGCCCCGCGCTATTTCAGGCGCGGGGTAGTTTTTCAGACCTTTTACATCTCCCTAGAATTCCTCAACACTTGTCGGAGTTTTTGGAGTCACTGTAACTGAATTGGTGACTATTGTACCAACACTGTTAGTACAACTAAGAGTATAAGTGACTGGACCAGCTCCCACAGTATGGAACACCGTTTCGCTACCCGAGCTTGTTGTTGGAATAAACGAACCTGAAGGAGTAGCTGTACAGCTTGTAGCGCCTTGAAGTTGCCAAGCAATTTGAAACTGATTGGTTTTTAGAATTTTAGGACTTAGTTCCTCACCTGTACTTGAGCCAAACGATGGCTGCTTGCCACGATTGGTGATAAAGCTACGGCTGGGAGAGTACTCTTTAATATAGAGGTCAACTTGGAGCTGGGGGGGAGGTGGAAGTCTTAAATCAAGCACTGCACAAATCGCTTGAACACTGTTGGGGCTTGAAGCGTCCGGATAGACAGTGTGCAGAGCAATAGCAGTGTTTGCAGAAGAGGAAAGTGCCGCGCTTGTGGCGAATATTTTCGTGTCGGATTCAACGTAGTCGGCAAGATCGGGAGTGCCCACACTGGTAAACAGAGTGGTACCGCCGTTTGCGAGTCTTAGCTTCCATGATTCATTAGGTTGGCTCACACTAATTCGCGCTGGGTAGGAGTCGTATGCCACCAAGGTGATGTCATAGTTTCCTGCCACAAGTGAAACGTTTTCGTTTTTCTGCCCTGGACACCCACTTCCGAAACCTGGATCAGAACAAATCGATCCGCTACTAAAATTAACTATTGTTCTGTTTGGTTGTGAGGTGAAAGGACATGTGAGAGTTGCAGGAGTGCAGTCGGTGGTAGTAATAGTTCGTAAGGTGTTTGGAGATGCACCACCATTATCATCAACAGACATGACAACAATATCCTTACTGCCAGCTGTAGCAAATGTCCTCTGGAAACTTTGTGCGCTACCGGAATTGACAAACCCACTTGAAGGTACACGAGCAAATGTTACCCCGCCATCAAATGAGAGCAAATAATAGATTTGGTCGCCTTCAGGGTCAGTTGAGGAGAAGGTAAACGTTGTGGCAGAAGCGGTGCAGTATGAACCGCCGGCACCACCTCCAGCAGAAATGGTGAGATTTGGAGCAGTAGGGACACCGTTTACGGTTCCTGCAGTCAGGTTAAAGACAATATGTTGTTGAGGGATAGTGAAATTGTATGTCCGGCGAAGAGTGCAAGGTTCGGGAACTATGGTGCCAGTACAATCTTGATACCAACAGCTGATATTTTTAATATATCCATTTGTATACGCGTCAGCTCTGCCCTGATTCTCGGCAAATATAGCGTCGAAGACAATTGTTCCACCTCTTGTCACTCGATATGTGTTGGGGGCAGTCTGAACAAGATTTGCTGTACCGCCGGGAATCACTGAAAGTGTTGGGGTTTGAATAGTCACTGGAACATAGTATTGACTTGTATACCGTAGAGAGCCGTCTGTACGCACTAAACCATGTTTGAAAAATGCGAGGGCGTCGGGTGGAGCACATAGAGCTGGAGTGTCCCAATACCCATACGGAGAGCCCCAAAAATTACCCTTTAGAAACCACGAGATGTGCTCGTTGCTTCTAGGTACAGAAGCTATGTTAATAATGCTTCCAACTGGAACGATGCTCCCATTGGATATTTCGGTTGGTTGGGAAGGTCGGGTAACATCAGTTACTGTAATACCGTAAGCAACCTGATAACTGAAGCTGAAGTTTCCGCATGCCGAAGAGAAACATATGTCCCGAAAATCGAAAGGGAATGAATCAGGATTTCCGCCACCACCCCACATAACACTATTCGTAGGCATTGAAAGCGGTAAATTAGAGACGAAATCTGCA
>ERZ1292623.3358-Hain-H51-01um-R1-3358-length-13681-cov-6_pt1 | contig 13681 bp, 10 predicted proteins | sample MGYA00564398_ERZ1292623 | MGnify/ENA primary metagenome ERZ1292623 (study PRJEB36523, sample SAMEA6512633) | groundwater metagenome | collected 2019-01-07 | study: AquaDiva: Metagenomics assemblies of 32 groundwater samples
CTGATTACTCACAAACCCTAAGGGAATAATTTTCCCAGGATTAGCAGCAACTAAGGCCTGAAATTCAACTAAGGCTTGATTTTCCGGATGCTGATGATCATAATTTTTTTGAATTGCCTGTTTGCCGACGACCACTAATGGATAATTCATTTTAAGGCAGGCCGCCGCTAAAAAAGGCAAGTTTTTATTGTAGTTAACATCGCCAACATAGAGAACAAACTTCTTCGGCAAGTTAAAGTTTTTGCTTGGCTGAATCGGTTTAAAAATTAGGTCAGGGGCCAAATAAACAACATGAACTTTTACGGCCGGAAGAGCGGTAAAACAAAGAATATCCTGCTTAGAAGCGTATGAATCGGTAATAATTGCCCGGCTAAAGCGAAGTAAGTTTTTCTGAATTAACCAGTTTAACCACCCTTTAATTCCCGGAGGATACTGAATTGGAAATTTTAAGGGAATTAAGTCATGAATCGTGACAACAAAAGGCAGAGAATTCAACAAGGGGAAGCTAAGAATAAACGGATTAAAGCCCGGATAATGGATTAAATCGGCCGACTGCTCTAATTTATGCTCAAATTTAATTAATTGAACTGAAGGATTTTTACTTAATTCCGCCATCAGTCCGGTTAAATAAAAACCAATCCCCCGAAACCGGCTATCAGACTGAAGGCAGGAAGTTTCAAGGGCGATTTTCATGATAGGCTTCCCAAAATTTAATATAGATAACCGGGAACCGCAAAGACGACATTAAAGCAAAAATAAAGCCGGGTAAACCGTCTATAAAACCCTTATGGCGAAAAAAGGCGCTAAAAAACCAAACGATCGGCTTAGCTATAAAATAATTTAAGGCCATCAATATCCCGGGAGTCTTTTTCTGACGGAAAAGTTTATGGGCATCTAATGAGGTATAACGATTAAAACGGAGCAAATAACGGCTAAAATATTGATCGGCATAATGAATTAAAGGATTGGTTAAATAGCCAACCTTACCGCTGATTTTAATTTGTTCATGGACGGATTGACAGGGAAATTTGCCTTTACCGTTTTGAAACAGACGAATAACATAATCGGGATATTGACCGCCCTTAGTGAGAAATTTGGTTAAAAAAAAGTTTTTCCTAGGCAAATAGTAACCGCTAAATTTTGGCGGCTGATGAATAATAGTTAAAATTTCCTGGGTTAATTCCTGACTAACCCGCTCGTCGGCATCTAATTGTAAAATCCAGCGGCCGGTAGCTTTAGTCACGGCAATTTGCTTATTGATATGGAAAATTGCCTGATTTTTCACTTGAAAAACTTTCGCGCCGGCGGCTTTGGCTAACTCCCTGGTTTTATCTTTGGAACTGCCGTCAACCACAATAATTTCATCGGCTAAACCCTGGACCGAACTTAAACAGGCCGATAAGTATTCGGCTTCATTAAAAGTAGCAAGAACTACGCTAAGCGATATTTGCATAATAAGTAAAACGCCCGCAGGCCATCGACCCAAGTAATTTTTTTGCCTTCGCTAAATTCCCTGCCGGAATAGGAAATCGGAACTTCATAAATTCTCAGTCCTTGTTTTAAAATATTGCTGGTAATTTCCGGTTCAAAACCAAAACGGTTCTCCTTTAACGCTAAGGATTTAATCAAACTGGAAGGAATTAATTTATAGCCCACCTCCATATCAGACAAAGTCGTGTTGTATAAAATATTGGTCACAAAGGAAAGAAATTTATTACCGGCCAAATGCCAAAAAAGCATATTGCGGTGCGGGCCTAAAAACCGAGTTCCATAAACCACCTGAGCCTGACGGTTAAAAACCGGAGTTAACAATAACTTAATATCCTCAGGAGAGTATTCCAAGTCAGCATCCTGGATTAATACGTACTCTCCAGTAGCCTGCTTTAACCCGGCCCTAATCGCCGCCCCCTTACCCGAATTAACAGGCAAAAAAACTTTTTTAATGTTGGGGGTGGATTTGATTATTTTAGTAGAGCCATCGGTTGAACCGTCATCAATGACAATAATTTCTTTAGTAATTTTAGGTAAAGGCTGAGATTGAACCAAATTGATTATTTTCTTAACGGTAGGGGCTTCATTAAAAACCGGAATGATAATTGAAAGTTTCATAAAATATTAAGTTCCGGCTTATTGGCAGAATAATAATACTGCCGGCCACTGCTCGCATTAAATTGTATCAGCTGTAAACTCGGATAATAAGCGGCAAAGGTAAAACTGATCCTGTCTAACCTTAACCGGACAACCTGAAGAAATTCTCCGTTGGTATCGATAACAAAAAAATTCGGGTGGGGATTATCGTCTTCGTACCCGATTAAGCCATGATATTGATCAAAAAAGCGAAGATGAACCTTCAATAAGCCGCCGCCGGCATCATTATCGGTCCGGGAACGAATCCGCTTATCCCCCACTAAAAAAAAGCAAATTGGATCACAAACCACATTGATCAGCTGGCCATCAACGACGGTTACCGGATCGACAAAAGAAGGGGCCTGGTACCGCAAATGTTTCAGGTTAAAATACCTAAAATCAGCAAAAACCTGATAAAATATTAATGCGCCTAACCAAATAAATGTTATAGTTAAAAAAACAGCATGAAGCAGTTTCGCGGGACTTTTCATTTAAAGACAATTATATCATTAACTCTTGCCTGGTTATTGATAATTTTAGGCATAACTCTCCGCGCTAATAAAGCCGATATTTTCCCTGCAGACAACAATGATGACAGTATGTTTTACGCCTGGGCCGGGATTACTTTTTGGGACAATCCTTTCCAACTCGCTTCCCATTCAATTTTTGAAGCGAATAATCCGGCCTTAATTTGGCGGTCACAATATAGAGATTTTGTCCCCTGGGAAAGGTTTGGAATGAAAATTACCAAGCCTTGGCTTGACCACCCTCCCCTAGGAACCGTTATCATCGGTTTGCCGGCAAAATTATTAGGCTATCAAGCCTGGCAACAAATTCCCCAACTAATTGTAAGGTCCTCGGCTTTGATTGCCAGTATTTTGACAATGTTATTTACCTATATACTCAGCGCTAAACTTTTCGGAGAAAAAACCGGCAGATTGAGTTTATTGTTTTTGGCGACTGTTCCCTATTTTGTGGCCGCTCACCGCCAAGCATTTCTGGAAAATATCTTAACGCCTTTATTCCTGGCCAGCTTAATTTGCTTGCTGAATAAAAAACTGACTTTGGCGGCAATCCTGGCTTTTTTCTGCGGCTGGATTAAAGTTCCCGCTTTTGCTTTTCCGTTTATGATGGCTTTTTGGCTATGGCGGGAAAAACAAATCAAGCCAAGCTTAAAATTCTTTTTAACCGGCTTGGCTTCAATTCTTTCTTTTGTCGGTTATGGATTATTATCCGGGAAAGACGCCTTTATTTATATTCTTAATCAACAAGGCGCGAGGGGCGCATTTGTAAATTCATTTTTCGACACTTTAGCGCATCCTCATTTTTACGGCGGATTTGATGACGGCCTTTATGTACTCAGCATCATTTTTAGTTTACTGATGCTGACTAAATTCAAGCAGGCGAATTTTAGATTTTTCAACTGGTTTTTAGGCATGTGGCTGGTGGTGATTTTTTTAGTGGCCGGCAGAAATAACAATTCTCCTTGGTATTGGTTTCCATTAATCCCCTTTTTTGCTATCAGTATCGGCTACTATAGCAATTTATTACTGGATAAGAATAATTTTTTCTTAATTTTGCCTTTCTGGATTCTTGGATTAACCGGATTTGATTTATTAAAAATTGAGCTGCCGGCAACCTGGCTAAGATTAAGCACGCTGGTATTTTTCCTCCCGTATGTTTTAAACCTTAAAAAGGTTTCATTCTGGTTAACCAGAATTTTTCTTATCTTTCTCATATTATTAAATATTTATGTAACGATTAACTACCCGGATGTTTATTGCCGCGACGAAAAATGCCCGAAGCCGGTTAAAATCAGCCTTAAGTTATGAACAAAAAAAATATTTTAATTTTGTTGCTTTTTAGCTTGGTGATGTTGGTTTCATTTCGCATCAGCCAGACAAGAAGCTTGTCGATGCATTTTGTGGATGAAGAAGACCATATGACCATTGCGGGATTAACCAACCGCGGCCTTAAACTTTACGAAGATATCCAGTCAAACCATCAACCAATTGTTTATTTTTCTTCAGCAAAATTGCAGCAATTACTGGACCCTCCCAATATATTTATGCTGGTCCGGAGGCACCGGCAAGCGATGTTTGCCTACGGCCTGATTTGGAGCGCCATTATCTTGTGGCGGTTTAAAGCCATCGGCTTAATTTTTATAATCTTTTTTGAATGGTTGAAATATTATTTATTCGGCAATTTGTGGCTAATGGAGTCATTTGCCGTTTACCCGGCAGTTTATTTATTCGGAGCAATGCTGCAAAATTGGTTCGACAAAATTAAAATTAAAACTGCAGAATTAATCTGGTTAAGCTTCTGCTCGTTTGGAATAATATTCAGTTTAGTGCCCTTATGGCCATGGCTGGCTTTAACTTGGTTGGTTTTATGGATAAGAATTAAGAAAAAAATCTTGGCGGCCGGATTAACCTTAATAATATTAACCGGATTATTTTTTATAGTAACGGGTTATTCGCCGGTTAATTGGTTTATCAGAGTAATTTATAATAATTTTGTTTACGCGGTGCCGGATTTATCCCCTTTTCATGGGCCGCTGGATTATTTAAAAATGATCTTTTTTCCTTTCCTGGCTTATTTTGCCCCAGGGGCTTTACAGGCACAGTTTATTGCATTATTTTTTACCGGATATTTAGTTAGCTGTTGGTTTAAACCAAAACTACTGTTAATTTATCCTTTTTTACTGCTGGCCAATAACCGGGTTTTATCCCCGAGCGCGGTTTATTATCAGGGCTTTCATTTACTTCCCTGGCTGGGCTTAATGATTTTTACTTTTGCTTTTAGTTTAAAGTTTCTGCCCAAATATTTTATTTTGGGATTTAGCCTTTGGGGCTTGGTACTTTTCGCTAATCGGGCAATGCCGTATTTTTGGCAAACTGATCCGAATTATGAATATTATGTTAACTATTCAATGTTTGACGATTTAAACTTTAGCCTTAAAACTATCGGCCAGAAAGATAAGGGAATGAGGGCGGCAGTATTAACTAACGAGGTATTAGTCCAATGGCAAACCCCAACCGTGCCGGCAACAAAACAGGTGGTTTATTATCCGTGGGAACGAAAAATAGCTGAACTGAAAGAAGATTATAAACGAACGTTTACTATTGATAACCCAAATCCGCCGGAGTTTATTTACGGATCAATGGAGCAAGAATTAGTCAAAATCAAATATCAAGCGCTTTACCGAAACGGAAAAGCCACTGAACTATTTATCAGAAAAGATATTTATGCCAATATTACCCCAGAACAATGGGAAATCTTAGCCTTCCGAGGATTTAGTCGCGAATAGTAACGTTGGCAAATTGATAGGCATGAATCAAACCGGCAGTATCAGGGTAAGTCCACAAGGCGGTATGCTGGAAAACAACCGGGTCGATCGGCAAATAAATCAAAGCATATAAATAAGTAGAGTCGTGAACTCCGGATAAGGTAATCGGTTGGCCGCTATTTTTTAAGTTAATAATTTTTTCTTTTAAACCGACCGGAAGATTGCCGGCGGCTTTCACCGGATAAACTTGCAGATATTGATAACCGGCATAAATAAAATTAAGTAAAAAAATCAGCAGAATAACCGGCAAAAACCGAGTAACTTTTTTCGCTCCGGCGGCGGCGAGAATCAGAATAATCGGCAATATAAATAACGCCCGGGTGGAATGAGGCGCATCCACAGTAATCGCTGAAGCCAAAGGAGCGAGCAGTAACCAGCTCCACCAGAAAAATTTAACCTGAGTCAAACCAATGACAGCTAAAATAATCTCAATAAAATAGAAATTGCCGATGCCGGGAATTTGATGCCAAGGATGCTTATCCCCTTTCAAAACTAAAAACTGGAGCGAAAAAGTCTTTAAATAATTTCCGGCAACTATTTTGCCAAAATAAACATATTTATTGAAAAATAATTTTGTGGTTAAAGGATTTTTGACATACCTTAATGTCCGCTCACGGTTATAAACATCAATGAGGTAGGGGTCGGAGAAAACCGTGATATTTTGTTTTTGACTGGAAACACGCCATGAACTAATAAAAATCAGGCTGTAAACTAAAATAAAGCCAGCCAGCCAAATCAGCTTAGGTTTATATTTAATGGCCATTGGAATTAAAAACAGCGGAATAAAAATTAAAGCTGAAGAATAAGTTAAACAGGCTAAAAGCCAAAAAATTAATCCCCAGAATTTTTTCTGCATAATCAGCCAAAAACCGACAAGAAATAAGGCCAAAGCTAAATTAGCTTCATAGGCGATCCTGGAATAAAAAATTGCCCAAGGATTTAAAGCCATAAATAATCCGGCCCAGAAATTTTTAGTAATTAAATAAATAGCAACAACAGCAATTACCCCGGCTAAGGCCGACCAAAAACGAATGGAAAATTCAGTTAGACCAAATAGTTTAACCGGTAAAATAGTGGCGTAAATATATAACGGCATTTTGTAATCGCCGATGGATTTAAAATTCAAAGGAAAAGGCTGATTGTGTTCATCCCGGCCGGTTTTAAGAATCGAATAAGCATTATAACCAATTGCCGCTTCATCGCGATTAAGGGCCGGCGGCAAAGAACCTAAGTAAAAAAAACGGGTTATAAAAGATAAGGATAATAAGCAGAATAATATTTTTTTCATAATTTAGCGGGTTGCGGGACAATTACTGCTTCTGCTTTCCAAAGCACTTGGGCATTAATATCTTTAATTACAAACACTAACGTTGGGTTTTCTAACATTATCCTGAAACCGCGGTTTACCAAAAGCAGTTTTTCACCCGGCTTGTGCCTTAATAATATTTTATCTAAATTCACCATGTCAAAAAAATATTTCCCTGAATCTAAGGAAACTACTCTGGCCATTGGATCATTAATCCAATCCGCCTGGCGTTGGAACAACTCCGGAGCATATTGATTGTAAAAAATAAAATAAATATAGCCAAAGTCTAATTCCGGAGTTATATAGATATGATCATAATTATCTTTAACCGCATAAATGTCCTGCATCAGATAGCCGGCCTGATCATTCCATAACGGACTTAACCGGTAAGGAAAAACAAACCAATAACTGATTAAAAAATAGATAGTTAAAGATAAGTAACCGAAAAGCGCTAAAATTCTCATGCGTTTGGCTAAAGCGAGAAAACCGTAAACGCTAATTAGTTCGATGCTTAAATGAAAATCCATTAAGCGGTTAGTTACCGGCACATTGACCGAGATAGTATTGGCTAGCGGGGAAATTAACAATAAAAGCACTAAGAATTTATAATTGACTGTTTTGGAACGGTAACGAATAAGCTGATAGATACCGATTAGGAATAAAGGCAATAAAATTAAATTCAGATCGCCTAAGTTAATATTGGCTAAATTGTGCCAGGGATTATTGTCACCGGTAGCAAATAAATAAGTGAAGTCAAAAGTTGATAAATAATTTTTAACCAGATTAAAGGATATCAGAAGCGGTTTGTTACTAAAAACTCTGGCTAAAGACAATGGAAATCCGGCCAAATCCAGATAATGCGTGTTCTGATTTATTTGATCAATTATTTTTGGCTGGGAAAACAAAGTGGTGTTTATTTTTGCCTGATTGACTGCGGCAGTTAACCGCATAAAGAAAAAAATTGAAACTAGCAAGGTAACAATACTTATAAATACCCAAGGCCTATATTGGTTATAATCATGTCGATTCCATAAGATATAGGCGGCAAAAATTAACGGGGCAAAAATTAACGGCGAGTTATAAAAGAAGAAGCTAATCGCCAGAGTTAAAACAGAAAATAATAACCAAATTGGCTGGCGCCGGGACCGAAGTAAAAATAAATAACTTAAAGCGGAAAGGCTCAAAGCAGAAATCGGTTCGTAGGCCGCCCGGGAATCAATGATATGCCAAAAAGAAAAAGTAATAAAAAATGAGGCAATTAAGGCCGAGGACTTTTTGGAAAAAATTTCCTGGGCTAAAAAGTAAACAATAAGAATTAAACCGGAACCAATAAGGGCATTAGGCAAGCGGACACTGAAGGCGTTAAGACCAAACCATTTAATCGGCCAATACGATAAATAAATCAGCCCGGGCAATTTGTAATCGCCAAAAGATTTAAAGATTATCGGCCAAGGGCCCTGACCATGTTCGTCATGAGCGGTTTGAGTCAAACTGTAGGAGTTGTACCCAACTGCTAACTCATCCCTGTTTAAGTTAATCGGGTGCAACCCAAGTTGAAATAGCCGCAGAAATAAGCCAACCAGGAAAATCGCCAACAAATACCAATGAGGTTTTATGGTTTTAAACATATTGCTTCCTGGGGACAGGCTGCCGGTAAATAATAAAAATATTTTTCATTTGGCTTTAATAAAGATAAATCATTGAGATAAAAAGCAAAATAGAGTTCCGGTTTATAAAGTTTTGGGTCGATATAAACCGGATATGTATTATATGGCCGCAAAGCCGCATATTTATAGGGTTTGATCCAAGCAAGAGCTGAACGATCGGGATAGTGGATAAAATAATCATGCAAATAAAGACTGAAATTTATCAACAAAAGCAAGGTAAAAATTATGGCAAATTTAGGTCTTAGGCGGCTCCAACCCAACCCAACCAGCCAAGCCAGAGGAATCATTAAGTAAATGGCCCGGGAAGCATGCGGAGTTTCATTGACTAAAGCGGCCACGGTCGGGCTAAGCAAAAGCCAACTAAGAAGCAAGATAACTTCCCTGCGAGGAGAAGTTAATAAAGCGACTAAACCTATGACTAATAAAATTCCCTGGACCAGTAATAGCTCGCCGCCCCAGCCGGAATGATGGCGGAGATTCGGGTCGCCGCTTATTAATAAAAACTGCGGATCAAGATAGGCCGAATAATTTTGAATAAATTTTTGAAACTTAACAAGTTTCCGCTCATTGGTTGTCACTAAATTGTCGTTGGAAAGGCGGTATTGCTGACTGGCAGCATAACCAGGCGATTTAACTAAAATAAAAAAGCTGGCGCCAATTAATATGAGGCCAATAATAAATGCTTTTAGATGAGTGCGGCTGTAAAGAAAAAAACTAATCACAAATAAAATCGGGGCTATAATGCGCAGACTAAAATAAGTATAAATTCCTAAGATTGCCGCCAAACTGGCCCAAATAATTCTTTTTTTGATAACCAAATAAATCATCAGAACCAACCAGAAGACAGATAAGTGCGATTCAAAACCGATGCGGCTAAAGTGAAAGCTCCAAGGCATAATCAAAAAACTGGCTGCTACAAATGGGCCCAGCCATTTAAATAATAACCAGGTGATTCCGAACGAGGCTAATAATGACGGCAATCTGACGGTTAATTCAGAGACTGATAAAAATTTCCCAAAAAAGGTAGTTAGCCAAATATAAACCGGGGCTTTGTAATCGCCATAGGAAACAAAGAATGGCTGCAGCCAAGAATGGTTATTTAAATCCTGGCCTGTTTGAAGTAGTGCCCTGGCATCCAGACCAATCGCTACTTCATCCCAATACAAACTGACCGGCACCTGGCTAAAATGCCATAAACGGGCAAATAAACCAAAACCAATTAAAATAGTCAGGCAAAATATTAAGACTCTTTTCATCTATAATATTATAGTATGTTAATCTTAATAATTCTCCTGGCTTTAGCCACCAGAATCCCGTTTATTTTAGGTTATAATTTCCCCTTTAGCTTTGACCACGGCCGGGACGCCTTGGCAGTAATGCATTTAATCCACACCTGGCAATTAAAATTTATCGGTCCCTGGACCAGTATTCCGGGGCTTTTTTTCGGACCGGGCTGGTATTATTTGTTGGCCCCTGGCTACTTACTAATGCAAGGCAATCCCTATGCCGGACCGATAACCATGCTGATCATCAGCTTAATCACTATTTGGCTGGCATATAAATATTTCGGTGTTTACGAAACAATTATTTTTAGCAGTGCTCCAATTTTTATTATAACTTCTACCAGCGCCGCCAACCCGTTTCCGATGGTTTTAGTCAGTTTATTAATTTTAATCTGTTTAAAAAATCCAAACCGAAAAATGTGGCAATTAGGGTTATTAATCGGATTAGGTTTTCATTTTTCCTCGGCTTTAGCGATTTTTTACTTATTAATTATTCCACTGATTTTAGGGATTAAAAAAATCAAAATAGGCTGGTTAAAATTAATAGCCGGAGCAGGAATTCCATTTATTCCCCAGCTGTTATTTGAGCTAAAAAATAATTTTATTGAGACCAGGGCGGTAATTAATTATTTTATTCAGGGAGAGTCGCAACGGATAAATTTAGGAAAAATTCAAATTGTAACCAATTCCATAATTCATGAACTTGGTTTAGCAATTTTGCCGGAGCAAAAATGGTTAAAGATTACCGCGATGGCTTTGGTGGCGGCGGCGATAATTTTTTGTTGGAAAAAGAAAAAACTTAATTTTGTCTTGCCGGAGCTAGTATTGTTTTTAATTATCCCGATAATTGGTTTTTGGTGGTTACATTACAATGTGTGGTATGTTTACGGCCTGATGCCGGTAGTGGTGATTGCCATCGGACGATTATTAAAATCCAGCCCAAAATTTATTACTTATGGTTATTTAGGCTTATTAGTTATTGGGGCCATTAAAATCCCGGAGCAGCAAGCCGGAGCCGGGTTTTTAAAAACAAAATTAGCGGCAATTAATTATATTTATGAACAGGCCGGCAACCAACCATTCAGCTCTTACCAGTATTTGCCGAATATTTATGATTATGCTTACCAGTATTTATATTTTTGGCAGGGATTTAACGGCCGGCAGTTACCCGTTGAATTTAGTTATAAACCAGGGGAAATTAGTTATGTGAGCGAGAAGCCGGATTTACTTAAACTATTTAAAAAAGAAGAAAGACCAATCGAACATATTTTCTTAATTATTGAGAAGCCGGAAAATATCTGGCATTACCCGCTTCAATCCTGGCTGGATAATATTCATTACTCGGAAATTATCAGCCAAAAATCTTTAGGACCGGAACTCGAAGTTTGGGAAGTAAAATAATCCCTAAGGCTAAACCTAAGCTAATCAGAGAAATCTTTAAACCTAGATAAAAAGATTTGGGTTTAAATTGGAAAACTACTTGACTATTTTCCTCATTAACTTCAATAGCGCGGAATATACCGTCATATTCGCTAATCTCAGTCGGTTGATTATTAACTGTTGCCTGCCAACCAGGATAATTGGTGTCAAAAACAACTAATTTACCCTTACCAACATTATTAATTTCTAATTGGTTGGGAGAGGTTTGAATAATTGATAAAGAGACTACTGGCTGCTTATTTTCCAATAAAACCGCTCTGGGTTGTGCCTGATCATTTTTATATACGGAAACGTCTCCATCTTGGAAAACCAACTGTTCCTGATTTAGCCCTAAATCCCGATCAGTCATGTAATATTTAACGGCTAATTTATTAAAAAGAGAATCATTAAGATTAATTTTCCCCAGGTCAATTTTGCTTAAAGCTAAATCGTTGCGCCTTTGAGAAATTAAAGGATTAAAGGCCATTAATTGTTCATATAAAGGATTACTACCTTCACTGATTTGAAATGCATCGTTATAGGCTTTCATTACAAATGATGTGTATCCGTTAATCGTAGGCAGGCCATAAGCAGAGCTAAAATTCGGAGGAATTAGCTTTAATTGTGCGGCCAGCCGGCTGCCAATTTCATTAGTAGGCAAAGGTTTATTGTCCAACATCCCGTAAAAGTCGTTTAAGCCGCTGTAAGGAACGGCTTCTGAAGAAGACAGAAAACGACTATTGCCTAAATTTTCCGCTAAATAAGCCATAATAGGATTAGCGGCGGTAAAATAATGATAATCAATCAAATAAAGATTGCTGCGGGTAAAAAAGAATAAATCAACTATTGTTAGGGCAATGAGAAGCCATCGGCGTTTGAACCAAAATACCAGGCTACCAAATAAACTGACAATAATTAAATTTTTTAAAATAAAGGTGGCAATCGCTTGATCGACAGCAAAATTATGAAAAGTAGACAAAGTTTTGTTAATTAACCCAGTAATTTGCAGTAAAAATAAATGAGGTAAATTCGGGTTAAGCCAAACGGTTAGCAAGGCAATGCCAGAGCCAATAGCAATGAAGAAAAAACCAAAAAACAACCAGCCATTTTTCGGCTTAAATTTAAAAACATCATAACTATAACCAGCCAGTAGAGCCATAAAAAAAGAGTAAAGGGATAAAAAAACCATCGGATTTCTAAAGAATCTAAAAATAGGAATGTAGGTGGTAAAGATATTAAAGAAAGGTAAATAAGTGCCAAAGGAAATAATTAAGGAAGCGACGGCGATGAGTAAAAAACTTAAAGTAATTTTTTGATGAATAAGTTTCTTAATATTTAGGCCGATTATTAGCAGCGGCAAAAATCCAATATAGCCGATTGACGTTGTATCCAGCGTTCCCCAACTACTACCCTGATTTTTAATTCCCCAAAAATTAGCCAGCATAAACCGGATTAAAGTGATTGGGTTTAAGGAATAGCTTTGAAAAATTGATAAATCTTTATAGGCCTCGGGTCGGGTGGTAAAAGGGATAAATTCCAGCACGGGCAACAAAGAAACAGCCGTAAACAGCAAAGATAAAATAACTATTGCGGCAAGAATTTTGAAACTCTTTAAGCGGCCAGGTAAGAAACCAATAATAATCGGGCAAATCAATAATTCGATAAACACATACTGAATATGTCCGGCAAAAATTTGTAAAGATAAAGCCAAGCTACAAAAAATAAGGCTGGAAATTGTTTGAACCTTAAAGGCCCTGATAAAGCAATAAAAGAAAAGCGGAAATAAAGCGATAACAAAAAATCGCTGCGGATCAGCCATGTAATTCACTAAAATTCCGGAGAAAGTATAAATTAGGCTGATAAAAAATGAAGCCGGGGAAGAAAGTTTTAATAGCTGGCCTAGCCGGTACATAAAAAAACCTGCCAAGAAAAAGTGAGCTACCAGCAATAAAGTAACGCTTCTGGCAGTAGTCTCAAAAAATAAAATTAAGGCCGGCAAATAGTAATTGCTTAAGGTCATGTCCGCAAAAAAAGGGTAACCGGAATAAATATTTTGGTTCCATAAAGGAAAGATTCCCTGACGGAGATGGTTAAAAAAGAATTGCCTTAAAGGAAGAAAAATAGAAATAGTATCGCCGTAATAAAAAACCTGATTTTGAAAAATTACCGGAAAAAAGTATATAACTATTAAGAAACCGATTAAAAAAACCGGAGAAGAAATTATCCGTTTTAACATATTATTGAACAGTTTTTTCGGCTTCAAACATTACAAAGGCAGGTTGGCCATCCTCAAAATAAACCGGGTCTTTGAAGGCGGTAAAACCGGAAACCGGATGATTGGCTTCGGTGCAAACATATAAAACCTTGGCCTCGGGAATCTTGGCTGGACAGGTTTCACCGATAAAAAATATGTTTTCCAAATGATTGATTGAAGAAAAACCAAATTTGTCAGCTTTAGTAACCGCAATTTTAGACTGCTGCTGCCATTTGGCAGGATCATACTGATTGTAAAACAGAAAGTAAATATAAG
>ERZ1292623.3359-Hain-H51-01um-R1-3359-length-13679-cov-8_pt1 | contig 13679 bp, 13 predicted proteins | sample MGYA00564398_ERZ1292623 | MGnify/ENA primary metagenome ERZ1292623 (study PRJEB36523, sample SAMEA6512633) | groundwater metagenome | collected 2019-01-07 | study: AquaDiva: Metagenomics assemblies of 32 groundwater samples
CAAATTGGAGTGGGCGCCTGCAAAATAAGCAAACGGCAAAAGTCCTATGTGCTTAAAGTTCTTGCTTCAAATCGCATTACCTACGGGCCAATGATTCAGCAATTTGAAAAAGAGTTCGCCGCATTGCATAAAAAGCGATTTGCTATTTTTTGCAACAGCGGCACCAGCGCTTTGCGCGTAAGCATCGCCGCCTTTAAAGAAGAAAATAAGTGGGAAGACGGGGATGAAGTTATCATTCCGGCGCTTACTTTTGTGGCCGATGTAAATGTGCTTTTACAAAATAATTTGAAGCCGGTGTTTGTTGATGTTGATCCAAAACTATACACAATCGATCCGGTAAAGCTTAAATCCGCCATTACGAAAAGAACACGCGCAATTATACCCGTTCATTTGTTCGGCTTACCTTGCGAAATGGATGAAATCTTAACAATCGCTAAAGAAAAAAAACTGAAAGTCATTGAAGATGTTTGCGAATCAGGATTTGTTTCTTACAAGGGAAAGCCAGTCGGATCGTTCGGGGACATTGCCTGCTTTTCAACATATCAGGCGCATATTCTTACCACTGGCGTAGGGGGATTTGCGCTGACTGATGATCCAAAACTGGCAACTCTTTTACGCAGCTTAATAAACCATGGCCGTGATGGCATCTATATAAATATGGACGATGATCGGGTAGATGATAAAAAGAAACTTACTGAAATTATCCAACGACGATTTAACTTCATTAGGCCCGGATATAGTTTCCGCGCCACCGAATTTGAAGCCGCGCTTGGCCTGGCCGCGCTTCATGATGGAATTTATAAATCAATTGAAAAAAGGAATCTTATTGCTCCGTCTTTTATTTCTCATCTAGCAAAATATTCCGCGCGCTTGCAGTTGCCAGAATTTCCCGAATACTCCAGCCATGCTTTTATGATGTTTCCCATTGTTGTTAAAAGCGATTCAATTAGCCGAGACGATCTGGTGTCGTTTCTGGAAGATCATAATATTGAAACTAGATACATGCTTCCGCTAATCAATCAGCCATATATAAAGAATTTGTTCGGCGATTTAAGCAAGAAGTATCCAGTCAGCCATTTTATAAATGAAAACGGCTTTTACATCGGCTGTCATGAACACATCTCAAGCAATGAGATACAATACATAAAAAAGGTCTTTGATGAATTTTTTCGGCTTGCATGAAAAAAGTTTTATTATTTGGTGGAAGCGGCATGCTTGGGCAGGAACTTTTACGGTTATTTTCCAGCGACCCTTATAAAATAATCGTGCCAAGCCATAAAGAGGCGGATGTTTCTGATCAAAAATCTGTTTTTAATGTTATAAAAAAAATAAGACCGGATATCGTCCTTAATGCCGCGGTACTGGTAAGTGTGGATGCCTGCGAAGAGAATCCGGGTCGCGCTTATATGGTAAATACACTCGGACCACTTTTTATTTCTGACACATTGCGAACCCTTGGACTGAAAAAAACTATTTTCATTCAATTCAGCAGCTCCGATATTTTTGGCAGCGACTTTAACGATAGCCCCTCCGAGAAAGAAGAAGGAATATTTCCGGCAAATGTTTATGGCCGTTCAAAATATTATGGCGAGAAATTTTTATATGGCGCGAACAATACTTATATCGTCAGATCATCATGGATTTATTCCGAATTTAAAAAAACTTTTGTTGATGCCGTGGCGGAGCATGTTCGGCGGCCAAGTGGAGTCTTTGCCGTCGCCGGTGATCAGCGAGGAATTCCCACCTGGGGAAAAGATATCGCAGAAAATGTGCGGGCGCTTATTGAAAAAAAATATCCTTATGGCATTTATCATTTTGCGCCGGATGCTTCCAATGCCGACGCCACACGATTTGAAATCGCTCAAGAAATCGCAAAAATACTTGGTCAAAAAGATGCGAAAGGCCTATTTAAAAAAACTCTGCGGACAAAAGTATTCAAAGCGCCCCGCCCCGCTTCCAGCGCGATTATCACCACCAAATTCCCTAAACTTCCTCATTGGAAAAAATCTCTCCGAAACTTTATAATATTAAAATGATTATAAGACGACAGCAGTTTTTTTTGATCGGTCTTTTAATTATTTACGCTCTTATGCTCACTTACAAAATAAATGAGCCGCTTACTAGGCGATATGAAGCATATAGTTTTTCATACAGCGTTGCCGCTCAGAATTGGCTGATTCATGGACCGATTCAACTCAAATTTGCCATGATGACTTTGGTTCCTAATGATTTTGTTGAATTATCCAAAGAATTTTTTGTAAATCATCCCTCTCTTTTTATCGCCCCCACCGCATTCATTTATTGGCTTTTCGGAATTGGCGAATGGCAAACTAGAGTCGCGCCAATTTTTTTCTCGTTATTGTCACTGATACTTTTCTGGAAACTGATTGCCCGTGTTTTCAAAACTCCATGGCTTACCATAACAAGCTCTTTTTTCTACGCTTTTTTTCCGATGAGTGTTTTTAACGGGAGTTTGCTAACGAACGACTATCTCGCTTTATTTTTTATTCTCGCCCTTTTTCTCGCCGTTATAACCTTTGAACAGGAACGACAGAAAAAGTATCTTTTTGCCATTTTTGTGATTATTTTTCTTGGCGGTCTTTCTGATTGGACATTTCTATTTGCCGCGGCGGGAGCATGGTGGTATATCCTGCTTACAAAAAACTATCCGCAAAAAAAACTTTTACTCCCTCTTATAATGGGAATTTTAGCCGCTTCCCTATCTCTAACATTGCTCCAAATTTGGAATATCGCCAATATGAATCCGCTTAAATATCTGACGGCGCTTTTTTGGTACAGAAATGTTGAGGTGGCAACAGGTTTGGTTACTATACGGAATTTTTTAGTTGCGCGGCTCAATTATGACCTGATGGGGTTTTCAGAAATTGGGTTGATTCTCGCATTCGTCGGCGCTATTTTTTATCTCAAAACTAATAAAAAAGATAAGGCAAAAATTCTTTTTTTAACGCTTCTTGCCAGTCCCGGACTGCTTACTTATTTGGTTTTCTATAGCCATTCCCATATTCATCAATTTTACGGACTTTATATAATGCCCGCGATTGCGCTTTTGGCTGGCTACGGCATGAGTCGCTTAAGAAACAGGTGGCATATCGGATCAGTTATTTTGCTATTTACAGCAAGTTCTCTCTGGTACAGTTTTGCGCTTTTGAATCACACAGATTTTTCCCCTGATGATTTTTTGCTGTTCAAACGAGTTAATGCCCAAATGTCAACAACGCCGATCTGTGATGGCGGGATACTTGCGCAATTTGATTTAAAATCGGGTCGGGGACAAGGAGGTTTTGGCGTTCCCTGTCTTGATTCTTTTTACTTCTTATTGCGCCGCCCGCAAAGTCATCAAAAAAATATTCAGTTATTCTCAATTGTGCAGGCCTTTAATACGGAAGGGGTTTGGAAAGATACTCGTATAATATCTTTTTCCGCGGCTCTTGTTATGGAAATTATTAAATCTATTCCGCCGCTTAAACCAAAATTGAAAATTATGTTTGCCAATCGCGATCCGCGCAAAGATAACGCCAATGCGGAAAAAAACGCCCAAGCATTTATTGATGAATATAAATTACAATCTGCGGATTGTTCAACAAACTTCTGTCTTTATAAAAAAAATTTATAGGAATGCAAAAAGATTTGAAGACAGCTTTTTTCATCGGATTTGCGGCAACCTTGGTTTGGATTCCTATTTTGAGAAATTTAAGCAATTATTTTGGAAATAAAATCTTATTGCTTTTTGTGATTATTCCGATTATTTTTGCGACGGGTTTATATGCGTGTAGAATTTTCTTCTGCCAAATAAAATTTCTTTATCAATTCGCAAAATATGCCATAATTGGATTCTTCAGCGCGGGAATTGACTTGGCTATTTTTAATATATTCATCTACTTGACAGAGATAGAGCGAGGTCCAGAAATAATTTTATTCAAGGCAATTTCGTTCTCTCTAGCCATGCTCAATAGCTATACATGGAATAAGATCTGGACATTTGAATTCACAGAAAAAACCGAAGAAAATCGGCATTCGGGGAGATTCTTCCAATTTGCCGCAATTACTGTATTCGGACTGATGCTGAATGTGGGTGCGACTTCACTAATCATAAGCATTCCTCCCCCTCTCGGCTTTACGCAGATCTTGTGGAATAATATAGCAGCTATTGCGGCAATAATTGTAAATGTAATTTTTAACTTTATGGGATATAAAATGATAATATTTAAGTGATTAATTTTTAATAATAAGCCCCTGTCCCGTCGGAAGCGATAAAATTGGCACACCTTTTTCTTTAGCAAATTTATCAAATGCCAGTCGCTGTTCGTCAAATCCCTGATGGCCATAATCATCTAAAAGCATAATCGCTCCCTTAGACATTTTCGGCCAGAAATATTCGGCGGCGGCAATTTCCGGAATCATACAGTTCATATCTATATGTAAAAAGGCGACATTCTTTATTTTAGGAAGTTTTTCCAAAACTTCTGGAACAGCTCCTTTTACAATCACCGCATTGGCAAATTTAGCGAAAGCATTTTTAACAAATTCATACATGTCCGGATAAAAAAAACTCCTTGTCCTGTCATTTTCTGTAAAATACCTTGGGTCAAGCCCTTTGTAGGTATCTATAAGATAAAACTTTCTCTTTAAACTGCCGAAATTAAGATACTCCATAACCATTCGACTTGTGAATCCTCTAGCTACTCCGCATTCAATAAAATCCCCTTCAAGATTCATACTATGCTCTCCAGCCCAGCAAGCAACATATTCTCTCCATTCATCAGGTATGGAACCTATCGTATGGCCATTTGAAAAGGATATATCATAACTTTTTTTAAATCGTTGATCCTTTCGGAACTCACAGAGATGACTGGTAATTAATTCGTGCGAATTATATGTTGGCCGCCATTTTAATAATTTAAGCCGCCAGTTTCTGGCAATCGCATAAAAGGGTCTTAAAAATGGAAATCGTTTCCTAAAGAAGCTAATCATTTAAATTACACTAGCACAATTATTAGGAACGAAAAAGACCTTTGAGTTCATTAAGAAGGGGTTCTTTTGTAATAATCAATGCTCCCAGATAAACAAAAGCCGAAAGAATTATATTCATCCAAAAGTTTATATCGGCCAGATGGAGCGCCAATGTAAACATGCCCATAAAAAAAGTTGCGATCACAATCCTCGGCAAGAATGGCGCAACTTCAAACGGCAGTAATTTTTTGGCGTTATACCATATATATCCATTTATAATCCCCAAGGCGCCGATTGTCGCAACCACGCTTCCCGCTATGCCAAAATAAGGAATTAAAAGCAGATCTAAAAGGAAATTTCCCAATGCCCCGGCAACCATGGCAATGGTGAAAGTTTTTTGCTGCTTAAAGGCAAGAATGAGATTGGTGATAATACCGGCCGGATAACTAATAACAAGGGTCACAAAGAGTAATTGAAATGATAAAGTGGCGGGCAGATATTCTGCGCCGTAAAGAAGATTGATTAGCGAGGGAGCAATTATAATGCCGCCTATCGCAAGCGGAAGAACAATCGCGAAAGAAAGAGTAATTAATCGTTCGGTCAAATTTTTCAGAGTTTCTTGCGCTCCTTCTTTTGCTGCCCGGGCAATAATCGCAAGTGAACTTGCGGCAATGATTGTGGGCACCAAAGACAGCGCCATAATCGGCCGTTGGGCGGCGGCATAGTAACCAAGATCCACAGCCGTGCGCAGCCAGCCAATCACAAACATATCGGTGTTCGTCATCAGCATCCACATTGAACTGGCCAAGCTGAAGGGAATGGTAACAACAAGAATATCTTTAGCTAATTTAAAGCTGAATTTCAATGGGCGAAATATTTTCGTAAAATCTTTTCTTACAATAAAAAATACGACGCAAGTGCCAAGCCCGCTGCCTAAAAGATATGTAAACATGAGCATATATGAAGTGGGGGCATATTTAAGCCCGATCAAACTCAAAACAACTATCAGAATATTGGTAAAAATATTTCCGAACGCTTCTTTGTCTATCCTATTTTCAGCCCGGGAAAAACCGTTCAAAAATGCCCTGAAGTCATCAAAAGCCACAAGCAATGCGACTAAAGGTATTAAAATTTTTGCTTCGGGAAATTTTATGATCAATGGGCCGATGGCAATCGTAAGAAAAATAACCGCCACAACAAGCCCGATGCGCATCAATATAAGTGTGGGGAAATATTCCTCTGGATTTTTGTCGCGGCGAGTTATGTTGATGAAAAATAAATAATTCAAGCCCAAATCAGAAAGGATCGTAAAAGTGGCGGCAATGCTTAATACATAAGAGAATAAACCATACTGTTCGGCGCCCAAAAGCCGGGCGGCATAAATAATGATAACCAACTTGATCACATTGCTGCCGGTATTAGAAACCGTGGACCAAAAGCTGTTTTTCAGCAGTGTCTGGCGAATTGACTGTTCATTGATGAAAAAGGATTTTAATCTATTAATATTCATATTTGAAGTTGTATCATATAATACACTAGAAATGCCCATTCTGTCATGATATAGTAGGCGCATGAAGCCATTGGTAAGTATAGGATTGGGTGTTAGGAATGGAGACAAATATTTACGGGAGGCTCTCGATTCATTACTTGCTCAAACCTATCAAAATTTTGAGTTTATAATTTCGGACAATGCCTCTAATGATGATACCAGAAAAATCTGTGAGGAATACGCCAATAGAGATAATAGAATAAGATATATCCGCCAAAAAGAAGACATCGGCGGCCTTCAGAATTACGATTTCGTGAGGCGCGAAGCGTGTGGCGAATATTTCATGCTAGCGGCAAATGATGATTTGTGGGATAGTCGATTTATAGAGAAATGCCTGGCAAAATTTAAAGAATTTCCAGATGCCATAGGCGTATTTCCCAACTTTCTTGCTTTTGATGATTCGGGAATGATAACAGAATTCTCTCCAGAGAAATATTTTCCTTTCCCGCATAATATTTATAGTCGTCTTAAAACATATATTCTATCAAGAGCTCAATACGGAAAATTGACACTTTTATATAGCTTATGGAAAAGAGATTCTATGGTTGATATCATCTCCAAAAATGAACAGCATTCAGACATGAGTTATCTTTTGAAAAGTTTGTTTAAAGGATATTTTGTTTTTATAGACGAAGTGCTTTTCTTCAAGCGGGCAATAACACTATTACCCACTAATAATGTAAAATGGCCCTCCCTCAATTATCTCACTAACTTGCCCCCTGACCATCCTATAAAATCCGTGGACGAATGGCATGTAATTAGAAGAGGGGTAGAAAGAAGAAGTTGTAAAAGATTTATTACCAATCGATTGCAAGCAACTAAATATTTTATATTGCATTCAAAATATATTTTTAGAGCCTCGATATTAAGCTGGAGCGAGAAAGTTGGATTGTTTTTATGGAACTTCTGGGCCTATCTTAAATCTATGCTATATGGATACCTGTAGCCGAAAGTTTAAATTCAGAAAGTACTTGAGAAATAAGATCTTCCGATCGAGTCCGAATAGGTAAATCAATTTGATTTAATTTTTTAGGACTTATTTTATCTGGTATTGTAATTTCATCAAATTTTTCTCCATCTAAGATTTTATATCTCAATCCATATTGCTGAAATAAATTGATAATTTGAGATTTAGTAGTTGGAGCCGAACTAAAAATATCATGAGAGCCATTTAGAGCATTATGATTAATTAAATATTCAATAAAACCACCAAGATCTTTCTGCCCAATGTAATCTCTAACAAAATTTGATTTAGTTGTCTGGAATATTTTTTTATTTAGCAGGCAATTAGTTAATTCAGAGAGTAAAAACCCCCCCTCAGGGCTAATAAACCGGCTAAAATAACCAAAGATGCGAATATCGGCAATCTTGTATTTGGGAAAAGAGCGGTGCTTAGCCTCTATAATTGCTTTTGAGAGAGGGTAAAAATCTTTAATATCTAGAAGTTTTTCATGTCTATCTAACTCATCATAGTTAAGTCCATAAATCGCGCCGGTGCTTAAAAAAATATAAACTGTCTGCAAATTTTTTTCTAAATATTTCAAAACAAAATCGTCATACATTTGAGAAGATTCAAGAATTTCTTTTCCGAGCTCTTTGATTGCTCGGGGATCTCCAGGACCTGTAGCGTTGATAATCAAATCATATGAGTCGTTTGAGAAATTTTTATAGGAGAAGAATTTTATTCCGTCTGCCGAAATTTTTGTTTCTTTTAGGAAAGATTCTATTGATTCTGGTTTTCTCCCGAAAAGACGCAATGAATATTTTCCAGCCCACTCACAAATAAGACCTTTTCCAATTTGACTCGTGGCGCCAAGGATGGCAATTTTTTTAACTTGATTCATAAATATTATTATATGTTTTTAAAATCTCCCTTGCTCGGTTTAGCCAAGTATGATTTTCCAAGATGTGTTTTCTTTGTTTTTCAACCAAAGCCATCCGCTCTTTTTCTAAAGGCATCCATTTGGCAATTTGCTCATTCATTTCTTTTAAGTTTTCGTAAAGAGGAAAATAATTTGCGGGGAAAAGAAGAGACAAGTCCTCGCGGTAATCGGTGATTTGAAAGGCGCCAGCTAAAGCGATCTCAAAAGTTCGGGATGAAATAGAGGATGCATGCCCCGTTGAATGGAAATTAACGACGACTTTGCTTTGATTATAAATTTTATTTACTTCAAAGATATTGGGCTGAATTTTATTACCAAGACGATCGGCCAGTTCAGGAAAATAGCGAAGCCAATATTTCCAACCACTGCCAAAAACCCCCACGCGCAAATTTTTAGCGATGGAGTTAGCCAAATTAGCCCGAATCAAGCCATCGGGACTTTGTTCGGGAACGGAGGCAATAAAAGAAACATCATAAATTATTTTCTCTTTTGGAGTGGGATAAAAATCGTCAGGATTACCTGCTAAAGGCAGGTGGTGAATTTTCTTGGGAGAAAATATTTCTATATATTTAGCCCAATTCCGATCAATGCAAAATACTTCGTCAACATATTTAAAATTCAAAAGCTCATCTCTGGCTCCCGCACCATGGGGAGGCCCGATTTCAAAATAAAAAATAGGCCTGCCAAAAATCCTTGCCTTTTCAATGAATTCAGCAGGAAGTTCCGGGGCATCTTCAATAATAATCAAATCGGGCTTAAATTCAGCTATTGACTTAAGCCATTTTTGGCCTGTTAGGCGAAAAAAATAATTTTCCGATTTATGGGCCTGTCTTACTAATCTGGAGGCAATAGCCATCGCTTTTTTTTCAATTTTTGACCCGCGCTTTTCGAAAAAAAACACCTCATGCCCCAAACTGCGAAAAGCTTTTGATAGATTATATGCGGTGCCGGCATGCCAGCCCGTTCCCGTTAAATGAATCCTCATTGTTTTTGGCAAACTAATATTAAAACCGTATATCCTTTATTGGGCTCGTGAATATTTAATTTTATAATCGGCGCGGGAACCGATCTCCGCAATAAATTATACATATTAACCGGAAATATTATACCAACCATCTTCAATAAAAATGAACGCGGGAAAATGTTTATAAAGGCGCGCATCGCCCCTTTCCATGGCGGCATGGCAATCAATTTGCCCTGGCCATAAATTTCTCTAACTTGAAAATATCTTCCTAATAATTCTAAAAATTCTTTCTTATTCAATTCATGAATGTGAAAAATATTTTCTGGAATCTTTTTGCCAATAAACGCATCTCGATCCGGTGTGGAAATAATAAGCAATCCATTGGGCTTAATCACTCTATAAAACTCCTTAATCATATTTTCTTGATCCATGACATGCTCTAAAGTTTCAAAGGATGCCAGCATGTCAAAATATTCGCTATCAAACGGCAACGGCTTTTGAAGATCGGCTAATAGAAACCTCGTATTTGGCTTTTTATGATGGGAGTTTGCATAATTTAAACCGTGCTCATTTAAATCAACGCCAATCACTTCAAAGGCCTTTTCGGCTAAAATTTCCGTTCCATAACCAGAACCACAAGCAGCATCAAGCACTTTTTCTTTATTGCTTAAAAATTGCGAAACAAATTGATATCTATCCAGGTGACTTTGGGCCTCTGCGCGCTCAATGGGATTTTGAAGCTTTGATTTAAGATCGTAAATGCGTTCCCCGGAATTAAATTCTTTTGAGTTAGATTCCAATTTCATAACGATATCATATTAAATCTTGCGTTTCCAAAAAAATCTGGACATGACATAAATATTCCAAAATATTAACCAAAATTTTTGCCGAATAGACAATCCTCGAACTTTAATGATTTTTCCCATGCGACGATAAAAAAATGGCGTCAATAATCTTTTCAACCGGCTATACAAAAAAGAGTCAAATAATCTCCTAAAAAAAGTTTTTTTTCGGGGGGGGTTGAATGAATCGGACTTGGCCCGTTTATGAAAAAGAACCTCGTCGGTAAATTCAAAGGGCCCCTTGATTAAACCGTAAAAAACAAAATCCATATCCTGAAAATCCCAATTATAAGGATATTTAATAAAATAATCCGTATAAAAATAATTTACCACCGCTTCACGCCGCCAAACGGCGCAATAAACAGGGAGGTCTTTACCTTCGCTTTCATACATAAGAATGTAATCTTTTAGGCGCCGATATAAATCTTTTTCAGTGGGACAGAATTTTTTTCCAATCCTCAAAAGGCCTTTTCTGCCAAAATCATCAAAATCCATAATGTTAGCAGCGGCCAAAATCACATCAGGATTATCCTCAATCTTGGCCACGCATTTTTCCAAAAAAGTGGGCGCCCAGACATCATCATCAGCCATCCAGGCAAAATATTTTCCACGAATTTGGGTTCGCAAAAAATTGGCGTTTGATACATACTCAATATTAGTTTTTTGCCTTATATACCTTATCCTGTGGTCTTTTTTTGCATATTCGCGGCATATTTCTTCAGTGTTATCAGTAGAAGCGTTATCTGAAATTACCAATTCAAAATCTTTATAAGTTTGGGAAAGGATTGAATCAATCGCCTGTCTCAAATACGAATCTGCCCTGTTATAGGTCTGTAATCCAACGGTTACCATTTTTTTGTCTTAAAAAATTTTTCTGTTCGCTTTAAAAAATCAATTGAGGTAATCGTATGATAAAAATCATCAGTCATGTAAGCGCCTAATTGTTTTTTTTCGATAAGACGGGGCAAAAAATCTCCCTGAAACTCAAAACTTGTTTCTGGCATTTGGTTTACCAATTTCCTATCTAAAATAAAAAATCCGATGTCCACTCCCTGCCCCTGCATTTTTGGATCTTCCGTAAGAGGGCCGTAGCCAATAATATAACCATCCTTATCAATTTGAATGTTATTTCTCGCGCCATATTCCGCATCCCCATTTTTATTGCTATAAACAGTCATTGTCGCCGGCGCGCCCAATTTATAATAAAGATCGGACATTTTTTTTAAATTCATTGGCCAATAATTGTCTCCATAAAGCAAAAGAAATTTATCGTCTAAAAATTCGGCGGCATTTTTAATGCGCGTGCCGGTTTCGTCCTCCAAGCCGCCAATCGAATATTTAATTTCCAAACCAAAATTGCATCCATCGCCAAAATAATTAACTAATCTATCAGGTAAATACCCAAGTAAAAAAACAATTTTTTTAATTCCGTTCTTTTTTAAATCATTGATAAGATATTCAATAAACGGCTTCCCGTTTACCGGAACCATGGGCTTAGGAATGCGGTGAGTTAACGGACGCAACCGGACACCCAGCCCCCCAGCTAAAATTACCGCCTGTTTAACTTTTGGTTTTTTAGTAAAAGTCATTTTTTACAAACTCTCTCCAATAATTCAACACATCAGAAAGAATTTGGTCAAGGCCAATTTTTGGCTTCCAACCAGTCAGCTTGCGAAATTTTGTTGTATCTCCAATCAGGAATGGCAATGAGGTTGGGCGAACATATTTTTGGTTGACTTTGATTTTTATATTTTTTGCCATAGAAAGCTTTATCATGAAATCCAACGCTTCTTTGAAAGTGCAAATATGACTTGTCTCATCCGAACCTATTAAATAAAGTTCCCCGGGGACGGCTTTCTCCATGGCTAAATAATAGGCGTTTACCATGTCTTGGATGTGAGTAAAATTTCTTTTGTCGCCAGTGTGTCCGGTCTCTAAAATCGGCTTTTGCTTCCCCGCTTCAATGCGGGCAATTTGATAAGCATACCAAGAAAGCCCGAAGACATTATCTCGGCGAGGCCCCTCATGATTAAAAGCGCGGGTGCGGATTATATTCATCCCATACGATCGGTGATAAACATAGCCAATCAAATCCTGCGCCACTTTTGTCACTGCGTAAGGATTCACTGGACGAAGCATTGTTGATTCGGTGATCGGTAATTCTTCTGGCCGAATATCGCCATGTTCTTCCGGAGAACCGGCGATTAAGATGCGCGGATTGATGCCAGCCATGCGGCAGGCCTCCATTAAATTGACAGTGCCCTTAAAATTGACATCCATATAAACATTTGGATGAAGCCAAGAAGGACTGACAAAACTTTGAGCGGCGAAATGATAAATTTTATCTGGACAAATTTTAGCAATCACTTCACGGGTAGCGATAGGATCAATAAGGTCGCAATCAAAAAAAACAACTCGCTTATCGTTAAGAAGATGTTTCACATTTCGCAGGCGAGACAAATTCCAACGCTTTAAGCCAAATATTTGCTTCTCCCCTTTTTTCAAAAGCAAATCAGCCATGTGCGAACCGACAAACCCCGTGATGCCTGTAATGAGAATTCTCATGTTTTTCATGATAATACCAAAATTTGGGTCTTGTAAAGAATAATTTGCAAAATCTTCATCAATAACCTAGGATAGAATGGTGAAAAATTATAAGAACATCCCCTCCTTGAGAAAATATGTTCTCATTAAAAAGAAAAAAAATTTAAGGGAGCTTGAGCAAGTAGGAGTGGAATGGGCCAGAGTATGTTCAGAAAATAGAATGTCTTATGAAATTGATTGGTTGGGGGTGCCGATTATCCAGACGGCCGAAGATATCATACTTTTACAAGAAGCTGTTTTCAAAGTCCAGCCCGATATTATTATTGAAATTGGTATTGCGCATGGCGGGGGCCTAATCTTCGAGGCCTCACTTCTTGAGCTTTTAGGGGGCAATGGCAAAGTTATAGGCGTAGATATAGATATTCGCCAACATAATCGAAAAGTAATTGAATCACATCCTCTTGCCAAAAGAATTGAGCTTATTCAAGGCAGTTCAACGGCGCCAGAAACCATAGAAAAAGTAAAAAAAATAATTCCCAAAGGAGCGAATGCGCTTGTCTGTCTGGATTCTGATCATACCAAGCCGCATGTTTTGCAAGAATTGAATATTTATCAACAATTCGTAAAGCCGGGCTCATACATGGTGGTTTTTGACACCATATCTTCTGATCTGGCAAGAATGGGCATTGCCCCAGAACAATTTTTTGATAACGGTCCAGCTGAAGCAATAGCGGAATTTTTACAGAAAAACAAAAAATTCAAAATTGATAAGGAATTTAATAAATTTTATTCATCTCATAATTGGGATGGGTATTTAAAAAGAGTTAAATAAATGTTTGAATCAATAAAAGGAAAAAAAATTCTAATAACAGGCGCCACGGGCGGCATAGGATCTGCGTTCGTGGAGCTCTTTGCGGAATATGGAG
>ERZ1292623.3004-Hain-H51-01um-R1-3004-length-14694-cov-4_pt1 | contig 13677 bp, 16 predicted proteins | sample MGYA00564398_ERZ1292623 | MGnify/ENA primary metagenome ERZ1292623 (study PRJEB36523, sample SAMEA6512633) | groundwater metagenome | collected 2019-01-07 | study: AquaDiva: Metagenomics assemblies of 32 groundwater samples
GGCGACAGCAGGGATGTGGGGGTTGATGTTTTTCTTGTGCTGTTGGAAGCGAAAAAGAACAAGGAAGAGCTGCATTCTGATGTGATTCGTGAAAGAGTCATTGAAATGCGGAAGAAGCACAATCTGCAGCAGTTAGGCATCGCACATTCAAACGTGCGCAGGCAGTTGAAGCGGTTAAAAGAACTGTTTTTTATCGAATCAAACGCAAATATGTATCGCGTTACTGAGTTTTTGCCGCTGTCGGAAGTGTTTAGTGAGAAGGGCGAAGGGTTTTTGCTGCAATCGATTATGGGAAGGGTGAAAGAGTATTTGAAGAAGGTGGATGAAGAGTATTAACCATGCCCGTCTACCATCCACGCGAAGATTCTGAACTGTTGCGTATGTACGTGAAACAGTTTGCTCGCGGCTTTGTTCTTGACATGGGCACGGGTTCAGGCGTACAGGCAGAAACTGCTGCGGCAAAAAGAAGCGTCAAGAAGGTCATCGCGGTTGACATTGACAAAGAAGCAGTTGCGTACTGTGAGCGTCATCGGGAAAGCAACAAAATCGTGTTCGGCGTTTCGAATCTGTTTTCTTCGCTGAAAAAAATACGTTTTGACACGATCATTTTCAATCCGCCCTATCTGCCAAAGGATAAACGTGAATCGAAAGATGATGCGGTTGCCTTAGCAGGTGGAAAGAAGGGCCATGAGCTGCTTGAGCTGTTTCTCAGCAATGCAGGCAATTTTCTTAAAGAAAATGGACACATTCTCATCGTGTTTTCTTCATTAACGAATAAAGGAATGGTTGACAAACTGATCGAGCAGAACGGATTTATTTTTGACGAGCTTGAATCACAAAAACTGTTCATGGAAAAACTGTATTGCTATAAACTTGAATGGAACCCGGTCGTTCTTTCAGTACAGAAGAAAGTGAAGAATCTTGCTTATTTCAGCCATGGGAAACGTGGACTCATCTTTACCGGTAAATACAAAGGAAATAAAGTTGCAGTGAAAATAAAAAAGAGAGATAGTGAGGCGGTGGGAAGATTAAAGAATGAAGCGAAATGGCTGAAGCGGCTGAATAAAGAAGGCATTGGCCCAAAACTATTGTATGCAGGTGATCACTATATTATCTATTCGTTTGTTGAAGGTGCATTTATTCTTGATTTCATTGAGAAGAGCAAGGCAGTGAAGAAGGTCTTGTTTGATGTGCTGCAGCAGTGCTTTACGCTTGATCAACTTGGAGTGAACAAGGAAGAGATGCATCATCCGGTCAAGCATATCGTGGTGAAGGACGTTCCCGTGCTGCTTGACTTTGAACGTGTATATAAAACGAACAAGCCAAAGAATGTGACACAGTTTGTGCAGTTCATCTGCTCCATTGCGCCGTTGTTAAAGAAAAAGGGCTTGCTTGTCAATGTGCATACACTCAGGCGATATGCGCGTGAATACAAACAGTTTCCTGATATTGCTCATCTCACCCACATCATGGATGCGGTGCTATGATTACTGCGTTTGAATCTCGGGTGTATGAATGCTGTAAAATGGTCCCAAAAGGAAAGGTTACGACGTATAAAGCAATTGCACAAGCGCTTGGGCATCAAGGTTATCGTGCAGTGGGCAATGCGCTGAACAAAAATCCGTTTTCTCATGTGCCCTGTCATCGTGTTGTTTGTGCTAATGGACGTGTCGGTGGGTTTGCGCATGGGGTGGGGAAGAAGGTTGAGATGCTGAGGAAGGAAGGGGTTGAGGTAAATAATGGTACTATTGTTGATTTTGAAAGACGTTACTTTCACTTATATGGGCCAAGTGATAGTGCCAGCTTTTCTCTTGTTCCTTTACTCACCTCTTCGATTGCCATGATCTTTTCTCGGGTTATGCCATACTCATATTTTACTCGGTGAAACGTTACTCTGTCTGTTGTTGTGTCATAGGTAACATACGTTGCTCTGTCGTCGCTTTGCATTCGTGGCTGACCAACTGAACCTACATTAACGATAACTTTTCCATCTCCCTGAAGAAGATATTCACTCTCTTCTTGGTCAGGTGGCGGGATTTCCCATCTTTCTCGATTGAATATTGCTGGTATGTGTGTGTGCCCGCAGCATAAGATGTCTCTTTCTTCCATATTGGCTACGTTTGCTCGGAGTAATCCATCTTCTACATAGGGATACAGATACTTGAATTTATGTGGTGCAGTCCATTCACCATGTGTTAACAGAATCTCTCGTTTACCGTTGTATTGTTTTGGATCTATTCTCATGGCAAATGGGAGCGCTCTTAGCCGCGTTCTTACTTCGTCGGGCAGCTGTCTTCGAGTCCACTGGGCGATTTCTAATTTATGATACTTCTGCTCTTCATGATTTCCTTTCAGGATTGGTTTGATATATGCCGATGCACAGCGCTCGCTTCTCGGCTCTCGTATTTCAACCTGCATAAGCTGAATACCGCTTTCTATCTTTTCAAGACAGTCTTTTGGATTCGGCCCGTAGTCGATGGTATCGCCCAGACAAACAATGCGATCGATGCCCTGATCCTTCATGTGTTTTAGTACTGCCTCAAGCGCTTCAAGGTTGCCGTGAATGTCGGAGAGGATTGCGTATCTCATTTGGTCCCAATACTGTCTTACAAAGCAGAAATCACTTCTTCTTGTTCTTCTTCTCGACTTCCTTATCCAACTTCAGCTCTTTGATCAATTCTTTATACCTGTTCCTAATCGTCACTTCAGTCACACCTGCAACATCAGCAACTTCACGCTGTGTTCGTTTCTCGCCGTGGATTAAACTTGATACGTACAATGCTGCAGCTGCAATGCCTGTTGGACCGCGGCCTGAGGTTAATTCAGACTGGCGCGCTTCCTCAAGAATTTCAACTGCACGTGTTTGCGTGACTGATGTCAAGCCTAATGCAGATGCAAAGCGCGGAATGTAATCTGCAGGATTGCTGGGCAGAATGTTAATGCTTAGTTCTCGTGTGACAAAACGATAGGTTCTGCCGATTTCTTTCTTTTCAATGCCCGAAGCTTCACTCATCTCATCGAGTGTTCTCGGAACTTCATGTCGTCTGCATGCGGCATATAATGCGCCTGCAACGACTGATTCCATCGATCGGCCGCGCACTAAACCGCGCTGGACTGCTAACGTGTAGATGCGCGCAGCTTCTTCTTCGACGCTTTTGGGTAATTTTAAAAATGAGCCGACACGCTTCAATTCTGCCAGTGCAACCTTGAGGTTGCGCTCAATCGCAGTTGAGATACGATACTGCCACTTTCGCAGCCTAAAGAACTTGTTCTTATCTTTTCTGCTGCCCAGGCGGTATAAATCAGCTTTTTGGCCGACTTCAGTGCCTAAGCCCTGATCAAATTGCGTATAGGTTGACGGGGCGCCCGTTCTTCGGCGTTTTTCGCCTTCATCGCTGTCAAACTCACGCCATTCCTGGTCAAAGTCGACCATCTTTTCTTCTAAAACAAGGCCACAATCACGGCAAATAATCTCGCCGCGCTCTTGATTTCTAAATAAGTTGCTGCCGCCACATTCCTGGCATGCTTTGATAGCTTTTCGTAAAATTTGCATGTTCTGGCTCCACCCCAGCTTGTAATCTGCCAGTAACACCAGCAGATTTATATATTATTAGGTAAACTAGTATATAAACTTTTCTGCGATTTTTGTGAAAAGGGAAGATTTATATAGGAAAATGTGCTGTTTTTGTTCTATGATGAATAAAGAACTGCTTGAGGTTTTAGCCTGTCCAGAATGCAAAGGAAGCCTGGAGTTGAATAAAAGCATGCTGTTTTGCAAGGAATGCGTGCGAAGCTTTGAGATCAGAGATGGCGTGCCGGTGTTTGTTTAGATGTATCGTTCTGCACTCTATTATGATATAATATTCCTATCTTTAACAAAAAGGTTTTCGGCTTTTTCTTCAAAGCCTATGTGACGTGCATGAAATTGGTCATCTCTCTTTGGAACTTTGGGGTAGAATTCTGATAACAGTGATTTCATCCCCTCATCATCCCATCTCAAATCCAGCAGGCAATTTTCCACCAAACTGCTTCATCAATTTCTTCATGTTTCAGCCGCCCTTGAGCATCTTGCCCATCTTCTTTGCCTGTGCATACTGCTTTAACAACTCACGCACATCCTGCACTTTCAATCCTGAGCCAGAGGCAATGCGCTCGACACGTTTTCCTGTGATGCATTCGGGCTCTTCAAGCTCTTGTTTGGTCATGGAATCCATTGCAAAGCGCCATTTTTTTAATTTCTCCTCCTGCACGCCCAGCAATTCTTTTGGAATTTTCAGTTGTGAAAAGCCAGGAATCATCTCTGCTAGTTTGCTCAATGAGCCCATCTTGCTCATCGCCTGCATTTGATCGTATAAATCCAACAAATTAAATTCTCCTTTGAGGAAACGCTTGCCTAAATCTTCTGCTTTTTCTTCAGTGATTGATTCTTTTGCTTTTTCCAACAGCGTTTCAATATCGCCCATGCCGAGCAAGCGCGAGACAAAGCGTTTGGGATTGAACTGCTCGAACTCATCAATCTTTTCTCCTATCCCGATGAATGCAACCGGCGCTTTTGTTATCGCGCAGGCGGTTAATGCACCACCACCTTTTGCTGTGCCATCCAATTTTGTGATGATGACAGAGGTAACATTCACGGTTTTATGGAATGTTTCTGCCTGCTTTTGCGCAGCCTGGCCAAGATCAGCCGCCATGACCAGAATTCGTTCATCAGCTTTCATTACGTTGTTAATGTTATTTAATTCTTTAATGAGGTCAGCGCTTAATGCGTCTCTTCCTGCGGTGTCGATAATGACAACATCATAGTTTGATAGTTTTGCGCTGTTGTATATATTTACCGGATCTTTTTCATTTTTTATGCCATAAAAGTCAACACCAACCTGTGCTGCAAGCTGTTTGAGCTGCTCGTATGCGGCAGGTCGCCATGTGTCGGTTTGGATCAATGCTACTTTGTTGCCACGCTTTTTATAGAATTTTGCAAGTTTTCCTGCGGTTGTTGTCTTTCCGTTGCCGAACAAGCCGATGAGCATTATCTTTGTGGGCAATTTTATTTCCTTTGGCTCTTTGCCAAGGAAATTGGTCAGCTCTTCATAGACAATGTTGATCAGCTGCTCTTTTTTTGTCAGGCGGGAAGTTTCTTTTGCACGTGCCTTGATGCTTTTAGTTAGATCTGAAACCAACTGCACGTTCACATCTGATTGCAGCAGTGCGCGCTGTATTTCACGCGTTAACTCATTTATTAACGTGTCGTCGACGAAGAGCGCGTTTGCTATCTTGCTCAATGCTGCTTTCAATGAGGTGCCGAGTTTGTCGAGGACCATAACTATACGCCTATTCTGCTTTATTTAAATCTTTATGCTCTCGAAGGAAATCTACAATTGCTTTGTGTAAGCCATCTGTATCTCTTGTTCCATGAAAACGCTCAATTGTGTGATTTAAATAGATTTAGCGTGTTCAATATATTTGACTTGGACATCGAGTGTCATAGCAATGAGCTCTTTAAAAAAACGCCACACGTGATCGGTGTGCAGCCCAAGCGCAGTTCCATATCTCACCGCTTCGGCAATGACTTGCCTCTCTCTTTCTTCATCTCTGAGTCGCTCCCTTAGTTCTTCTGGGGCGCAATCGCGAAGCTTGGGTTCTTTTTCCAGCTTTGCATCTGCAATCAATCTTCCCAATTCTACTGCGCGCTCATTCATTAGCAGGACATTGCTCACGTCAAGCTTTACAACTTCGCCATATTTGTCGGGCTGTTCTCCTGGTTTGCACAGATATTCCAGCGCAGCGTAATATGACTGAACAACCTGATTGCTGATGTTGATGATTGGTCTTGCTCCTGTCCGATCGCGCTGGCGCGCCGGACGCCCCAGTTCTCCTACCGCATAAACCAAAGGTGATTGGTCAGGAAATTGAAATCGGCCGTAGCGCTGGTCAAGCCTCTGCTCATAATACAGCCTATCCATAAACCATGTCATTCCATCAACGAAATGCTCGGTGAAAATACCAGCGTTTCTCAGATATCGTGCACGCTGTGCAAGGCCTGCGACCGTGCCAAACGTTGCGGCACTGATCTCTCTTCGTACAATACTAAGCTCGGTCATTTTTTACTCCTATTTTCCACTTCTTCACTACATCCCTGCAATCGTTGATATCTTCATAAAAGTGGGGAAATTTTTTGCAGATGTCCGGGCGTGCGTCATAAATGCTGCAGTATGCTGGTTTTCCTTCAGGACGTTTTAAAAAGAAGCAGTCACCATTGACAAGCTTGATGCCCCAGCCGCTGTTGTCCAGCAGTCTATCTGCATACTGTTTTGTCCGCAATCGGTGATGCCAGAGGATACGGAATCGATCTTTGAGAGAAAGTTTCACCTTCAACGTGCAACAGAAATTATTGACCGGGCAGTTGGCGCAATCGATGTTGTTATGCTGGTAAAATGTTAGGTTGCCCATTGCTTCATGCACTTCAGGCTACAGTATGTGTGTTTGTCCGCTTTTCGCTTGATGCTCCAGTGCGCTTCAAGCGTGAAATAGTCCTTTGTCGTGTCTACCCGGCCGCGGCATTCCTGGCATATGGCTGCCTTTTGCAGCTTGACAGCCCCTGGCTTAATTTTGGTGAAGTGTTTCATTGCTGAACGACCGATGCTGTGGCCTTTAACTCCTCTTCAAGTTTGGCACAATCTTCTTTGAGCTTATCAAATTTATGTTTTTTAGCTGGGTTCATCTGGTCGTGGTCGACATCCCACTGCATGATGGCAAGCTTCTGCCGCATGACTTCCAGCCGTGATTGTGTTTCTTCAAGTGACATAGCACAGGATAGGGGGAAGGATTATATAAAGGTTCGCAAAAATGCCTTGCATTTTTGGAAGCAGCTGTCCGAATGAGAAGGAAGATTCCAGCACATCTAAGGTCTCAGGTTGATGAGTTGAGGGGCGACACTCCAACAGAAGACTACCTTTTACAGAATGTCTATTTTTATGCTGCGTTTCACTACTTAGGTTGATTCAACCTTCTCACCGTCTCTGCAGCCTGTGACGGATCAGCAGTGGTTGCCTTGATGTTCACCCTGACATGCCCATTTTTGCCTGTTATTGTTGTTGACTTGTTGCAGTACTTGCATTTCAGAATATCTGCAGCTGTTGACTGATGCCTGCCGCATTTTGGGCACTGAAGCACGTGATAAATAATCATACTTGTTGAATCGTGACAAAACTATATAAATGCTCATGTTTTTATTGACCTGATGTCATTACTCATCCTTAAGAAGTTTCATGATGAAGTGCTGAGGGATGTCAGCGCGCTGGGAGGAACGCTGTTTACATCATTGGGCGTTGTGCTCGTTCTGCTCATTGGGCGAGTAACATTGTTTGCCGAGCTCGTTGTTGGCTTGCTTGTTGTGTATGCTATAGGCATTGGGACACGGGAGATCTATTACAAAGACAGGCCAAAGAAATTGAAGCATAGCAACTGGGTGGAAAAGATATATGCTTCTTCATTTCCCAGCATCCATGCCATGCGAACATGGCTGTATGTGATGGTGTTTGGGCTCTATTTTGACAAATTGCTGCTGTGGATTGTGCTCGTTTGCCTTGGTGTGATCGTTGCGTATTCACGCATGTATTTGGATAAGCATGACTTGGTTGATGTTGCGGTGGGAAGTGTGGTTGGGATTGTGGTGGGGATGTTGGTTGTTATGCTTGTTTAGCACTATAGGAAGTCTCATTCTGAAAAAGGTTTAAATAGAGCATTGAGAAATATGCTTTTATGGAGCCCTATATAGTTGAAATTGGAGCGGCCACAGGTTTTGCACAGGGGCCAACTGTTAAAGATATGTATCGTGTAATTCAGCAGCTGGGTGAGCAATATCACGCTCTTAGAGAGCAGGAGAAAGTAGCTGAGCCAGCTCTTACACCTCAGCCGGATGCTATTCATGTGTACAAAACAACGATTGGTGCTCGTGGCATAGAGTGGGCACTGACCGACTTGGCAATTACCAGCTTTAGAGAACTTGAACACTATGCAGAAAATGGAAGTCGTATCTATTTTCCTCTTGATGCACGGGGAATTGAACATCGTCTCGCTGATGACATTTCGGAACCCCAGAAGGCGCAGCTGCGAAGAATCCCGAAGGGCGCAGGCTCTTCTATCCACTTCCATGCGTATCTCCTAAATGGTGATCTCTCCTATCATGAAGACTTATTGTGGACGAGGGCTTTAGGCGGAGCGGGTGAATTTTTTGCAGGTATTGGTATCCTCTGTGCAGCCAGTTATGGATTGGTGACCGCTCTTGCACGTGATTCTTCGGCTGGTGTGATACATCCAGTTACAATTGGTGGTGCTCTTGCTGGCATTGGCTTAGCTGCAGATGGGATGAGAAGGTTTGTTAGGAGTCAACGAAGATATCTTCGCCTGCAGATCAGGCCGCTTCAGGATGACAAGAAAACTCATGCACGAGCGGAGAAACTTGTTTCTTTGTTTCAAGGATAACACTCTCGCACTGAGAAAATTTTATATAACAGTCCGGAAAAATGGCGTCATGCTTGAAAATATTAAGGCAGCACTTGATACGCTTGGTCCTGTAGTCGATGCACGACGTTTTGAGGAAAGGAAGAATCAGGATAGGGAACTTGGGTTTGACCCTCAGATACGCTATGAGAGGAGTGACCTTTTTTTAGGTTCTTTTCTTCTGTGTAAAGGAGTTGATTACCTTGTTGCAAGTGGTGCAGAAAGCACTTATCTTTTTTTTCAGGTAAAAGCAAGTCAAGGTGATGAGCAGTTCTCTCTTACTTTCTTAAGGGGTTTTGAGCAGAAAAGCATTTTTGATCTTATTGTTGCACGGAATTTTGTAGAAGAACTTTGTACTGTATTGCCTGGTGCTGCGTTTGACGAAGCGCGCTTTCCGTGTCACAGTGCAACACTTACGGGCCCGTATCGGGGTGCGGACATAACGGTTACCATCCATGCACAAGGGAGCTACAGATTTGAAAATGGGGATGTTGTTCTTATGCAGGAGAGGTGTAGGCGGCCGATAGTACCAACTGATACTGATATGAAAACAGCATTTGATGATGCAATGAAGCTTTTGAGTGGAATGGATGCTTATAGTGGAAGGTCGCAGAAGTATGTTTTGCTGCCTGTTGATAAAAAGGCTGTCAGTTCGGAATGTGCTCGCTGTTGAACCACTCATTCAGCTTTCTTCCCGTATAATCTGTTTCTTTCAAAGCATCGGCAAGCATCTTTACTGCGTTGTAGCCCTGTGCTGCATGTAAATCCGACGTTTGGTTGTATACTTTCTCATAGAGTTTGACAAACATAGCGGATGCGTTGCTTTCGATGGGAAAGACATATTCCTGCGTTATGTTGACGAAACTGAGGAGCACGGCGGTGTTTGACTGCGCTACTTTTGCTGCAGCAACGGCGGCTTTGGGACAGATATCACTGATAATAGCGCGGGCACCATCTGCAAGAATCAGTTTTGTTGCTGCTTTTTCTGCCTGTGTTGTATCACAACGACTCTCTTCAGCGATCACACGCAGAGGTGCGTTTAACGACTTCTGCTGGTTGATTTCCATCACGGCTAAATCAATGCCGTTTTTTGCTGATGATGCTTCATCGCTCAGCGAAAGTAGTGCACCAATTTTCACCGCTTCTGGCTGATAGGTGCACCCGAGTATGAGCATAAGCAGGAGTATATACTTCATTTCTCTGTTCTTTTTTCTGCTCTTTTTAAGGTTAATCATCAAAAATGTCAATTTCTTCTTGTTTGGCGTATTTGTTGAAGAATGTTTATATTAAATATAGGAATAGCACATCTGTGGCAGAGATTTCTGATATTGGAGACCTTGAGAGAGCAGTAGCTGAGAAGAGAGTTCCGCAGGTTGATGTGTTTAGTCTTGTTTCGGTTATTGGCAAGGGAGATTATTGTATTGCGTTTCGGGCACATGCAGGTGATAATCCTACGTGGCTCCATTATGCTGTTTTATTTCCGCTCAAACCGGAATACCATCGGCGCGTGAAGAATAAAGGACGGCTGCTTCAGGTATACAAAAAAAATCCCCATCAAACACGTTTCATATGTGAAGGCATGTATCGCGGAATGCCCTTTCTTGTGGAAAGCTATGCGCGTCCGCTTACACAGGTCCTTGAGCTGGCCAGGACGGGCTTTCGTGCGAATACAGAAGAGTTTGCGGGGTTTATGGATGATCTCTTGGGTGCACTTGATTTTTATCATGCACAAGGTTATGTTCTCGATCTTCATCCGGGAAATCTTGGAATCGATAGCAGTAAAGTCAAACTCTTGGACATTGATTTTGCTTCTTCTGGCCTTGCCCAAAGTGCAGGGATCAGTGGTCAAAAAGCACAAACTGGAATAAGCAACTTTGATAATACCTACCTCTATGCAGCACCTGAAGTGTGTGCTGGTGAAGCTCCTACTCCATCAAGCAACATTTACTCTGCAGGTGCGCTCGGCTTTGCATTGCTCATTGGGTGCCCTCCACAACGATGGGAACATGATGTGCACGCATTGCGTCCGGAATTGCCGCGGTGGACAAGTTCACTTCTGGCATCAATGGTCCAGCAGAATGAACGCAGGCCATCCGCGTATGATGTGCAGAAGTGGCTACAGGGATATCTTGAGCATGATGAGGTGCACTGGCGTTAAAATCCCTTTCTCTTTTTTAAGTATAGGATAAGTTCTTTACTCACCATCGGCTTGTTATTGATGAGTATATAGCGGTAAGGAAGAGTAGTCGATTCATGCTTTCCCAACGGGATCTCGATCGTGTCCTTAAATGTTATATCACTGAGCTTTTTTCCTTCAACAATCTGCTTCACTACATACACTGCGGTGTCGGTTGACATCTGCTTCTTTCCAATGTTTCTTGCCTCTGCGTTCCTTAATCCTGATGTCAATTCAGGAAATGTACGTTTTTGTGGAGGATCATCGCCCAGTATACCGCCGAAAATAAAGAAATCGAATGTCTTTGCTTCTTCCGGTGTCAATGTTTTTTTTGCGGCTGGATCAAGAACACAGGCATTTTTTAATGACAGCTGTGTGACTGATTTTGTGATTACTTTTCCATACTTTTTTAAGCGATTGCTTTTTATGTTGGTAAACCATAGGTTTGATACTATCGTTGCTATATGCTTGTATTCAATCAGACACCATTCCCAAAGCTTCCCTTCAAGATGCTCGATGATGTAGATGGGCATTTGTTTAGAGAAAGGAATAAGATTTATAAAGTGAACTCAGGTTTTGCAGCGCATGCCACGGAAAGCAGTGAAGAGCGTAAAGAAAAAGAAAGCAGCTGTGCAGCCTGAAGTGAACATCGGCTTAGTGGGCCATGTTGACCACGGAAAGACAACGTTGACTGAACGGTTATCAGGCAAATGGACAGACACGCATTCTGAAGAGTTAAAACGAGGCATTACCATCCGCTTAGGCTATGCAGACACCATTTTTGTCAAGACAAAAGAGGGCAAGTATTCCACGGAGCAGCATGCGAAGAAAGAAAAGAAAGAATATGATGTTTTGAGAAAAGTATCGTTTGTTGATGCACCAGGGCATGAATCGCTTATGGCGACGATGCTTGCAGGCTCAACAATTATTGATGGGGCGTTGCTGCTTGTCAGTGCTGCAGAAAAATGCCCGCAGCCGCAAACGAGAGAGCATGTGATGGCACTCCAAATCATAGGGGTAAAGAATGTCATTGTGGTGCAGAACAAGATTGATTTGGTGACGCGTGAGGAAGCACTTGCAAACTATGCACAGATTAAAGAATTTTTTAAGGGAACGGATTATGAAAAATCACCGATCATCCCCATCAGCGCACGCAGCGGTGCAAATACCGATGTGCTGATCCAGGCGATTGAGGAATTTATCCCTACACCGCAGCGCGACCCAAACGCTGAACCTTTCATGTACGTCGCGCGCAGTTTTGATGTGAACAGGCCAGGCACAGCGGTAGCGGATATGGTGGGCGGTGTGTTGGGTGGAACATTAAAGCAAGGAGCGTTAAAGAAAGGGGAGATGATTGAGATACGTCCGGGGAGGATGGTATTGGAGAAGAACAAGCAGGTGTGGAAGCCGTTGACAACGACAATAGCTGGGTTGAAGTCAGGCGGTGAAGATCTTGACGAACTTGGTCCGGGGGGCAGCATTGGTGTCATGACACTGCTTGATCCTGCGCTGGTTAAATCAGATAGTTTAGCTGGCTCAATCGCGGGAAAAGAAGGCAAGCTTCCGCCGGTCTGGTATGAGTTTTCATTAAAGACAAAGCTGCTTGAGCGTGTTGTTGGTTTAGAGGATGAGATGGAGGTAAAGCCCATCATGAAAGGCGAGCTGTTGATGCTGAATGTGAACGCTGCTGCAACGGTTGGCACAGTCGTTGAGATAAAAAAGAACCAGGTTGAGTGCGTGCTGAAGAAGCCCGTGTGTGCAGAAAAGGGTTCGCGCGTGACCATTTCAAGAAGAGTGGAAACGAGGTTCAGGCTGATAGGATATGGTGAAATCGCTGCTTGATTATGATGTTGAAGCAATAGTTCTTCGGCTGTTTACATATTTAGATGAAGGATCTCTTTTTCCTGAGCGTGTTGCAGCACATATTGAGCACGTTCTGACGGCATATCCAGAATTGAAGCCACAGTATAGTGGTTTGTTAGCTATGTATAGGGAAAATGGCTATCGCTTAGAATAATCATTCCCCTTCAAATTCAACCAAATTAAAAACAGTATAGCCTGCGTTTTGCAGCTTCTTTTTTCCACCAATATCCGGTAAATCGACAATGCAGCCGCATTCAATGACTTTTCCGCCGAGTTTTTTTATGAGGTTTGCAGCAGCAAGCATTGTACCCCCGGTGGCAATCAAATCGTCAATTAACAGGACACGTTCATTCGGATGGATTGCATCTTTATGAATCTCGATCCTGTCTTTCCCGTATTCGAGCTGATATTCCTCGGACACTGTTTCTGCAGGAAGCTTTCCTGGCTTTCGGATAGGAACAAAACCAACGCCCAGCTTGTGTGATAATATTGAGCCTACAATAAAGCCTCGTGATTCAATTCCTGCCACGACGTCAATCTTCTGGTTTTTGTAGCGCTCGAACAGCAGTTCGACAACATGATTGAGCCCTTCGCTATCTTTCAATAATGTTGTGATATCACGAAACATAATGCCGTTCTTCGGCCAGTGGGGTATTGTTCGTATCTTTGCTTTGATAATGTCTGCTTTATTGTTTATTTTTGGTATCGTTTTTGTGAGCAATTGTGTCACTTTTTCAACATTCTGATTGAATATTTCTAATACGGCTTCCCATGTTACGGGCTCTTCACCCTCTTTCCAGCAGTCATAGTCCGTTGACATAGCAATGGCTGCATAGGGAATGCCGGCTTCGTTTGCCAGGATCGCTTCGGGCGCAATGCTCATGTTGATCACATCGGCGCCCCATGTACGAAACATATGGCTTTCTGCTTTGGTTGAAAATCTCGGCCCTTCGATGGTGATGACGGTGCCGTTTTTGTGGTGCTTTAAGTTAAGTTGCTCGCATGTTTGAATTAATGCATTGCGTAGCTCTTTTGAAAAGGGCTCAGCCATCGGCGTATGGACCATCTTCTGCGGTTGAAACTGCTCATGGAATGTTATTTGTCTGTGGCGGGTGAAGTCGATGAATTGGTCAACAATG
>ERZ1292623.3361-Hain-H51-01um-R1-3361-length-13671-cov-10_pt1 | contig 13671 bp, 15 predicted proteins | sample MGYA00564398_ERZ1292623 | MGnify/ENA primary metagenome ERZ1292623 (study PRJEB36523, sample SAMEA6512633) | groundwater metagenome | collected 2019-01-07 | study: AquaDiva: Metagenomics assemblies of 32 groundwater samples
CATATTTTGTACGGCTTTTTTGTGGATAACTCACTCGGGGTGGTGAGGAGTTACTTTTTTTGACCTTGCAAAATATTTAATCTCCTGTTACCATCTATTTCATTATGAAACCCGATATTCATCCCAGTTATCACGAAGCGGCCGCGGTCGTGTGTTCTTGCGGCGCGCAATTCACAGTCGGTTCCACTCTGCCTAAATTGCAGATTGAGATCTGTAGTACCTGCCACCCCTTCTTCTCGGGCCAAGAGAAAATTCTCGACACCGCCGGGCGGGTGGAGAAATTCAAGACTCGTCGGACTAAGAGCGCGGAGATCAGTGTGACGAAAAAAATTAAAAAGCCGCGGACGAAATCAAACAAGAATGACACGGTCTCGCATGGAGTGGTCGGCCTTTCAAACTAATCCGAAGACGGCTTACTTGGCGCTTGCCGCGGCCCGTCTCGACGAGCGCATGAGCGAGCTCGAACATTTGGCGACCGATAGTAAAGAGATGAAGGAATTGGCGAGCGAGGAGTTGCGCGAACTTAAAGCGCAAGAAGCGGCGCTCTACAGGCAAGCGGAAAATATTTTGGCGCAAGCGGCGAGTTCGGGCGAAGGGAAAGCTAGCATGGCCGATCCAGATTTAATTCTCGAGATCCGCGCCGGCGCCGGCGGGGAAGAGTCAGCGCTCTTTGCAGCGAAGTTGGGACTCATTTATCAGCGCTACGCCGCGATTCGCGGCTGGGCCTTCGTCCTTCTCTCGGAATCGAAAACGGAACTTGGCGGTTACAAGGAAGTGACCATAGAAGTGTCGGGTAAGGGGGTTTATGAGGCGTTGCGTTATGAAAGTGGTGTGCATCGCATCCAGCGCGTGCCGGCGACCGAGAAGCTCGGTCGCGTGCATACTTCGACGGCGACGGTCGCAATTATTCCGCTCCGGCCCACCCCATCTTTTCAAATCAATCCAGCCGATATTGAGGTGACTTTTAGTCGTTCCGGCGGAGCGGGCGGGCAGAATGTCAATAAGGTCGAGACAGCCGTTCGCGTCCTGCATAAACCAACGGGACTGGTGGTGCGTTGCACCAGCGAACGCAGTCAGAGTCGCAATCGCGATAAGGCCTTTTTAATTTTAAGTAACAAGTTGGCGGCGAGCCATGAATCGACCGTGAGCGGGGGAGTGGCGGCCGAGCGCCGTCAGCAGATTGGCACTGCCGATCGGTCCGAGAAAATTAGGACCTACAACATCGCTCAAGATCGCGTGACCGATCATCGCTTGAAACAATCCTGGCACAACCTTGACCGCCTCTTCGCCGGCGAAATCGAACCGCTGATCAGTGCGCTGAAAGAGAATGGGAATAAACCACGGAATTGATTGCCAAAGGTTGGTTGGCCTGCTATACTTCCCGGCATGATAACTAAAGTTGAAGCGCCGAATAATGTGGCCGCGGGGGCGATGGAAGAGCTTTTTCAACGCGGAGCGCATTACGGTTATTCCCGCTCGCGGCGTCACGCTTCGGTCAAGCCATTTATTTATGGTTTCAAGAATCGTTCGGCAATCATTGATCTCGAACAAACGCTAACGGCCCTCGAACGGGCGAAAACTTTCCTCAAAGAAGTGGCCGCGAGCGGCAAACAACTTCTCCTTGTCGGTACTAAACCGGAAGCGGCGCCGGCCATTGAACGCGCCGCGCGGCAACTCGATATGCCTTATGTCACCACGCGCTGGATCGGCGGCACTTTCACCAATTTCACCGAAATTCGGCGTCGGATTGATCGGCTGGTTGATTTGAAAGGCGAACGGGCGACGGGTGGTTTCGCTGTCTATACCAAACGCGAACGGGCCAAACTGGGAAAAGAGATTTTTGATCTAGGACGGTATTTCTCTAATCTTATTTCGCTCACTAAACTCCCGGGCGCTATCTTGGTTATTGATTCCGAAGCGGAAGGTATTGCTGTCGCCGAAGCGCGGCGGGTTGGTGTGCCGATCATTGGTCTCTCGAGTACCGACTGTGATCTCACACTGATTGATTATCCGATTGTCGGCAATGATGGGAGCGCTAAAAGTATTGAATATTTTGTGGAGGCACTAGCTCTGGCCTACGAATCAGGAAAATTATTGGCTGTAATACCCACTGTCCCGGAAACACCGGTTGTGACTCCATGATTACCGCCAAACAAATTAAAGTACTCCGCGATCGGATCGGTATTTCTATCGCCGAATGCAAGCGCGCGCTTGAAGCTAGCGCGGGTAATGAGGAGCAAGCCATCGCTTGGCTTAAGCAGGAGGGTAGTAAGATTGCCGACAAGAAATCGGTCCGAACTCTTGGTGCTGGCGCGGTCAGCGCTTACATCCATTCAACGCATACTTTAGGGGCTTTAGTCGAGCTTCGATCCGAGACTGATTTCGTGGCGAAGAATGAAGAATTCCGTTTACTGGCTGATGATTTGGCGATGCACATTGCCGCTCTTGAGCCGCAGAATGTCGCGGAACTTCTGGAGCAACCATTCGTTAAGAATCCCAATCAGACGGTGGCCGATGTGGTCAAGGCCGCCATTCAGAAGTTTGGCGAACGAATTGAGATTGGGGCGTGGCATCGTCTCGATGCCCGCGCGGAGGTCTGATTATCAATCATGTTTTTAATTATTGTTATCGCTCTTCTCGTCACTTCGTTTCTCATCATGGTGGTCCTGGCGCTGACTCCCAATCGCTCTCCATTGCCCTCGGTCAATTTGTCTCCCGCCGCTCAATCCGCGAGTGAAGTCCTAGCCCCGGTCATCGCCGCTACCGCCTATGGCTTGATCGCGATGACGCGCCGCTTGGTCAAATTTTTCTCCATTCATTTTTTAGTTGCCGTCCACGCGCTGGTTTCCTTAGGCCATGTCATTTTAACTCGCATCGAGAAGCGTTTTGCCCTCCTGATTGACGCTGTCCGCGGCCGGGGGCAAACGCCGAGTGATCGCCATCGCGGCTCGGTCTCCTTTTTCTTAGAACAAATTAAGGATTATAAGGAAGAGATGACGCGCCAGACTGATCTTCGTCCTTAAACCATGCCAGCGTAGCTCGCCCGGATGAACATCCGTTCGGACGGATTCAGTTGGTACCCGGTTTTGTCAGTTATGTATACTGTCTATGTTTTAAGAGATAATATGGGTAGACTCTACAAGGGTTTAACTAATAACCTTGAAAGACGGGTGAGAGAACATAAAAGTGGTCACACAATTACTACCAGTAAAATGAGGGGAATATTTGTAGTATATGTAGAGAGATACGCAGATTTTGACACGGCGAGAAAGAGAGAATTATATTTAAAATCTGCCGCCGGAAGAAGGTTTCTTAAGAACAAATTGCCGGAGTAGCTCAAAGGTAGAGCAACGGTTTTGTAAACCGTAGGTTGGAGGTTCAATTCCTCTCTCCGGCTCAGTTGGTACCCGCCAGAATGACCTTGTCGGGCTGGCGTTCGGTCGGGCGGGGAGCAACGTTTTGTCCGCCCGGATGAATATCCGTTCGGACGGGTAAACCGTAGGTCGTCGCCTGCCCGAATGACCGCGTTCGGTCGGGCGGGGTTCAAGCCCGACCGCTGGCTAAAACTGTGGATAAGTAGTGTAGGATAATCTTCCTGATTATTTTACAATGAAAAAGTCGAGAGGTAAATTATTTAACTTTAATTAATTTCAACCAAATTATGGAAAATGATCAATTAAAAGATTCCAAAGATGTTGCCTTGCATTATATGAAAACACTGGTAGAAGTTGCCAGAGAGTCATTCTTAATTCTTGATCGTGACCTGCGAGTGATTAGTGCCAACGAGGTTTTTACCGTAACTTTCATGTTGCATTAGAACAAACGGAAAATGTTTTACTCTATCAATTAGGCAATGGTCAATGGAATATACCTGAACTCAAGAGGCTGTTGGAAGAAATCTTGCCCCAGAAAAAAGTGGTGAAAGATTATCAGGTAACACATGTTTTTGAAACAATTGGAGGAAAAACAATACTACTTAATGCGAGACAGATAGATTCGGTGCAATTGATAATCCTGGCGATGGAAGATATTACCGATCGGAAAAATCTCGAGGGGAAATTGACTGAATATACCCATAAACTGGAAGGTAAGGTCATGGAACGGACCAAGGAACTTGTGGAGCGGGTTAAGGAGTTAGAATCAATGAATAAAACCATGGTTGGCCGGGAGTTAAAAATGGTGGAACTCAAAAAAGAAATCGAGAACTTAAAGAAGCAGGTTAAAAATGGCAATGGTTAATCATAAAAATAAATGATTTCATAAATTATGCAGTCAGCCCCAATTCCTGAAAATGAAAAAGAACGCCTTATTTCTCTGCATACATTAGGGCTACTTGATACTAAGCCGGAAGATAGATTTGATCGGATTACCCGCACTGCAACAAAAATATTTCATGTCCCTATTTCAACTCTAACTCTTGTTGATGAAAAAAGAGAGTGGTTTAAATCTGTATGCGGACTTAATCAAAAAGAGGGAGACAGAGCAATTTCTTTTTGCGGGCATGCGCTCCTTGCCAATGAAATATTTATTATCCTAGACACAAAAAAAGACGGAAGATTTTCCGACAACCCTATGGTAATTGGCAAACCATATATACGCTTTTATGCTGGTGTGCCAATTATAAATGCGGATGGGGAGCGGATTGGTGTTTTTTGTATTAAAGATATGAAACCAAGAGCATTTTCGAAAGATGATGAAGATATTCTCATGGGATTGGCGGCATGGGCAGAGCTTGAGATTAATTCACACAATTTAAGTTTGGCTCTCAGAAAAGGGTGGGAAATACAAGCCGAGCTCAAAACCCAAGCAGGCGATTTAAAAAATGCCAAGATTGCCGCCCGGAATGTGTTTGAGGATTTAAGTATTGAAAAATTAAAAATGGAAATAGCCAAAGCGAAAGAAGAAGCGATCTTGATGTCAATCGGCGATGGGCTTCTGGCGACCGACGAAAATGGGAGGATTATTCTGATAAATAAAACAGCTGAAAAATTACTCGGCAAGAAAAGTGAAGAGGTTATGGCAAAAGTTTTTTCTGAAGTCATCTTGATGGAAGACGAAAAAGGAGTATCTATCCCAATGGAAAAACGTCCGATAAGTATAGCTTTGGCAGGTACTACTACTACTACGGGTCCCACCTACTATGATGTGCGGAAAGACAAAACAAGATATCCGGTGGCCATGATGGTAACGCCTATTATTCTTGGCGGGAAAGTAATCGGAGCGATTAGAGTTTTTCGCGATATCACCAAAGAAAAAGAAATTGACAAAACCAAGACCGAATTTATCTTTCTCGCCTCTCATCAATTGAAAACGCCGGTGACGGCCATCAATTGGTTGACCGAGAGATTGCTCAAAGGGGAAATAAATAATTTCACGGCCAAGCAGATCGAGTATTTCGGCGACATTCGCGCCACCAATTTGCGGATGACGGAGTTGGTGAACGCCCTGCTCAATGTTTCGCGGATTGAGTTAATTGAGCTGGGCGCCTTCTCCATTCAGCCGGTAAAAACCAATATCATACTGGTGATCAAAAATGCTCTCCATGAATTGAAGTCGTCCTTCGACCAAAACCATCTAATTTTAAAAGAAACTTATCTACCTGAAAGACTGGAGTTATTAATTGATAAACAATTATTTGTCGTGATTATCAATAATCTGGTCATCAACGCGATTCACTACACGCCAAATAGTGGTACAATTGAAGTGGCTTGCGCCAAAGTAGACAAACAGCAAGAAGTTGGTGGGCAAAATATGCGCGAGGCTGGAGTGGTGATCTCGATTAAAGATACGGGCTATGGTATTCCCGAACGACAGCAAGATAAATTGTTTGCCAAGTTTTTCCGGGCTGACAATGCTAAAGAAAGATTCCCCGACGGGACCGGGCTTGGACTTTATATGGTAAAATCAATTCTTGATCACTCGGGCGGCGCAATTTGGTTCCTATCACAAGAGGATAAAGGCAGTGCTTTCTATGTCTTCCTTCCCCTCGAAGGGATGAAGCAGAGAAGCGGAACCTCGCCCTTGATGATGCCGCCCATTGGCACGACCGATTAAATCTATGCTAGAATCTTACCAATATGACCGAAGATAAAAAAGTCACCATTTTAATTGTCGAAGATGAGGAAGTGCAACGGAAACCGCTCGCCGACCAATTACGCGATGAAGGTTTCCAAGTACTCACGGCCCAGAACGGTCAAGAGGGTTTAGAGTTGGCGTTGCGAGAACATCCTGATCTCATTTTGCTCGATATTCTGATGCCGATCTTGGATGGTTTGGCGATGATGAAAAAGTTGCGCGAGGCCAATGCTTGGGGGAAGAAGGTGCCGGTAATTCTCCTCACCAATCTAAATCCCGACGAAGAGGAAATTATGAAAGCGATTACGAGGGATGAGCCGGCCTACTTCCTGGTCAAATCCGATATTACCTTGCAGGGGGTGGTGGAAAAAATCAGAGAACGCTTGGCCCTTTAACGGATACTCGCCGAGAATTCACCGGCCGTGCGCTCCCGAATTTTATTATCGAGGTCATTAATCTCGGCATTAGTCAGTGTCCGCTCGGGATGACGGTAGACGAGACGGAAGGTGTAGCTCACTTTCCCCGCGCCAAACTTGGCGGCGTTCTCGTATTTATCGAGAAGTGTCACCTCTTCCACTAAGTTGCCACCGAGATCACGGATTAGATCAAAATAATTATTTGGCACGAATGAATCGGGCACAATGAAGGAAATGTCGCGCGTGATTGGCGGGTATTTCGACACTTCTGCATATTGGCGACCCAATTCGAGTTGCTTCTTGACCCGCGGATCGTCGGACCACAGGAGTCGGATGTCGGGGAGATTCATATTCAAGATGGCCAGGCGTTCGAGACCGAAGCCAAAGGCCCAACCGTGGTAATTGGTGACACCAAAATTAGCCAGCACTTTTTCTCGCGGCAGGCCGCCGCCTAAGATCTCGATCCATTGAGCCCCTTTCTCGACCTCCACTTCCAGGCTCGGATCAGTGTAAGGGAACGCGTCGGGATTGAAGCGGAAGTTAACTTTGGGTCCAAAAAGATTTTGGGTGATGTCAGTCAAAACTTTTTTCAAATCGTCAATCGTGGGGATGGGTGTTGAATCGGGAGCTAGGTACAGCCCGCCCATCTGGTGGAATACATTCATGTGCCGCCGATCAATCTCGTCTTTCCGATAAACTTTGCCATAGCAGAGGACGCCAAGTGGTAGGCGGGCGGCAATCTTCGCCTTAACCTGTGGTTGAGTGAGATAGTAATACCACATCACCGTGTCGTGCGTCCGGAGAATATGCTTTTCGTCCACATAGTAAGTATCGGAACGACTGCGCGCCGGGTGATCGGGGGCGAAATTAAATAAATCGAAACTGACCTCGGTTGAGACGATCTCGGGAATAGTAATGAGATCGAAAGTTTGGAAAAGGGGGAGCTTCTTTACCTGCTCAACGAGCGCGAAGAGGGGACTGCCCGGGATTCGCGACAAATCTGGTAAACTCAAATAACGCCGCAGGCGTTTGCCCTCGGCATCTTCCCGGTCCGCCAATTCCGTCCGCAATTGCCTCTCTTCCTCCAGCGATATCACATATTCAGCCATCGCTCCATTGTAGGCCTAAAATGCGGCGGGATCAAACAAACTCGAAGTCAATCATGCGGGCGGGGAGGTCGGTTTTGATGACTTTGACGCGGACGGGGTCGCCCAAGCGGTATTTCTTACCGGTATTTTTCCCGACCATCGCGTAATTCTTCTCGTCAAAAATATAGAAGTCGTTGGTGAGCGTCGCGAGCCGAACCATGCCCTCGGCCAAGGTCTCCGTCTCTTGAATGAAGATGCCCCACTTGGCAAGGCCGGAGATGACACCGTTAAAGATTTGACCAATTTTCGTCCCCATAAATTCAATTTGTTTGTAGCGAATGGAGTCGCGCTCGGCCTCTTGCGCTTCCACCTCGCGCACCGAGGCGTGCGCGGCGAGTCGGCGATAGTCGGCGAGCATTTCGGGGGAAGGTTTTTCCCCGCGCTGATAAATTTCGAGCAGGCGATGCACCATTAGATCCGGATAACGGCGAATGGGCGAGGTGAAATGAGTGTAATGGGGAAAGGCGAGACCGTAGTGGCCAATATTTTTCGTATCATAAATTGCCTTGGCCATCGCCCGCATCGTCGCCGTCCGGACCATCCCTTCCTCGGGCGTGCCGTTGACGGAGGCGAGGAAGGCGTTGATCGCTTGGCCGGTGACGCCCGCCTTCGTCATTGGTAAGCGGTAACCCAAAGGTCGGACGAAGGCGGCGAGCGTCTCGAGGCGATCGCGGTCGGGGACATCGTGGACGCGATAGACGAAGCGGCCGGGTTCATTCTTCACAATCTCGGACACATATTCCGCCACTTTACGATTAGCGAGGAGCATAAAATCTTCAATCAAGAGATGGATGTCGCTCCGCACTTTCTTATACACTCGAATCGGTCGCCCCGACGCATCGAGCTCAAATTTTATTTCTTCGTTCTCGAACGAGATCGCGCCTTGGGCAATCTTTTTTTCTCGTAGGGCGTAGGCGAGTTTATTTAGGGTCAGTAGTGTCGGAGCGAATGGTCCTTCTTTAGAGTCGAGCACGGCTTGCCCCTCTTCGTAAGTGAAGCGTTGGGCCGAGCGGATAATCGTTTTAGCAAATTCGGTTTTTATAATTTCCCCCGCCGATGACATGGCGACAATGACCGAGAACGAAAGTTTGTCTTCATTGGGCTTCAAACTACACAAGTCATTGGAGAGTGTTTCGGGGAGCATGGGGATTGTCCGATCAACGAGATAGATCGAAGTAGCCCGTTTCTTAGCTTCATTGTCGAGGGCGGTGCCGGGACGAACATAGTGAGAGACATCAGCAATATGAATGCCCACTTCATAATTTTGGTCATCAAGCACTCGAAAAGATAGGGCGTCGTCAAAGTCTTTGGCATCAATCGGATCAATGGTAAAAGTTGGGATTTGACGGAAATCGCGGCGTTTCTTAGCTTCGTTTGCCAAGTTAGCTGGTTCGTTGTCTTTAAGTACCCGAGCTTCGGTCTCGACACCAACTGGGAAAACTGATTTGAAGCCACGATCGTAGACGATCGCGAGCATCTCAGTCTCGTGGCTTCCCGGCGGGCCAATCACTTCAATCACTTCACCGAGCGGATCTTTTTTAGAATCATCCCATTTAGTAATTTTAGCGAGCACTTTATCACCGGCTTTCCCGCCCGCCAGATTTTCCGGACGAATTAAAATATCCTTATACACGCGCTTGTCATCGGGAACGAGATAATAGAAACCACCCTCATGCTCGAGCGTACCAACAAATTCTAATTTCTTCCGCTCGAGAATCTCTACGACCGCGCCAGTTTGGTTTTCTTCGAAACCATTTTTAGGCGCTACTGCTTGTGGTTGGAGCAGTACTCGGACGCGGTCGCCGTGAAGCGCGGTTTTCAAATCCGTCGGATCAATCTCGATACTCGCAGCCTTAGGATCAACGCTCACATACCCAATCCCCTTGCCCGAAATTCGAATCATCCCTTCAATATATTTCTCTTTCACGCCGCTACCATAGCATTTTTTACCGCCCTGTGCTAATCTTTAAGTCATGTTAAGAATCAGGTTACAACGAGTGGGGCGGAAGCACGAGACGGCCTTTCGGGTCGTGGTCGTGGATAGTCGCCGGGGGACGAAGAGTGGCCGGGCGCTCGAGATTGTCGGTTCTTATGATCCGCGACGAGGTAAACCCAGTCTCAAAACTGATCGAATTAAACATTGGCTCTCGGTTGGGGCGCAGGCCTCGGGGACCGCTCATAATTTACTCGTAGATACGAAAATTGTTGCGGGGCCAAAAGTGAATGTTTTGCCCAAACGGAAGCCGAAAGAAAAGGTTGAGACAAAAGCGACTGATTCGATAACGGCGGTTGCGTCAGAGGTTGCGCCGACTGAAAACCCTGCTACAATTACCCCATTAGCAGTTTAAGATTTTTATATGGCGGAAAATTACATGGATCAGGATTTCCTCGCTTATGTCGTGAAGTCGTTGGTTGATCATCCCGAAGAAGTTAAGTTGACTCGCAAGGTAGATGAGATGGGCGTCCTCCTCTCGCTCGACCTTCACCCCGAAGATATGGGGAAAATTATTGGCCGGCAGGGGAATACAGCTAAAGCCATCCGGACTTTGCTCCGTGTCGTGGGGATGAAAAATAATGCTCGAGTAAATCTCAAGATTAATGAGCCTGAAGGCGGATTACGACCCACCGCAACTGTGACCAGTCAGACCTCGAAAAGCGCGGCCGATTCCGTGGACGAAGTGATGAATGACATCAAGGATTAAACTTGGCCGATTAAATTTCCATCTTATTACCTTATTCCCGGAACTGATTCGGCCTTATCTTGCCGAATCAATCGTCGCCCGAGCGATCCGGCGGAAGATTATTAATGTCTCGATCCATGATCTACGGGATTATGGCGGCGAACATTATCGGATTGATGATCGGCCGTACGGCGGCGGCCCGGGGATGGTCATCCGCGCCGAACCGGTCATCCGCGCCGTCTTGGCGATTAAAAGCAAAAAGCCGGCGAGAGTCGTCATTCTCTCGCCAGCTGGCAAAGAATTCACTAATAAGCTAGCCGAGCGCTGGGCGAAGCAAGACCGGCCGCTCATTCTAATCGCCGGTCGTTATGAGGGGATTGACGCGCGGGTGAAAAAAATTCTCAAAGCTGAACCAGCTCGCGCCACGGTGGAAGAAATTTCCGTCGGCCCCTACACGGTGACGGGTGGAGAATTGCCGGCGCTTATCATAATCGACGCTGTCACGCGGCGTCTGCCGGGTGTCTTGGGCGATGATTTGTCAGTCGAAGAGAAGCGTGTCGCGAGTCACGAAGTGTACACACGACCCGAAGTCATCACCCATCGCCGTCGCCATTATCGTGTCCCCTCAGTCCTCCTCTCCGGTCATCATAAAAAAATTAATGATTGGAATCTTACTCGAAGTGGATGTCGCGGGTGGTGAGAGTGGCAAGACGCGAGATGAGAAGGGGGTAATGAGTGAGATCGGGGTCGGTGGCGATAAGGCGCTTCGCTTCCGCGCGTGCGGCTTCGACCATCTTCAAATTTTTAATCGCTTCCATGCCGATATCCGAGATGCCCCATTGCTTCCCGCCCGCGAGCGCGCCCGCGCCGCGCAGGGTGAGATCATACTCGGCGAGGGCGAAGCCGCTAGCGGCTGATTCGAGATAACTCAAACGGGTGAGATTCCCGGCCTCGCCGTCGGTGGTGAAGAGGTAGCAGTAAGCGGCGCGGGCGCTTCGAGCGACACGCCCGCGCAGTTGGTGGAGTTGCGCGAGGCCGAAGCGTTCAGCGCCTTCAATCACGATGACGGTGGCATTGGGCACATTGACTCCCACTTCGATGACCGAAGTGGTGACGAGAATATCTATTTTGTGCGTGGTAAAATTAACCATTACTTCTTCTTTATCAATTGGTTTTAATTTGCCGTGCAGTAACCCCAGTCGGAAATCGGGGAAAATATCGCGTGCCAATCGCTCGTATTCCACCTTCGCCGACTTGGCGTTTAAGGCCAGAGCTTTCAATGGGCCCGCTTCGCCGAAGCTCCAGCGAGGCGAGTCAGGGGCATTGATTCGCGGACAGATGATATAGCATTGGCGACCGGACTTTAGCTCGTTTCTAATTTTTTCATAAATATTAGCTCGTATTTTTTCTGTGACGATTTGTGTCACGACCGGTTGCCGACCCGGCGGGAGTTCGTCGAGGAGTGTCAGATCAAGGTCGCCGTAGAGAGTGAGAGCGAGCGTCCGAGGAATCGGGGTCGCGGTCATCGAGAGGAGATGGGGTACGGCTGGTCGGGCGGCTTTTTCACCTTGTCCGACCAAGCGTTTTCTCTGCATCACGCCGAAACGATGCTGTTCGTCAATAATCGTGAGCCCGAGTTGTTTCCAACGCACCGTTTTTTGAATCAAGGTTTGCGTGCCAATGAGAATCGGGATCTCACCGTTCGCCACCCATTTGAGAAGTTGAACGCGACTGATCTCGGTGTGGGTATTGGGATTTATTTTAGACGGAAACTTCCGGCAATCGCCGCCGGTCAAGAGGCCGATGTTGATATTGATTCCGGCGAAATTGGCGATGAAGGATTCGAAATGTTGACGAGCGAGAATCTCGGTCGGCACCATGTAGGCGACTTCATTGCCGGCCGTGACGGCGGCGTAGGCGGCTAGGGCGGCGACCATGGTTTTGCCTGAACCAACATCGCCTTCCAGGAGGCGCGCCATCGGTTGTTGTTTAGCCAGATCTTTAATAACTGTCTGAATCGCGAGCGTTTGAGCTCGGGTGAGGGGGAAGGGGAGCCGAGCGACGAATGCTTCGATGGCTTGAGGGGACACTTTGATCGGATGGGCAATTTGGCTTTGGTAACTCATGCGCCGCCTTGCGCGATCTAGTTGAATCATAAAAATCTCCTCAAACGCGAACCGTTTGCGAGCGGCGATGGCATCGGTTTCCCGCCGCGGCGCGTGAATCCAGACGAGAGCGGTGCCGAGTGACGGGAGATTGTATCGGGTTAAAATTTTTTGAGGCAGAGGATCAATTAATTTTTGAGCCTCACCCAAACGGAGCAGTTTTTTCATCGCGTGATAGAACCAGGCGCTCGAGAGACCTCTCGTCTCGGGATAGATCGGGAGGAGTGAGGTTTGCCCCTCACTATTTTCTCCGGCAAAGAGCGACTCACTGTGATCAGGGAGTCGTTCCAGCCGTTCAATCTCGGGGTTTGCGAGATAAAATTTCCCCTTCCGTTCGGCGACTTTACCTCGGAGACAAGCGAAGTTTCCGACCGATACTTTTTTCGCCAAGTAAACCTGATGAAACCAAATGGCTTTAATTTGGCCTGTCGTGTCATTTAGCGTCACTTCGCCAATCGGCAATTTATTTCGGAAACTGCGATCAATTTTCACCGCCGTCACTTCGCCCGTTACCCGTACGGTTTCGCCCGGCACTAGATCTCGAATCAGCCGTTCGCGCCCGGCCGCCTCATAACGACTAGGGAAGTGGCGAAGCAAATCCTCGACCGTCACCAAACCGAGCCGAGCGAGAGCAGTTTTTTGGAGAGCGGTGAGTCGAAAGTAATTAGTGAGCATTAATAAGTTCAATATCTTCATTAAAAATCCTTAAATTTAACGATACTATAACGATCTCAACCCAAAAAGCAAGCGGAGGTTTGGATTATTTTTTAGACAAGAAAAAGGCCCACGACACGCGCAGGCCTTTCCCAGATTTTCCTTTCATTACCACCTTTGGAAAGCTTATTCGGGAATAAATTCGTGATTTTTTTCCCAACATCCCCCACACCAATCCTTCCCGTCTTTTGTTCTCCAACCATGCGGTAATGGAGGATGTTTATTTCCGAAACCTAACACAGATTTTCCTCCAAATAATCCGCAATCATCACAACTAAGAACAAAAAAAATGATAGTCCCACCGGGAAATATGGATGCTGGTTCCCTTTTTTCTGTTAACACAATAACAACCTTTCCTAAGGTAAATTATCGCACTGTCAAAGTGATGAACGCTCACCACTTCAATTTACTGGTCCTACGGCTTTGTTGCACGAAAAACCCCACATTTCTGTGGGGTTTTTCGGTACAATAG
>ERZ1292623.3363-Hain-H51-01um-R1-3363-length-13668-cov-5_pt1 | contig 13668 bp, 12 predicted proteins | sample MGYA00564398_ERZ1292623 | MGnify/ENA primary metagenome ERZ1292623 (study PRJEB36523, sample SAMEA6512633) | groundwater metagenome | collected 2019-01-07 | study: AquaDiva: Metagenomics assemblies of 32 groundwater samples
AATGACTCCCAAGTCGGGTGTGAGGCTCAATACCCCGCTTACTACCCCGTAGTCGACGGCGACACCATTCAGAATAGTTCCGTCTGCCACGTTGAAGTCGTTGCTGGCATTATTCATGTCGTAATACAACTGCTTGTTCCCATTATCAAATTTGAACGAGACTCCGTTCGAATTGCTTTGGGCAGTCGAATTGACGTTCGCTCCCGCGGATGTGCCCGTCCCTGTTTCGGAACCAGCCTCAAGCCACATGGGAATAACGTGCGTTGCATCGGTAGCATCGCGGAACTCAATTTCATTGTTTCCAATCTGAATATACGACATCTCTTCTCCGGCTTTGAACCCATTGAAGGTGACGGTGAACAGTCCTTCTCCGAGCGCGCCTGTTCCATCCAACCATTCAAGGGAGGAGGGACCGTCGGCCCCGTTAGAGGTCAATGAACTGTTTTTGGAAAACATGGGGTTGCCCGTATCAAATACCGATGCGGGCCACGCGTCCACGGTCTCTTCCGCCGTCGTGTCGGGCGTTCCAATGTTGGACTTCGATCGCGTCTTGATAACAATCGAGGTTAATCGATTGCTCGAAGCGGTCTCCAACAAATTAACGACGTATGGGCCGTTAATGTTCTCCGCGTCTGCATCTTCAAGATAGGGATAATTCTCCCCGTCTTTCAATCGTACGGATGAGGTTCCAACCAGGACATCAATGGTTCCTTCGTTGGTTCCGGTGTTGACCGAGGCCGAGTCGAGGTAAATGTCCCCATTCAAGACTTCGTCTCCGGCGGAATCCTCAAAGTCAATGAAGTTTCCAGCGGCAGCCTGCTGGGTGTCGATGACATTCCCGGCTTCGTCCGTCAGGTTGAATTTAGCCTGGTAGGAAGTAGTGGCCGGCCCTGTGGCAATGACCGAAACAACCGTTACAGTCAGTGTTTGTCCAACATAGTCTCCCACACCCGTCATGGTGAAGGATTCTCCTGCGACAAACGTTTGCTTAGCCTTATCTTCAATCAAACGAACTTCCAACACGGCGTTGGAGTCATCTTGATCTACTTTCTGGACCAAAAATGTCTTTCCAAAGAATGGAATGCGAATATTATCGTCCGACGTGTCCGTGAAGTCGACAATGGTACCCGTTGCGGAGTTCGTGGGAATTCCAGAACCTAAATTCAATGTATAGTTCAAGTCCCCTGCATCCGTTACAGATATCAGGTCTTTCACGTCTGAATCAGTACTAAACTTGGCGTCCAATTGGACTCCAACTGTTTCTTTGACGTCGATGTTGGTCGAACTGTCATTGAATTTGTAGGAAACGGTCTTTTCAGTCAGAAAAGCCAAGGGATCCTTTCCAATGGACTGTTCGTATTCATTGGCTGACCCATTTGAGGTCAACTTGACGTTGTTGAATGACTTTCCACCGGTAACCGTTACCGTTCCCCCAAGGGACAAAACGGCGGCTAAATCCGTTACAACAGCTGTACCGCTTCCGGAACCCCCGCCCGTGTATATCTTGGTCATGACGGCTTTCTCGACAATCTTTCGAGCAATATTTCCGGCCCATACTCCGTCCGATACCGCGGCGGTCTTTCCCACTACCACGTTGACGACAGGGCTCATATCGGCATTGTAAACGACCGATTTGGCTTCAGGGCTGCTGACGGCCGACACCATAGGGGCGACGGCGGCTCCAAGCAACGCTCCACCGGCCAAAATGGCTGCGAGTTTGCGTACTTTCAATCCATTCATTTGTGCTTCACCTCACGAATCACAACGAGCGTTTACGCACCAATACAATAGCCGAATCGACAATCGGTATCGGTGACTGGCTCATTGAGTCCTACCATGGTTCAAGCCGTTTAAATACGTTTCGAGTTTTGTCCGGCAATTGACGAAGGGGTGGGGGGCCTTTATAACGAAGGGAGCGAAAATGGCCGTACAATCATCGTAATGAGGTCAGACGATACGCGATGGGAAACCGTTCATCGGGAAAGGACGAGCCAAAAGGATTCCGCAAGAGAGGCCAGAGCGCCGAGAAATTTCCCTTTCAGATATGCGGAATATCTTCGGGCAGGGCGGGGGTGCCCTCCTCGGCTTTGGGCTTCAATTCCTGGCCGGAACGGACACCCTGAAAGAATTTGGCGTTGAATTCCTCCACCTTCTTCCTAGAGAGGATGCCCATGATATAGTCTGCGTAGGCGTGAACCATCTCCGTCATATCCACGAGGCCGTCTTGGAAGTCGTGGAGTGAAAAATCAATCTTTTGGGGTTTGATGACCTCGATGGAGGCCGGCCCATAGAAGAAGGCCAGCCGGACCATGGCCCGGAAATCACGCACCGAGAGATTGATCTCCGTGAACGTGGAGTATTTCTCCTCGATCTTGACCATTTTTTCGGTCTTAACCGCATAAATTTTGAAAATGGGTTCGCCGCGCAAATGGTCGAGGATCTTCTCGACTTGAAGCAGGACCAACTCTTCTTCCAGCCCCTGCACCTCGATTAGGATGCGGACCCGAAACTTGTTGTCGTCCTCGGCCTCGATGGACTTCCGCCGCTTCATTTCCTGGAGAACCTCGTCCTTGAGCAAGTAGATGGGCGGGACCCCCTGCAAGGAGATCAATTTGAGCTGCATGAGGTGCTTCAACTCCTCCTGCGCCGACGCATGGGGCATCCCTACGCGCTCGGATAAAGCTTCCAATGATTTGGGCCCATCCAGGAGGGCGTTGCAGAGCTTCTTCTGGGATTCCGTAAAATTCAATGCCATAGAGCAAAAGAGGAAAGATTGCTTTTTATAGGCCCCCCCATTAAACGCGGGTTTATAACGAATAAATGAACCATGGGAAGAATGCGCCTCCTCCTTCAAGTCACGGATGGAGTTCCCCTGGTCATGAACTCCGTCTCGGGGGATTGGTCCTGGCTGATTGTGGGAATCATTCTCGTGGTCGGGGCCCTGCTCGTATTCCACTTCCTCAAAAACATGGTCGTGAATACCATTCTCGGACTTGTAGGGTGGGGGATTGCGACGTACTTGCTCCATATTCAACTTCCTTTTTGGGCCTCCTTATTCGTGAGCGCCATTTTCGGCCTCGCGGGATTGGGGGCGATGATTGTGCTCGCGTTCCTGGGGATTGTGAACTAATCCCACATCTCTCGCCCCCAACACCATGGCCTGCTTGAAAAAATAGAGAGGGGGGAGAACGATTACCGCACGTAGGGAAGGTTCAGTTTCTTGTCTCCCCCCTCTTCCGCGTGCATGGTTTCGGAGAGCTTCTGGAACGCTTTCTCAATCTCCGTAGCCTCGGCATCCATCCGGTCCATCTTCACTTTCAATCCGAATTTCTTGATGATGAGGTCCAACACGACCTTGCTGGCGCCGGGATCCCCATACACCAACCGGGCGGAGGTCTCCCCCATGAGGCAGACGCCAGGAATCCCCTGCATCTTGCCGATGCCCAGGAGCAATCCCGCATGACCCCAAATAGTCCCTTCCGTCTCAGAGGGTTTAACCCCCATCTTCTTCCACGTGTCGAGGGTCCCTTTATCGCTGGCGGAGGCGATTACATGCGGACTGCTCTTCATGCGTTCTTCCCCAATGTTCAATCCTGCAATCGTGCATATCTGGCCGATTTTCAATTCTTTGAACGCCGCCACCAGGGTTCGAGAGAAATCGTATTGATCCGCAATCGTTCCCCCCTGATCCCAATTGGGGATTACAGGACCGGAAACGAAATAATACGCCTTGCCCTTGTGGCTCAAGTAATAGATATGGTCCTTGAATAATTCTGCAATCCCCCCCTTGGTGATTACGGCAGGTGGAAAGGAATCGCTGAGTATTTCCCCAATCTTCTTGGGCTTTAACTCCTTGACCAAGTAATCCACCACGATCTTCCCCACGAGACCGATGCCGGGGAGACCTACAAATACGAGACCGTCTTTTTCGGCGGGTTTCTCGAGCAAAAAGACCTGGGTCGCCATAACTGGCATCACGCTTCCTGGCGCGTGAACGTCATGGTGCCATAAGAACCTATGTTTTTCTTCACCCTCTCCTGCACGGTCGAAAGGGCCTTCTCGGCCAATTTGAAATCAAACGAAACCACTTTCACCCAATACTTTCCCGCACCCAAGTAGGAGTATTGGACCGAGGCATTCTGGACCCCTTTCGCGGATTCTAACAAGGCGGATTTCACCCGATCCAATCCATCCGGGGCCGTACATGCAATCGCAAGAGTGCCCTTGACTTCCTTTTCTGCGGGGCGCACATTCTTCTGCACCACATCCACGAGGAAAGGAATCCATTCTTTCGCGATGGAATCGGGAACCGCATTTGCCCCATCCATAGCAATGGCCTCGAACGCAGGGGGGAGGGTGCCAAACACTTTGATAAGCGGCTCGGCCACGGCCTTCCACCCATCTTCAAGGGTCTTGTCCAATGATTTCGCCATGACCTCGATGAGTTTCTTGTTGCGCGCGAGCTGTTTGTATTCCTCAATCCGCAATCGCTGCTGGCGCTCTGAAACCTTGGTGAGGGAGAGATCGATCTGGAGTTTTTCGAGATCCACTTTTTGGACGAGCGCTGCGCGCATCTGTCCCTCGCGCACGTAATTCCGGATATTCTTGATCCAGCTCGACTCGACCTGAGATATGTGCACGAAGCCGGTAGCCCCTTCGTATTCTAGGAGAGAACAGAACACTCCGTAATCGAGAACTTTGTCAATCTTGATGACGACAATTTCCCCATATTGGGGCCACTTCTTCACGTGCTGATTGCGCGGATTGGGCGCGGGAGCCACGGAAGGGCTGCGGGAAAAAGAGGAACGATTCGATGAGAAGGAGGGACGGCCCCCGGGAGAGGGACGTGAGTGAAAGGGACGATTTCCTTGATAGGGTGCCGGCATGAAGAGTACCGTTGCCCCGAAGGATTAAAAATGACCGCCTATGCGGAGGCGCTTTCGCCCAACTTACGCGAGATGAACAATTGGGCAATCTTGGATGGGAGATCCACCACTTGCCCCGCTTTGTAGGGGCCGTATTCCCGCAGGTCCGTTCCCACAAAGGAAGGGATTTCGGAAAGGATACGGACGGGAAGAGACTCGACAGTAGCCGAGTGTGCGACAGAAACGGGGGAATGAGTGGGAAGTTCGGCAACAGTGGACGGGGTCGCGGAATCCGCCAGCGGTATTCGAGAGGGTTTCTCGGGAGAAGGATTTCCCATTGGAACGAAATCCCCATTCGCTTCCAACACGCTTTTCGCCTTGTTGCGGTGGGAGCGGAGGACTTCATAGAGGGAATGAAAAACGATCTTCTCTTCCGCGGCCAGGTGAGAAGTATCCTTCTCCTCCAATTGGGCGGAGACGAGGACGGTGTTCAAGAGCTTCTTCTCCCGGACCACGAACCACTCATCGATGAGTTTTTTCAGGTTGCCAAAATCCCTCGCGCGGGTCGCGTTCAAGTCCTTCAACGAGTCGAAATATTTCGCCCTCTCATCGTCGACCAATCCATGCATCTGCGTGAAGAAATCGTCCGGGACCTCGACGAGACGGGCGGTGCTCTTTTCCAAACGATAAATCCGGCGCATCTCCTCAAAGTCGAGCGTCATAGGCATCCCAATCCCCCCATCTCCTTTTACTACCGAAGGGTGGCAGCCCCCCAGGCGACCAAGTAAACGGCCATGGGCCCCGAGACCGTGACCTCCCGCTCCGAAATGGGATCCAGGACCTCTCCCCCGATGGAGAGGAGGGGACACGAACGGACGAAAAGGGTGCGAGGAGGAAGAGTGGAGAAGGCCGTGGCGGAGAGGAAGGGATCATGCTCCGATACCCGCGCGAGAGGAATCGATTCGGAACGAAAACCCGTGCTCCCATGCAAGGTGTCAGGTACCCGAATGAGGCGGTAGATGTCTCCGGACGTCTGACGATCAATGGTCAATTTCAATGAATCCACCAGCGACGAAAGGGTGGCATTCCAAAAGGACTCCGTCTTTTTTCCGGGAAGGGGAGGAAGGATTCCCGACTGAACTTCGGAATACAATCGAGGGCGATCCGCGAGGAATGATTGGAGGGTGCGCGGGGACGAACCGCTGAGAATCGCCCACTCATCGGAAGAACCGGTCTCAATGAGGCGAAGGATTCCCTGCAGGAGCCGCGACGCATGACCGGTGGATTCCGTGAAACGGGGGCAGCGGTATTGTTTACCATCGAAGGAAAAACCCAGGGAGGGAAGATCGATCTCGAAGAGGGAAAGATAATCCATGAGTTCCACCCGCGCGGATTTGGGTAGAGTAAAAATGGATGTGGAACGGACGTGAGTGTGGTATCCCTTGCTCCCGGAGAAATTGACCGAGAGATCTTTTTCAGAAAAACCGAAGTCATCTTGAAGGATGCCCAGGAGGCGGAGGGTCTGCTCTTTCGTCGCGCGCAGGCATTCGGGACAAACCCATTCATCCAATTCCGTACCGTGCGCACACGAGGTGCATTTCATTACATGCCCTTTTCCCGACGCCCCGCAATGGGGACACCGCCAAGAATCATGAACAAGCTTGCAGGGCGTGGGAATGTCATCCGCATCGAACTCATAGATTAAATCACTCCCCACCAATCCCTTAGCAGTCATGGGCTGGACGGATGGGTTCAGGAATTGGGAGACGGAAGCTGAGACATACAATGGAGCGGCATTCGCGAGGAACGCATTGAGCTCGGATGCATCATCGAACGAAACGTGGCGGGCATCAATCTTCTTGAACGTGCCATGGCCGAATTCTCTGCGCGAAACATCATACGGAGGAGACACGGGGTGCTGGGCATAATACCGGGAAAACAATCCCTTGAGCCACACCCGCTCGCTCCCCAAGCCATCCATGAAAGAAACCCCCCATCTCCTTAACGCAGGGCAGGAATTAAGAGCTTTGCAAGCCCGAGTTCCGAGCATTTATATAGGGAAATTCCTCGATGAGAGAATGAACGCCCCCCCGCGGGAAGAGGACGCGAGTCCGCACGAGAGCCTATCGCCCCTCTACTATACGCTATCCCCCGACGAGACGATGCGGCTCCTGGGAACGAACGAGAACGGACTCCCTTCCCTCGAGGCCGAAAAACGCCTTGCTGCGAATGGGTTGAACACGATTACCCTGGAAAAGAAAATAGATGCCTGGGGACTGCTCATCGGACAATTCACCGAACTCCTGGTATTGGTCCTCGTGGGGGCGGGAGTCCTCTCCTACATTGTGGGGGACCCAATCGACACTATCGCGATATTCGCCATCGTGGTATTGAATGGACTCTTAGGGTTCTTCCAAGAATACAAAGCCGAAAAAGCCATTGATGAACTCAAAAAACTGGGGGCCCAGCGCGCTACCGTAAAGAGAGATGGGAAATGGATCGAGATTGATGCAAAAAATATCGTGAAAGGAGACATCGTGCAATTGGAAGAAGGAACCAAGATTCCCGCGGATATCCGATTTTTGGAAATAGTGGAAGTGGCCGTGGATGAGGCCCTCCTCACCGGGGAAAGCAATCCCGTGAGCAAAAAGAATGACGCATTGAGCGGAAACAAGGGTGTGGCGGATCGATTGAACTACGGGTATGCCAACACGTCCGTGGTGAGGGGAAGAGGAACCGGGATTGTCATCGCGACCGGACTCCAAACGGAATTCGGAAAGATCGCCGAAAAATTGGAGGAAGTGAAACCGGAACCCTCCCCGCTCAAAGACAATTTGGAAGTATTGGCCCGGCAGTTGACGATCGGAGTGGTCATCGTCATGGTGGTCCTATTCATCTATGGATATTTCGGACAGGGACGAGGACTCGTGGACATGCTCCTCGTGGCCATCTCATTGGGGGTTGCCGCAATACCGGAGGGACTGCCTGCCATCACTACCATCACGCTCGCATTGGGCATCCAGCGCATGGCCCAAAAGAACGCGCTCATCAAACACCTCCCAAGCGCGGAAACATTGGGATCCACCACCGTCATTTGTTCGGACAAGACGGGAACCCTGACCAAGAATGAGATGACCTGTGAATACGTTTTCGCGGATGGAAAACTTTACGCCGTGACGGGAGTGGGATACAGCGCGAAAGGAGATATCCGATGGAATGAAGAACCCGTTTCCATGGAAAAAGAAAGCGGGCTCCGGCACACGATCGAAGGGGGGGACGCGTGCAACAACGCCCACTACGATGCGGGAAAGGAAACCATCCTCGGGGACCCCACGGAAGGGGCGATGCGTGTGATAGGGGTCAAGGCCAAGGCACTCAACCTATTTCCCCGCGTGAAAGAAATTCCCTTCACGAGCGAACGAAAAATGATGACCACCATCCACGCCCTTCCGGGAGGAAATTACCGGACCTACATGAAGGGAGCCGTGGAGCGGGTAGTGAACCGATGCACCACCATCACGGAAAATGGAAAAACGATTCCCCTCACGGAGGGAAAAAGGAATCAACTACTGGAACAAGCGGAAACATTATCCGCCAGCGCGTATCGCGTGCTGGGATTCGCATATCGGGACACTACAACTATCCCCATTGAAGCCGAGCAGGGAATGGTATTCACCGGACTCCAAGCCCTGCGCGATCCCCCCCGGGAAGAGGCCCGGGAGGCCATCCGCCAGTGCCATGAGGCCGGGATCGATGTCAAGATGATTACGGGGGACCACCCCACTACCGCAAAGGCCATCGCCCAAAAACTAGGAATGAAAGGAGACGTGCTCACGGGAGAGGAACTCAATAGTATGGATGCCCCGCACTTGCGGGAAGCGGTGCGCACGCACACCATTTTCGCGCGCGTGGATCCGGAACACAAGTATCGAATCGTGGAACAACTTCAAGCGATGGGAGAAGTGGTCGCGGTGACGGGAGATGGAGTGAACGATGCCCCGGCCATCAAGCGGGCGGACATCGGAATCGCCATGGGAATCAAAGGGACGGATGTCGCCAAGGAAGCGAGCGCTATGGTATTGCGCGACGACAATTTCGCCACCATCGTGAAGGCCGTCGAGTTGGGGAGGACCATCTACCAAAATCTCCAGGGATTCGTACGCTACCTCCTCGCGGCCAACCTGTCCGAAGTATTGGTGGTCTCCCTCGGATTCTTCTTCGCGCTCGGGGAAGTGGTGACCCCGATTCAATTATTATGGATCAATCTCGCCACCGACGCGCTCCCGGCCCTCGCGCTGGGGGAGGATCCTCCCTCCAAGGACGTCATGCAGAAGAGACCCCGACCCAAACATGAACGCATCCTCGACCGGATGGGAGGATTCGTTTTTCTCGCCGGAATCATCGGAGCCGCCATCACGCTGGGGGCATTCGTATACGCCCTCCCGCGCGGGGAAACGTATGCACAGACGATGGCCTTCACCACCATCGTGGTATTCGAACTCATGCTGGTGTTCAACTCACGACAGGAAGGAAAGAGCTGGCTCGAGACGAACCCATTTTCTAATCCCTGGCTGGTCGTGGCGGTGCTCGTATCTTTCGGACTTCAATTGGCCGCCATCTACGTCCCATTCCTCGATCCCGTGTTCGGAACCCATGAACTGGTCCTCGCGGACTGGGGGTACATCCTCATCACATGCCTCGTGGGAAGCACCATCGTTCCCTACGCCAGCCGGGCATGGAACCAGTTCATACGAAAGAGAAAAGAAGAGTATGCGCTCCACGACGCGTGGCCGGGAAAAGGAACTCCCTATTGAGTCGAAGAGGCATCGGGGGAAGGCACATTCGATTCTGTCGCCGGACGATCGGATTCCCTCCGGTAGAATTGCAAGGGGTGCGCCACATCACATGTGCGCGAGACACAGAGACCGTGTTCGCGGACTTTAGAACAGGCCGGCATGGAATACTGCTTGCCCCCTGATTTTCCCGAGAGATTATCCAAATGATACCGCGTGATACGCTCATCATAATTGGATGCCTTCGCGAAGACCCCCACGATATCCTCGGGGGGCATCCGGATGTTGATGAGAAAAGTCCCCAAATCGAACCGTGCCATGTGCGGGATATTGACGCCCGTGGTTATTTCTCCATATAATTTCTCCATGCACGGTGGGAACGCCGAAAGGATGACGCCTCCGGAAAGGGAAGTCGATTCCTCCGACTGGATGGACTGAAGAAGAGACTGGGCACGCACAGACAAATCGGCGAAGGCGGAAGGAAGACCCCCCACGTCCATGGGAAGCGAGCGCAGGATGAGGGAATGAACCCCCTCCGCAATCCAACGAGCGCACGCATTGGCAGAGAGAGTGACCACGCCATGATCAACCACCTGATTGACCAAATGGAGCTGGGCATCCTTGAGGGGGAAGGAAAGATAGGAGGGGAGCGTGACGTGAAAGGATGGATCATTATCCACGACCTCAGACTCTACGACTAATCCGAGCTCGCGAGACATTTCTGGGAAAGAAGAAACCTTGTCCTTCTCCCCCGACAAGTATTCGAACGAAAGATCGCCCATTAGGGAGGCGAAACGCTCATAGAGCAAGGGCCTCCGCAGCTGGGAAAGGATGATCTTGACGAGTGGAAAAACGATTACGTCGCGGGAAAGGAACTCGGAATACGACAAATCCTTCTGACGAACATGATTCTCGACGAAACGCCGCCTCGCTTGAGGAGACGAGGACCCGAGGACGTGAATCCAATCCAATGCGGCCTGGAAATGAGAAGAATCAATTCGTCCCAAGTCGGGAGCCAATTGGCGCACGGCCTGTTTGGCGGGGGAGGTAAACGGATATTTCCGCGCGAACTGGAGCTGGGAAACAGGGACCATACCTCCTACTCGGCGCGCGAGCGATTAAAGGGTATGGGTGGCGCTCCGCCACGCATGGAGAGAGAAAAAGGGATTCCCAAAAAAAAAGTGAAAATCTCCTGAAAATCCTGGAGGAATGAAGGGAGTTGAATGGAAAGGAGATTCAAAGAATCATGTGGGCGAGATAATACTGCATCTTGGACTTCCCGATGGAATAGGTAATGCGCATCGGGGCATCGGACTTGAACTCGAGGAGGACCATCGAATCGGGATCGGCCTCCTTGACGATAGTAGAGAGAAAATTGAGAGAATACTTAGACGTCACGACCCCGCTTCCCTTGACCGCGATAAGAGTGCCCTGCCGGGAAACCGTCTTCAGGTTCCCCTGGCTCCCCTTGGCCTCGATCCAAAACTTCCCATCCTTCACGGATACCAATACCGTGCTCCCAAAGAGGAGGGCGTCCTTCAGCGATTCCTTGAGCAAACGGGCATTAATCTCCACCTTGGCATCAAAATTCTGGGAAGGGAGCTTGAGATCCTTCTCCCCCTCCGTGACATCGATCAGTGGAAGATGGAACTTTCGGGAAAAATCCCCCTCCAATTCAAGGGAAAGCTCGTTCTCATCCACATCCAACACTAGACGATCGTTCACGAGGGAACGGGCGAGCATGCGGGAAAGCTCCACGACATCGACCCCCACGTAGGTGGGTTCGAGATCGTAGGAGGAGAAGGCATTCTTTTCGATGAAGCAATCCACCAATACGATTTGAGAAGGATCCACGGCACGCAGACTAATCCCCTTTTCGCCGAAACGGAAATTCCCTTCAGAAATGAACGAAGAGATGGCATCGATGGTGCGCTTGAAGCTCGCGATATCCTGCGTCTCGATCATGGGAACAACCTACCCGGATTATATGTCCTTCCCGTTAAAAGAAATACGGTGAGACCCATGGAAAAAGGAACCGGACACACGATTGCTTGGGGACTACGCGCCCTCCTGGGGGGAGGGGCTATCTACTTCCTCCTCAACGGAAATTGGAGCCTATTTGGGATACTCCTCCTCGCATTGGGAGGGAGTGGGATCGTTCATTACATCACGAAACACTATTTCGGGAATACCGGGGAATGGATGGACCTCCTGTTCGGCGTCCTCGTGGTATTCAACAATCTCCTGGGACTGGGGTTCGACTTCTATCACACCGTTCCCGGGTGGGACGTGGCCACGCATTACACCACGAGCCTATTCCTCGCGGTCTCCGCCCTTATCCTAATCCAAAAAGGATATCCTCAATTCCTGGCGAATGCCCCTCACGCATTGGTGGGAGGGGCCCTCATCCTATTCTCTCTCGGACTGGGGGGACTATGGGAGATTGGAGAATTCCTATCCGACTATTTCAGGGGGACTGACTTCCAACAGGGACTCGTCAATACGATGCAGGACTTGATCGTGGACATGATGGCCGGACTCATTGTAGGGTATGCATGGGTAACCCGGCCGAAATGAAGCACTTTCCCAACGAGCGAGGGAATGGATTATATTCCACCCCACTGGATTGGATTCATGGCCGAAAAAAGACGGGTCCCCATCCGATTTAGGAGCATTCGCCTCATCGGAAAAAAGGGATTCAAACACCCTCTTACAACCAATGTGCTCGGATTCAACCCGAAAAGAGAAAAAGAAGTGAGAGAGAACATACGGCGAATACGAAAAACCGCCTCCGCCATGATGAGAGGGGGAGGATCGGAACGATTGATTCTCAATGCGGGAAGAGAAAATCTGATGCGTGACATCATTGTTGCCCGGCACGATATACTAGACACGGCCAATCGACAACGATTCACTCGGGAGTGCGCGAGGTTCCTCATCGGATACGAATCCGGGAGAATGAATTACAAACGTGCGTTGGAAATGATTATCGATGCACGAAAGAAAATTATCTGATCCACTCCCCCAATTCCCATTCACGCGCTCTCGATTCGGGGAGCAAGGAAGTACCGCATGCGGGCCTCGCCAATTTTGTAATTGATCTCGACAGGAGCATTCTCCTTGAGCTTGACCGTGACATCGGCATCCGTGGCGGCGGACTTGAGCATGTCACTCAAATAATCCAACGGGAACATGGAGGAGCAATCCTTCTTCACGCTCAAATCGGGCAATGATTCACTTCCCTTAGGGGTTTCATTCATCAATTCCCCTTTTGATGAAACTGCTTTTACGAAAAAGGAGTCCGACTTGGCCCCGAGCGTGAGGTGAGTGGACAAGAGACCGGCATCCTTCAACGCATCCTGGATGACCCCCGCCTTGACCCGCACCGTGGCATCGAATTCAATCTTGGGATTGGGCAGCTCGCCGGCAGAAATGTCGATGAGAGGAATGGAAAACGTCCGCGTGCTCGTCCCGCGGAAAGTGACCGAGAGCTTGGAGGAATCATCATCCAAATGAAGCACCACTTCATCGGCAGGCTTGGAGCGGGACATAATCTGGTTGAGATAATCCATATCCAGACCCAGGCGGATGGATCCATCCACATGGAATTTCTTGAAGGCTTTTTTCTCGAACTCAAAATCAACCATGGATATCTGAGACGGGTCCGTGGCCTTGAGCGTGAGACCCTTCTCGGAGACCTCAAACTCGGCCTCATCAATCAATACGGCGATTGCAGCCACACTGCGCTTAAGCACATCCGCCCGATCCATGACCAATTCCATCATGACTTCCACCCATCCTATCTGTGAATCGTATTGGGAACGATATAGAGAGAGACGCCGGACCCTGATTTAAAGCCTATCCTCCAAACGACGCAAAACCATCCACGAGGAGGAGTTTCACGTAGCCCAACCAGGGGACCCAGACCAGGGCCTTTCCTTTGACGAGGGAAAGAGGAATAGGATACGGAGAAGGGCAGGACTTGGACGTGATGATTTGCTCGCCCGGGG
>ERZ1292623.3364-Hain-H51-01um-R1-3364-length-13668-cov-4_pt1 | contig 13668 bp, 21 predicted proteins | sample MGYA00564398_ERZ1292623 | MGnify/ENA primary metagenome ERZ1292623 (study PRJEB36523, sample SAMEA6512633) | groundwater metagenome | collected 2019-01-07 | study: AquaDiva: Metagenomics assemblies of 32 groundwater samples
TGTTGTAAATGTGGGTGCGGTCTTATGTGTGATTGGAGAAGCGGATGAGAAAATTAAATCTGCTGTGGAAAACAGAATTATAAAACGTAATGATATTGTGGTGAAGAAAGAAAATATCTCCTCTAATTCTGGATTGCTTGCTTCTCCCGCCGTACGCAAAATGGCACAACAGAAAGGCATTGATTTGAATTCTATAAAGGGAAGTGGAGATAATGGACTAATTTTACTGTCTGATCTTGATTCATCTGCCGGAGTAGTCGAAACTACAGAGAATAAACCTTTAGGAATTATCTCACAGAAAAAATACGATTTATTTGGGTATGTTGAGCGTATTCCTTTCAAAGGTGTACGTAAGACTATTGCCCAGAATATGATTAAGTCACTAAATCAGACTGCTTCAGTTACTTCTATGGAGGATATCGATGTGACTAAGCTCTGGGCTTTGCGCCTGCGAGAGAAAGAGCATTTTGAGATAGAGGGTGTTAAACTTACTTTTATGCCTTTTGTTATTAAGGCACTTATAACTGCTCTGCAAAAGCATCCTATACTGAATTCTTCTTTAGAAGGTGAGGAAATTGTTGTGAAAAAATACTATAACATAGGTGTTGCTGTTCAAACAGATGCTGGTCTAATGGTTGCGGTTGTGAAGATTGCTGAGAAAAAGAGCATCTCTGAAATTGCTAAGGAGATTACTGGACTAGCTGAAAGGTGTAGGGATAGAACTATAGATATTATGGATTTGAAAGGTTCTACTTTTACAATAACTAATTATGGCTCTGTTGGAGGAACTTACGGCACACCGATTATAAATCCTGGAGAAGCGGGTATTCTTGGATTGGGAAGGATATTTGATAGAGTTGTTTTAGATGAAAAAACGAACAAAGTGAGAAATGCTAAAATATTACCGGTCTCATTGACTTTTGACCATCAGATACTTGATGGGGCTATTGCTGCTGAGTTTCTTAAGACGCTGAAGGGATTGCTTGAAGAACCGTCAGATTTGCTTGATGAAAAGAATTAACTAAACCTTATTTTATTCTCTTTTTATGAACTGCTAAGTATCTCTTGATGAAATAGGTGACGAAGCCGTCTTCGCCTTTGTTAAATGCTTTGTAATATTGTCTCTTTTTTTTATTTTCAATAATGAGCATTGGATAATTATTATGCCAGAGAATGTGATTCATTAAAATGCGACCAATTCTGCCGTTTCCATCGCCAAAGGGATGGATTCTCTCAAATTTGTAATGGGCTCTTGCAGATAATTCGACTGGATTCATTTTTTTGCTATTTTCTATAAATAAAATAAGTTCATTCATTAAGCCTTTAACTTCTTGCCAATCTGGAGCAAGATAGGAGCCAACTCTTATCAAATATTCTCTAAATTTTCCAGAGATATCCGATTTTGTTTCACCAAATATCTGTCGATGCCAATTTAATAAAATCTCATTTGTTATTTCTTTGTTTTTTAGCATCTCTAGAAAAACTTTGCTATGCGCTTCTGTTTCTCTCACATCTCTTAATGGTTTGTTGGGAGAGATTTTATCATGAATTATTTCCCTTGTTTCTTCAAGAGTTATTGTTGAGCCTTCAATAGCATTTGTGTTGTATGTAAAAGCTGTTGATATTTCTTCTAACTCCTTTTCTTTTATGCTTTCTGGTAGTTTCGTCCATTCTGCTTGAAAATTATTTTTTATTTTTTCTAATGTATTATTAATTTCTGTTTTTGACTCTTTTCTCCATTCTTCCATAAATTGGTTTGCTTTTTTCATTCTTTCTTCTTGATTTAAGAAATTGTTGGTTTTTCCAATATACTTTTCTTTAGTTATTACTTTGCCATTTTTTCTAAAAGAATGTTTTGCATATAAATATTTTTTATCTTTTTTTATTATTCTCATTGAATATTTACACTTACATATTACTTAAATATTTGCTTTTTTAATTAATTGTAAGGGTAAGACATAGGGACTTAGTGATAAAGATTAAATAGAACCTTTCTTTTTACTGATTATGGTGGTCGATCTTAATGGTTTCTTCAAGCCCTCTAGTGTTGCTGTTGTTGGCGCTTCGCGAAATCCGGCTAAAGTAGGGCACGTAATTCTAAAGAACTTGATTGATGGGGGCTTTAAGGGAATGATTTTCCCGATAAACCCTGAAGCTGATAATATTTTAGGATATAGAGTCCACTCTTCGCTTGTAAAGGTTTCTGAGAATATTGACTTAGCAGTGATTGCTGTTCCAGCTGAATTAGTTCTGGAGACAATTGATGAGTGCAAGAAGAAAAACATAAAGAATGTGCTGATTATCACTGCTGGGTTTGGAGAGGTGGGGAATACTGCGCTTGAGCAGAAACTAAAGGCTAAGCTCGACTCTTATGAAATGAAGTGTGTGGGTGTTAATTGTCTAGGGATATTTGATGCGTATCACAAATTTGACACTCTTTTTTTGCCGCGCTATCGCCTGACAAGACCTAAACCTGGAGGAATTAGTTTTATTTGCCAGAGTGGTGCTATTGGTTCGGCTATTCTTGATATTGCTTCTACGAGCGGATATACTTTTTCTAAATTCGTAAGTTATGGGAATGCCACACAAATTGATGAATCAGATTTACTTGAATATTTAGGAACTGATGAAACAACTAAGGTTGTCTGTATGTATGTTGAGGGGATAAAAAATGGAGAAAAGTTTTTTGAAACTTTAAAGAAAGTCACCGCTCATAAACCAGTTATTGTTTTGAAAGGCGGCTTGACTGACGCAGGTAAACATGCAACTCTCTCGCATACCGGAGCTTTGGCTGGAGATAGCGCTGTGTTCTTTGGAATTCTTGAGCAAGTCAACGCAATCAGAGCTAATTCGCTTGAAGAAATGTTTCACATTGCAGCGTTGGTTGAGAAAGGAGTAAAATTCAAATCGAATAGATTACAGATTATAACAAATGGCGGAGGATATGGTATTCTCTCTACTGATGCTATTGCTAGTTCTAAACATGTTAAACTTGCTATTTTATCTCAACAGACGACTGCTGAAATAAAGAAGTTTGCGCCAACGCATATGAATATTGGAAATCCTCTTGATTTGCTTGGGGACGCAACAACTGAGAGATATAAACAGGCTCTTGAAGCATGCCTCAAAGACTCTGGGATTGATGGGGTTTTACTTATCGCGTTATACCAGACACCTTTGCTTACAACTGAAGTTGTAGAAGTGATTTCTGAAGCTCATAGAAATTTCCAGAAACCAATAGTGGTTATTTCTACTGGTGGAGAATTTACCGAGTTGCTCTCTAGATCTCTACGTGAACGTGGCCTGGCTGTTTTCTCTTTTCCAGATGAAGCTATTACGGCTTTGGATAAATTAATAGCTTATCAGATGAGGGCTCCTGCTAAAATTAAAACGGTTGATAAGACTGTGAAAATGCAAAAGGAAAAGAAAGTGCAGAAAAAAACAGCTGGAAAAAAAGCTAAGAGTGTTAAGAAGAAAAAGAAGTGATTAGACATTTAGTCTTAGTTTTTCATATTCTTCTTTACTTATTTTTATTTGATTTAGAATTGTTAATAATAACCCTTTGCCTATATCTTCATTTGCATGGACTGGAACAACAGTTCTTCTTCCATCAGTATGCTTAAATCTTATATGGCTTCCTTTTGCACGAATTGGCTGAAATCCTAATCTCTCTAGAATTTTGCATAAATTTTTACCAGAAATCAACACTAGTTTGACCATCTTGTTTAACTTCTAGCTATTTCCATTCTTTGAATGCCAATAAATTTCATAGGCTCAATTTCCTTGTCTGCTTCAAGACAAACTTCTATTGCTTCTTTTATTCTTTCTAATACTTGAGCAATAGTCTTTCCTTGAGTATAACATCCTTGAATTTCTGGCACTGTTGCTATGTAGATTCCATCTTCATCCTGCTCTATTAAAATTGTAAAATTCAACATGTTTTTTTCCATATATATCTGCCCATTTTAGACTATTTATAATTTTTGATAAGCATTTTATAAATTGTAATTTAACTTAATTTATGAGAAGATTTTTAACTAAAGACTGATTTGCTGATTGGAGTGAAAATGATTGTTGAGATAAAGATTATTTTTACTGTTATTGCTACTCTTCTTGGTGTTGCCGCTTACTTCCCATATCTTAAAGATATGCTTCATGGAAGGACTAAACCTCATGCCTACACTTGGCTTATTTGGACATTAACACAAGGAACTGCTGTGTTTGCTATTTGGTATGGAGGTGGAGGTGTTGGAGCAATTAATTTGGCTGTTGGTCTATTTTTTGTTTTTGGAGTTTTCTTATTTTCTTTGAAATATGGAACTAAAGATATAACGATAAGCGATACTATTACTTTAGTTCTTGCTATTTGTGCTATCTTAGTCTGGTGGCAATTAAATCAACCATTAATATCAGTAATTATGATCTCAGTTATAGATTTTTTGGGATATATCCCGAGCTTTAGGAAATCTTATAAAGAACCTTGGAGCGAAACGTTATCTACTTGGATGATTTTTGTGCTATCTAATTCTTTCGCAATCTTAGCTTTGGAAGAATACAATACTTTAACTCTAACTTATATCATTACTATAAGTTTGGCAAACTTATTTATCTTCTTTATTTGTTTTTTTAGAAGAAATTATACAAAGAAGTAACTCACAAGTTATATAAAACGCGCATTAATTATGTAATAAAGATGGTGCATATTTCCGAGCGCGATTTGCAGTTGCCAGAGCTTGAGTTCTCAAAGATATTCAAAAGAATTGTAGCTGACCATAAAGTTATTTCTCTTGGGCCAGGTGAGCCTGACTTTCTAACTCCTGCTCCGCTTCTGGCTTACGCTAGACAGGCTATTGGGAAGTCTACACATTACTCTGAGCCTGCTGGACTCCTTGAACTACGTGAGGCCCTTGTTAAGCAACTGAAACGCTTCAATAATATTAATGTGGATACTGATGAAGTTGTGGTTACTTCTGGAAGTCAGGAAGGAATATTCTCTGCTTTGCTCACTGCTCTTGACCCTACTGAACAAGTTTTAGTGCCGTCTCCCGGATATGTTGGCTACACTCCAGCTATTGATTTAGTCAGTGCTACTCCGGTTTTTGTGCCTTTGAAAGAGGAAGAAAATTTTATGCTTAATCCTGATATTTTGAAAAGACATATTGACAAGAAGAAAGCAAAAGTGTTGATTTTGAATACGCCTGCAAACCCTACTGGAACTGTAATGTCAAAAAAACTTATGGAAGAAGTTGCAGACATCGCAATTGAAAATGATTTGATTGTCTTTTCTGATGAAGCGTATGAAGATATTACCTATGATGGAGCTAAACACGTTTCAATGGCATCTTTGAATGGAATGAAAGAGCACACTGTTACTTTTCATACTTTTTCTAAAAGCTATGCGATGTGCGGTTTTCGTTTGGGCTATTGCTCTGGACCTAAGAAATTTATAACTGAGATGACTAAAAATCATCACTATGTCTCTTTGACTGCTCCTCATATTTCTCAGCTTATGGGTGTGAAAGCCTTGTCTCTGCCGCCAAAATATCTACTTTCAATGGTTAAGGAGTATGATTTGCGGCGCAAATTAATTGTCGATAGATTGAATAGTATTGGGATGAGCACATACATGCCCTCTGGAGCTTTCTATACTTTCTCAAGCATTAAGGATTTTGGAATGACGAGCTCTGTTTTTGCTCGCAAGCTTCTAAATGAAGCTAGCGTTGCTGTGATTCCTGGAACTGAATTTGGACCTTTTGGAGAAGGATATGTTCGCTGTAGTTTTGCTACGGCTTATGATAAGATTGAGACTGCGCTGGATAGGATTGGGAAGTTTTTGAATAAACGAGGCATATGATAAATATATTTGAGGTAATTGATAAAAGTGGAAGGGTGATTCATTTATCTGGAGAGAGGTGGAGACATATTAGAAAAAAACATCCTGAAATAGAAAATTTTGAATTAATAAAAGAGACAATTGAGAAACCAGATAAAATAACGCATATTCACGCCGATTCTACAATTAGTTATTTTTGGAAGAACTATAAAAATAGACCAAGCCCCGACAAATTTCTTTTGGTTGTAGTAAAATACTTAAATGGTGACGGATACGTGCTTTCATCTTATTATGAGGATAAAATACAATGAAAGACCCAACAACTTACGAAATATATTATGATGAAGAAGCTGACTTTTTAGAGTTGTACTTTGGTGAGCCTTCTGAATGTCATGTAAAAGAAATTGAAGATGGTATTTTTGTTAGAAGAGATAAAATAACTAGTGAAATAAAAAGCATAGAAATAATTGCTTTTAAGAAAAGAGGGTCTCTGATTTTGCCTAGAATTTTAAATCAAACAAATATGAAATTTCCGCTTAAAATTAATATTTAAATGATGACGGTTTTGTAATAACTGCCTATAAATCTTTTGTGGACGTATAGCCCGCGCTAGGGGATATTCTGATTGATGTTTTAAAAAATAAAAATAAAAAATTATAGGGGATTATTCTAGGTGCGTGGTGTCAATGCCTTTTGCTTTCAACCTAGCTTCAAACTCCTCATGCACTCCATTAGGAAATATCCACCGATATACCTTTTCAGTAATTTCTGGAAACAATAGACCTTCCCTATGTTTAATTGCCTCATTTGTAAGATCCTCGTCAAATTCCCTTCTTTGGAAATCGACTCCCTTTAAATCTGACATATATGATACATGTAAATCTACTAAATGTTTGACTTCATCTTCAGAGTACATTCTTGGTTGGTTTTGTTCGTCTGTCATTGTTCTTCTCCTCTTAGAGCACAGTATCTTGTTTCCAGAGCTGTTGGTCTACCTAACCTTTCGAAATCCTCGAAAGATAATACAGTTGAGTAAGCAGCTAGTCCTGGATCTCCCCCAATTGTAAAGCTCACGAAGTTTATTGAAAATGGCCATTCATAATTTTCGAGAGCTAATCTCTCTAAAGAATCACGTAAATCTTCTCTTCTAAGAGGTTTATGTGTATACATAGGGTTATCTTTCCGACGGTTTACACTTTCTCTTGCTTGGATATAATTTGTTAATTTGTTTGAGAGTATTGTTCCGTTTGTATCAATATGCTCAATGTCTTCATAGCATGCCATTACATAACTGAGATTAATGTCTCTAAATTTCTCACAATCTAAAGAATCTTTAAATTCAATTGAGAATTCAGCTAATTCAAGAGGCTCTCCTATAATTTCTGGGCTTATTGCTTCGTTCGGCATGTGTGTTCCCTCCTTTCTGGTTTTTGATTTTGAGTTGTCATTTTAAGCTCCTACTCCTTTGAGACCTTGTCGCTTTAGAGTGGCGTAATAAGGGAAAATTGCCCTCTGTCCTTCCCAGGACTGTAATTTAGTGGAGTCTCTAGTCTTTACATAACCGTGCTTCTGGGTGAGTCTTTGTACATGTTTAATCATTTTTGAATTTGAATAAATTTCTGAACAGCTATTTAAGAAATAAACAAAAAAGTTATTACTAAAGTAAGGACAAGCCCATCCTCTTAATGGTGTCCCTGTTACTAATTCCGCTGTTGCCCTGCTAAAAGCGAAATTTGTTGGAGCAACTTCTTTTAATTTTGCTACAATTTGTCTTGCTGTTAAAGACCCATCTTCTAAAAAGCCTAATTTATCTTGTAATTGATCTTTAACTTTTTCCTCGTGCCTATAATCAGTCCTCCACTGTTCAGGTGTCTTTTCTCTTCCTCTTGGTGCCCCATAATATGAGTGTAACGCTCTTATAATATCATATCTCCAAGAATCTAAAAATTCTTGCCCGATAGGTTCGTCAACAGACTTAACATTATCTAAAGAGTCACCGAATGCACTTCCTGCTATGATTCTTCCCTGCGTTATTCTTTCAATGGGACTTAGCCTTTTCCACTGTTTAAAGGAATAGTCAGGAACACCTACATCTGCTAAGGTCAAGCCTTTTCTTTCTTCTTGGTTTTGTTTTTCGTTTTCCATTTTGTTTGTTTAGTAGTCTTTTTATTACTACATAGTAATTCTTATTAATATTAGATATATAAGATTTTGTTGGCTGTTATTTTGACTTTATTAGAAAGATTTATATAATAATCTAAATATGTTAAAATATGACTGAAAATAATGCTAAACTATATAATTTGAATAATATTGATAGTTTGGATAAAAAATTAATTTATGAACTTAATTGGAATGCTCGTGTGAGTCATTCTGCTCTTGCTAAAAAGTTTAGGACATCTAAACAAGTGATAGGGTATCGTGTAAAGAAACTTGAGGAAGCGGGGATTTTGAAAAGTTACCATGCGGTTATTGACTGGCGTAAATTGGGATATAACACAATTCGTGTTTATATCAAATGGGAGAATATAACACTTGAGAAAGAGAAAGAGGTTTACGAGCTGATTCGTCGCGATCCTCTTTTTATGTGGGCAATTAGGTTTGAAGGAGATATTGATATTGCCTTTTATGTCTGGGTTAAAGATATGACTGAATTTGCCAAAAAGTGGTTTGATTTTATTTCAAAATACAAAGAATACATTTTGAGATATGAAATTTATGAGTCTGTTGAGATGATTCATTATCCTATGAAATTCTTGAAAGATGATTTTAAACCAGAGGAAATTGTTATTGGTCGCGAAAAGAAAGTTGAATATGATGATGTTGATTATACTATATTGCGGCTTCTGACTGAAAATGCGCAGGCTTCTTTGGTTGATATTGCCACCCAATTGAAAATGAGTGCGCCTTCTGTCCTTTATAGAATTAAAGAACTTCAGAAGAAAAAAATAATTTTAGGATATTATGCCTTAGTTGATACTGACAAGCTCGGATTGGAGTTTTACAAAGTTGATTTTTATGTTAATGATATGCGTCACTTGCCAATGATGGAGAGCTTTGCTAAGGAACATCCCCAGATTGTTTATAGAATGAGGACTATTGGGGGACCTGACTTTGAAATTGAGGTAATTGTTAAAGACGCTATTGAACTTAAAGAACTGATTAATGAAATACGCTATAAATTTGGAGATGCGATTAAGTTCAATAGGTTTCATCGATTTGAATTTAGCATAAAGCAGATTTATCTCCCTGGAGAAAAAGTTTTTAATTAAACACTTTTTGCTAAATCTAGAACCTTCTTCACATCACCTGAAAAGATTTTGCTCGCCCTTAAAATTTCTATACCTATAATTTTACCCTCTTTTGAAATGTCTATTATTATACCATTCGGTAATTCAATACTCTTCCAGTATTCTTTATCTTCCAGATGTATTCCAAGTACATCGTTTTCTGAATCGTACCAATTATCCATATTATCAGTCTAACCAGTATGAAGTGATTACTTTTATAGTTTTGCCTTGCTCTCGATATACTACTTTTAATATTCTACCTAAAGGTGGAATTCTGGCAATTGAGTTATATGCATCTTCCCATTTCCTATCTTTTACTTTTTCAGAATTTAGTAGGCATTGCTCGATAATATCGTCTGTTATTTCTGGGCGAAACCTCTTTTGTTTTTTCCAATGAAATGTATGCTCTATTTGCATCGTGTTTTAAGATATCTGTAAATTATAAATACTCGTGTGTAAATTATTTAATTAACTTTAGGCAAATGCTTTTAAAATGTAATCAGTTGAGTTTATTAATTCCAAAGAAGAATTAGTTGAATGAAGAAAGTATGTCTTGCAATTAAATATCGTGAAGATTTAAGCAACCGCCAATTAATTGAAGATATTTCTGGTTCTCTGTCTAATATGGATTTTAAAGTAACTGTGATTGCGCGAGATTTTGAAAAATGGGGTAAATTTCAATTTACAGCTGAAAAATTGATGGATTTGACTTTCCAAAATATTGAGAGTGCTGATGCTCTTATTGTTGAGTTTTCTGAGAAGGGTGTAGGTTTGGGAATTGATGCTGGATACTCTTATTCTAAAGGTGTCACAATTATAGTTCTTGCTAAGAAAGGTTCTCATATATCAAATACACTTTCAGGCATTGCTACTGAAGTATTGTTTTATACAAATCCGAAAAAATTACCTAAAATAGATTTGAATAGAATTAGTAAGTTAACACAATGAAAATTGATATTTTCAAGCATAAACTTTGTTTTATGCACAAAGTTAACACAAAAAGGTTAAAAGTTAATTCGCTCTTTGCTTGATATGGATAGATACAGCATTCTTTATTTTCTCACTGGAACTCGTGGAGGTATGAATCGTATTGAAATATTGAAGTTGCTTCAGAAAAAATCACTTAATGCTAATGAGATTAAAGAAAAATTAAAATTAGATTATAAGACTGTTCAGCATCATTTACGGCTTCTTGTAAAGAATAGATTTATTCGAATGTCTGGAGCAAATTATGGGGCTATGTATTTTCTGACTGATGAATTTAAACTAAACGAGAAAGTGTTCAAAGAGATTTTGGCAAAAGTTAATAAATCTTCAGAAATGTCTTAATTTATGACTCCATTAATGCAATTGAATTTCTGGCTTGCTGTTGTTAATGTTATTCTGCTTTTGTATTTGGCAATTGTTCATGTTAAAATGGCTCGTTCTGTTAAGTCCTCTTTTACTTTAGGGCTTTTGCTTTTTGTTTTGGTATTTTTAGTGCATAATTTACTTGCGACTTACTTTTATTTGACTATGCGTGCTTTGTATGCTCCTGGAACCGAATTGCCTGTTTTAGTTATTACTGCAATTGAAACAATTGCCTTTACTATTTTTGCTTGGATTACTAGGCAGTAATATTTGTAATTTGGGCATACGCTTTTAAAAGATAAAGAGTTGAGAAAAATATGAAATCAAATAGTGTAATTGGGCTGGTAATTGCAATTGTCTTAATTGTGGGAGTTATTTTTTATTTTAATAGTGAAGATAATTCGGAAAAATTACCTGGAGAATTCTCGAATGCACAAGGAGAATCATTAAATAATAAAGCTACTTCAAAAGTTTTAGCTAATAATGGCGATTCAAAATATTTAGAATTTAGTCAGCAAGAATATGAGAAAGCTCTTTCTGAAGATAAAATAATATTATTATATTTTTATGCCAGTTGGTGCCCTACTTGTAAAGCAGAACAACCAGAGACAATTGCTGCGTTTAATGAGCTAAATAATCCTCAAGTTATTGGTTTTAGGGTTAACTATAAAGATTCTGCAACAGATAATGATGAAGAGAATCTTGCTGAAGAGTTTGGAATACCTTACCAGCATACAAAAATAATCATTCAAAATGGCGAGCAAGTATTAAAATCTCTAGATAGCTGGAATAAAGATAGATACTTGGAAGAATTAAATAAATTATAATAACATGGCTAATAAAACTGAATTAAAAATGAAAAATAAAGAAGAAATTAAAATTGTTAATCCTGTTGCTTCTGGTAATCGCTGGACAATCTTTTTTAGCAGTTTGTTTTTTGTCCTTGGATTTTCTGTCGTATTTGCAATACTTGGGGTTTTGTTGCAGACTGTCTTGAGTGATAGCTCTTATGCTGTTCAGAAATGGCTTGGTCGAATTGGCGGGACAATTATTATTTTATTTGGACTTTATCTTGTAGGTTTGATAAGGCCTGCTTTTCTTGAGAGAGATTATAAAATACAAGTCAAGCATAGATTTAGTTCTCGTTATCTAACTGCTTTTGTGTTTGGAGCCGCTTTTGCCGTTGGATGGACTCCGTGCGTTGGCGCAATACTCGGAGCTATATTGACTCTCGCTGTAACTTCTCCTGGAAGCTCTTTCTTGCTCCTTCTTTCCTATTCACTTGGTTTGGGAATTCCATTTTTGATAGTTGGAGCATTTACGAATAGAGCGCAAGCATGGATAAGCAAATATGGAAAATTGCTTCGCTATTTGAATTATATATTTGGGGCTTTCTTGATAATCTTGGGAATTTTAGTATTTACATCTCAGCTTAGCAAAATTGCAAGTTTCTCGTTTGCTACGCAGTGCTTGAATTCACTTGGCATAGGCAGTTTTGGAGCAGGGCAGAGCTTGAACATATTTATTGCTTTTATTGCCGGATTGATTTCTTTCCTTAGTCCTTGTGTTTTACCTTTGATACCTGCTTTTCTTGCTTATCTGGGAAGCACAGTTACTTCTGGGGTTAAAGATGAATAAAAAAAATATAATTTTAATTGTTGTAGTTATTGCGATTGTTGGCGTAATATTTTACTTGGATAGCCAAAAATTAAATGTTGGCTCTGGCGATTCTCAAGATACAACTAAATTTGTTGATTCTACTAAACCTGCTGTAAAGAATATTGATGGAGATGAATACCCATTAGCTCCAGAACTCGCAAATATTTTCGGATATTTGAATACTAATGATAAAGAAATAAAGATATCAGATTATTCTGGAAAGGTTGTTTTGATTGACTTCTGGACATATACTTGCATTAATTGCATCCGCACTCTGCCTTATTTAACCGCATGGGACAATAAGTATCGTGATAAAGGCCTTGTAATCATTGGAGTGCACGCACCAGAATTTGAATTTGAAAAAGTTAAGGAAAATGTTATGGCTGCAATTGAAAAATATAATATTGAATATCCTGTAGTACAAGACAATGACCGAGGAACATGGAATGCTTTTAATAATCGCTACTGGCCTGCGAAATATCTTATTGACTCTGATGGATACATAAGATATACTCATTTTGGAGAAGGAAATTATGAGGAAACTGAACGCAAAATTCAAGAACTGATTGCAGAAGCTGGAAATGACGCTTCTGGTGTTGCATTAACTGAAGAGACAAATTCCATACGTTACGAGACTACTCCTGAGTTATATGCCGGAGCAGTATTTGCATTGCCAAGAGGACAATATGTTGGAAACAAAAAGACTCCAGTACGACAGGAAAATTATACTCTACCAGATAAACTTGACAAAAGAGATGTGATTTATCTTGATGGATCCTGGACTCATAACTCCGATAATCTGCAGTTGGATGGAGACTCTGGCACGATAGCTCTAGATTTCACTGCTAGCGAAGTAAATATTGTTGCTGCACCTCTTGAAGATGCTCAAAATGTTAAGATGGAAGTTTTGATTGATGGCAAATATGCTACAACAATCAATGCTGGTGAAGATGTAGAATTTCTTGATGGAAAAGCGTTTGTGAAAATTGATGGAAAAAGACTTTATCAAATATTCAAAGGTAGTTACGGGGAACATAGACTTGACTTGAAAGTTTCCAAAGGATTTAGTTTTAATGCATTTACTTTCGGTTGAAGTCAAATCCATACTTATCTAAATCAATTTTGCTGTCTTTAATTTTTATTCCTTCTGACTTGAGCATCTGAATTTTCTTTTTCATGCCATATGCGAATCCGCCTAAACTTCCATTTGCATTTATGACTCGGTGGCATGGAACTTGCGGGGCATATGGGTTTTTGTTCATGGCATTTCCTACTGCTCTGTATGCTTTTGTCCCTAATGCTTCTGCTAAGGCTTTGTAAGTCGTGACTTTTCCTTTAGGAACTTGCCGCAGAATAGAATAACAACGCTCATTAAATGAATTCATTTTGCAATTTCGCCATTTTTTAAGTACCAAAGCAAAAGATCTAGTTTTGCAGGAGTCATCCTCAGGATACTGGCTAAATCTGTTATTGATTTTTCTATAAGCAGATAGTTTTGCGCTGTGAGAGACTTTGGTCTTTTTATTATACTATTTT
>ERZ1292623.3147-Hain-H51-01um-R1-3147-length-14251-cov-5_pt2 | contig 13666 bp, 35 predicted proteins | sample MGYA00564398_ERZ1292623 | MGnify/ENA primary metagenome ERZ1292623 (study PRJEB36523, sample SAMEA6512633) | groundwater metagenome | collected 2019-01-07 | study: AquaDiva: Metagenomics assemblies of 32 groundwater samples
CTTTCTGGGGGAAGTGATATAATAAAAGTTATGAAATGGATTGGTTCACCAAACTTTTCAAAAGGCAGCAATGGTATGAATACGACAATCGACAGAATAGTCTGTCATTGGATTGTAGGTAAACTTGAATCAGCAGATGTAACCTTTCAGAACACTACTAGAAACACCTCAGCTCACTATGGAGTGGGTGACGATGAAGTACATGGATATGTCAAAGAAGAAGATACCGCCTACCATGCAGGGGTTTGGGCTATGAACTTGAGGAGTTTGGGCATTGAGCACGAGGGGGGTCCAGACTTGCCTATAAGTGAAGAAACCTATAAGACCTCAGCTAAACTAATAGGAGAGCTTTGTAAGAAATACAATATTCCCCTTGACCGAGAACACATAATCAAACACAACGAAGTCAGGGCTACTCAATGTCCAGGAACTCTTGACCTAGATAAAATTATTAGATTAGCCAAAGAGGGTGTAGTTGTAGTAAACAATGACTGGTTGAAAGGGATGTTTGGAGAGCTTGGGATAGATGTATCGAGAACAGAGGGTGAAGTCAGAGGTCGGGTACAAGAAGTAATAGATGGGTATAAGAAATACCAAGAGCTGGAAAGTAGAATTACCAAGATGTCCAAAGACCTTGCATTTTCAGCTGGACAAGCAGCACAATTCGAGACTGAGTTAGTTCTAGCCAGAGGAGAGATAAATACCATTTCTAAGGCACTGCAGGAGGCCAGGGAAGCGATTACGGCCCGTGATACAGAGGTATCTAGGCTTACTCAAGCGGTGGAGAAACTGAATCAGACTGTTGACCCCGAAACCAAAGTGGTATTGGCTAAGGATGAATATGTCAGGTTAATAGCAAAGAAGAATTTAGATCGTTTTACAAAAATGGAGCTAATACAAGAAATTATACACCGAGTTTTTAAGAGAGAGGTGAAAGCATGATTTTCTTTTCAAACGCAAAGATATCACCACAAGGTAAAATTAATGTTCAAGACTTGAAAAATGTAGGTCACAACGCATTAGTATTCTTGGCCCCACTTGGAGTGGTCTATCTACTTCAATTAAGTGGAGCATTACAGAATGGGACATTGAGTTGGAGTAGCTTGATTCCTACCGCCGCAACAACTGGAGCAATCCAGCTATATTGCGTAAATACTTTATTAGATTTTTTCCGTAAATTACAAGACGGGAAGAAATAATATGTATGACCATCGAAACCAAACGCATTATCTCCAATTTTCCTAGTGTCTTTGTGGACTGTAATATATGCTTTGAGACTCTTTTTGCTAATTACACTACAGCCAGTCACGCAGTTAGACTTATGGCAGAAGCAGCGGCCAACCATCACAACGACAAATTCAATAATCTACATGCTGTAATGATGGTTATTTCTGAGTCACCTAAAGCAGAATGAAAGACGAGAAGCTGGCACGAATAGCAAGACATTATAAATATTGTTTCGATCCAGACTTCAATGAAAATCAAGCAGACGGCAGACACTTAAAAACTGGACTATCTGAAAAACAAAAGAACTGGATTAGGGATGCTTGGATTACAGTACATGGAGCATGGAGATGTATCTTCCCCGTATATGAGGGAGATAAGCCAATGGAGTGTGGAGTCGAGTATAAAGTAGAAGCCCACCATGTTTATGCCCAAGGTGCAACAAAAAGATTGAATGAAGATCCTGATAATCCTAAGAATATCGTACCTCTTTGTGATAAACACCACCGTAAGGGACAAAGAGACAAAGAACTAGCAAGAGAAGAACAGGACGTGGTTCATTTGGATAGTGCATGGGCTAACAGAGAATATTCTAAAGACCAAGAGTCATATCACAAAGTTGCCAAGCAACGATCTGAACAATTAGACAAAGGCGAGGAATACTGGATTCCCTTCTGGGACTCATGGTTTAGGAAAAAGGCTAATGAAACTGTAGATATATACACCGCTATGCCCGAAACCCCACCCTATCCAGATAACACCAATCAAAGAAGACACTACGATAAAGTCTGGGACTTTCAAAAAAAAGAATGGGTCGATGTATAATCAATTTACGAGTAGGATATCGTCAATCGTAGACCTACTAGAGTCTGAGTTTACGGCCAGACTGACCAAAGACGCAATTCTTCTGGTGGAATATGGATTGACTCTAACCAGATTGTCCCTACGTCGCCGTACAAGTCCCGTCTTAGTGCAAGCGCAAGCTACACAAGGCGGGACTTTTAGTATTGCCAGAGAAGTGATACTATTTTGGTAGTGACATCAATGTCCTTACCAAAACTGCAGTAAGAGCCATCCGCAAGGGTGGCTTTTGAGTTACTGGAGGTCTAGTTTTTCTTTATATGACGATACCGACATCTGGCGGGGAATGGACAATATTTAGTTGCGCGGCGCCCAAAGGGTATCGTTTTTCTACAAATGGTACAAATACGAGGTGTCATAAATTTATGCAATCTGTTTATAGATACCATATCATTTCTTCCCCATCCTCTTTAAACTAAATCTATATTGTTTCCCCTCATGAAAAAACTGATGAATACTCTCTTTAGGCCAACCCCCATCTTTCATTATCTCACTGGCGTGTCTGGCACTTTCTAGGACTTTTTGTTTAAGAGTTTGGGGTTTCGGGGTAAGCGTTCTTACTGTCTTTGTGGGTAAAGTTGGACCAGAATGAATATATTTAGTTGCAGATAATGTTTTTTTCATAATTCGTCATCTTTTACATAGGCACAGTTGGTACACCAAGTGTTTGTGGATTTTTTCATAATTCGTCCATCGTTTCTGTCTGGATATTAGATAATCTCCCTCTTTTGATATGTCCGAAAATGACACCTGGGACACTCTTTATTTGTTGGTAATGGTTTCATATTTTTTTACCACAGCGTGGACAATAATCGTTTTTGACAGTAAACATAACAGGGACTTTTGTCAATCCTTCGATAAATGGGTGATAGGCCATTCCATATTTTCCAGTCCAACTTTCGTGGTCTATTATGTGTCCCCACACCCAACATATAAATTTATTTATCATAAGGATTTACAACAACTTTAATAACATTTGTTCTCACATAGAGTACATTATCTTTAATCTCTGTTTCTACCCAAGGTTTAACTGAAGCTGTAATCTTTAACCCACCTGAAGTTAAAGTGATAGCGGTAAGGATAATAAGTAAGTGTTTCATTTTAACTTTCCATCGATAAATCTTATTAAGTCGAGTGATGTCTTTAACTTAAAACGATATATAAATTTTGTATATGTAATTGTCGTGTTGTGTGTGTAATAATTCCTTACACCGCCTCTTTCGAAAGTTAAATATCCATACTTCATACGCGTAAAAACAATCCCCAAATGATTACACAAAGCCGTAATATGGTCTCTTTTATTGAATGTTTTCTGTAATAAATTGTAATGACACTCACAAAGTCTATTCATACTTTTAGATCCGATGCTTTGACAAGTAACTCTGGGTTTTCGTAAATATTACCTATGACTTCACCAACAAACTTATCTGTTATTATTGTCCTATTACCAAAGTTTGGAATATATTCACCCTTTTCCTTTTTAAGCCAGTCTATTAAGGACTGATTAAACTCTGGTCTTTTAAGAGCGAACTCTCCCTTTTCAAAAACAACTGGATAAACAGTATTTGGGTCATACTTATTATCAACCCCACCAAATGGAGTTACATAAGGTATCCCAACAATATCTCCCTCATATATCTCTTTTCCATTTTTGTCTTTGAGGCCTGTGAATTGTTGATAGATTTTATATCCGTCTTTACTTAGTGTATGAATACCTTTCCAGCTAAGAGAAAAAGATAAGCCCCTGCCACCATTTCGGCAAGTATCAAATTGTTTTTTCTTTCTATCCCAAACTCTAAATTTAATTTCTCTCATATCCTCAACTTACTAGCCTCAATTAACAAATTCCCCATGCGAGCCAATCTTTCGGGATCACTTCCTTTGAATACAAACTCACTATTTTGAGTATATGGATTGATTAAAGTAATTTTACCTGACCTATCTACTTCCACCCCTATTTCCTCGTGTCCATTTTCAAGGGTGTAGATAGAGGATGTCTTGTTGGTGGCTATTGGTTTAGTTTCAGAGTCTCTAGGTAACTCTCTAGGAACTCTCTTACCAAAAATCAATTTGACATCGTTCACCAACGAAGCACACTTTCCACAAGTGCAATCTTGTAATTCATTATTATCATCAACATAACTTTTGCAAAGATAATGAGGTGTCATATTATTTTCCCTGCTCTCCTTGGAAGAATCCAACTAAATAAACTATACCTAGTAAGATAAGTAATCCTATTATGTAGATTAGTTTCATAGTTTTATCTTAAATCTTTTTGATAAATAAGTAAATGTGTCATAGATACATATTTCATAGTTTCTTCAGGAACTCTTGGAGGTCAGATACTTCAACAATATAATAAACTCTATGATTTGTTTGGTCGTAAGTACTCTTACTTTTTTTCTCCATCCACTCCTCAATCTTTTTCTTTAGGTCTTGGTTCAGTTCCTCTCTCTGGGCTAGCAATAAGTCCTTAATAAAGTTAAAAATAGATTTATCGTTAGTTGCCTTTAGGTTATGTTTGATCGCAAACTCATTCATAATATCCCAATCCTCTCTCTCCCAATCCTCCATTTGTTTAGATTGCATTTTCATATCTCCTCCCGAATCTTTTTAAGTTGAGAGAGAAGTGGTTCTTGAATTTTGTCATAAACTTCATGTCGACATTCATTCCAACCGTTGGCATAATCATTGGTTTTTGGTATTGCTCCAACATCGACTTTAATCCACTCCTCCATTCTATCGAGTATCTCTTGTTTTTGGGAGATAAATAAATCCATAATCTTAGATATTAGATAATCATTGGGAGCTTCCTCTTCATATCCTAAATACCAAGTTTTTATTTCCTTTCGTAATCTCTTCTCCCAATCCTCCATTTGTTTACTAGTCTCTTGGGTTGTACTTGACCACATATCACATGGACTATGGCAAGAGTTACATTCGTAATACATAGTCCCCCCACCACTCCCTACAACGGTCATTTCTGCTTTGTGGCAAGCTGATAGGGGTATACTAGTCGTGGTACTTATTTCGTCTGCTTCATCGCCTGACCACAAATCACATGCCTTATCACACTTGATGCAATATGGGATAGAAAAGATCTCATGCCCAGAAGATCGAATTACTTCCGCCTTGCAACAATCTGATAGTCCTGTACTTTGGGTTTGTTTATTTTTCATATAGCGGGGTGCTCAAAAGTTCTAAATTCATGTTTCCCATTATTTTTATAAAGACAAGAAATACAATGACTTTTATGAAGACGATGTATAGGATTGCTCTTTAATAAACCACACTTACATAAAAGGATTTTAATTCCACCATATTTATAATAATGTTTTTGTATCTTCTTTGATGGTTTAGTTTTCATATTATTTTTATAGCCTCTTTATTAAGTTTATTTAATGCTTCTAGTTTTTCCTCCATACTTGTAGTGTCTTCTTTCTTACCTTTTCCTGCGTAACTATCTGTTTTTTTATGGCACGATATGCATAATGTTCTTCCATTATCTATGGCGAAACGGAGTTCGGGATAATGTGCGAATGGTTTGACGTGGTCGGCATTTAATATTACCGCTTTACCATTTCCGCTTTTTGTACCACACCATATGCAAGCATAGTTGTCTCTTTTGAATACAGACTCTCTCCAAATTTTATGTTCAAGAGAACCTCTTATTATCTTATTAAGAGGAGAAATTCCATCCTTCCAATTAGGTGCTTTTTCTCCTTTTAACGAATTACTTATTTTTTTTCTTGTCTCTAGAGAACGGGGGAGTCTGGGATTGTTTGTATTTCCGAGTTTTGCGATGCTTAATTTAAGTCGTGTTTCTGGGGTAGGAAATTTTCCTTTTTTACTTTTACTAATTTTCTCCTTTTGTTCTTCGCTCATAATAATCCTTAGTCTGCTAGGTAATTTATTAACGATTCTCATATTAGCTCTTACTTTTTCTGTTCTTGTATAAACACCTTTTGCCATATTGGTTAGATTATTTATAGTGCCCCTAAGTCAACTAATTTTTGTTCTAGGTCAGTAGTATCTTCTTGGATTTCGTCTAACTCTTCTTGACTAAGTGTATCGTGAAATTCTCCACATAAACAATTACATCCTATTCGGCGACAATTCCCTGAACATAGGTGAGAACAATCTGGATGTGTCATTTTATCTCCTTCTTAATTAAATCATCTTTAATAATTGCAATTATCTTCTCATAACAAACGGGGCACAAATCCCATTGTATCGGTGAGATAAAAGTCCCCTTCGCACCATTGTATTTAAGGTAATTTTCACTCCTAACTAAAGATAACTTAGCCATCATGGTATTTTCAAACCCCTCAACTTTACAAAAATCACAAATGGCGTTTATTTTAATCATTTTGTTTCCTCCCTTTTTTTAATAACTTCATTCATTTCAGCGTCTATTCTGATTTGAGCAACCGCCCAGTTGTATCCGTGAGAAAAGCCTACACAGTATGGTTTTTTCTTTTCTTCCTCACCACAGCGTTGTGAGATTTCCTGTCCTGGCGGATATGTTTCAGGATAGTTCTCGAAAAACCAGAAAGACCAGGTAAAAGCTAATACAAAAAGTAGAATTATAAAAAAATCTTTCATTTTGTCTCCTCCACCAACTCGCACGCACGAATAAATAACTCACACATTCTTCTAATGCGAGCCGGGTCTGAACCGACAAAGACAAATTCTTCATATCCCTTGTGGTTTGATAGGGTTAGTTTGCCATTGTGGACTTCGGCTTCTATTGTTTCTTTGTCATTACTCAATTCATAGATTGTATTTAGTTTAGTAATGGAGGTTTTGTTGGTGGCTATTGGTTTGGTTTTAACCTTGGTCGCATAAAATTCACACATACAGTAATCTTGGTTTAATCCCCCCCATTGTCCTGTGGGCATCATTTCCTTTTTACAAACTTTACAAACTGTTTCATTAATGATGAATCCATTAAAACATTCTGGACATCCAGTAATACCTCTGAGAGTTGTATATTCTTTAGAACAGTATTTGCATGTCTTTGTCATATTTATTTTCCCATCTCCCCTTGGAAAAATCCAACTAAATAAACTATACCTAGTAAGATAAGTAGTCCGATAATGTAGATTAGTTTCATAGTTTTATCTTAACAAGATTAACTATTCTTGCAATAAAATTCCATAATTTCATTGTCAGCTTCAATTCCAATTTTGTTCCGCTAAAAAGTAAACGCGTATCACAAAGAAAGCGATAGTTATCAATTGGATAACCAAAATTATCTAATTTTGTACTATATATTTTCATATTCGTATCGTCTTTAAAAATATTTGGAGGTCTTCTAAATTTGTGCAATCATCACAACCACGACCCCAGCTCCACTCCTCAATCTTTTTCTTTAGGTCTTGGTTTTGGGAGGAGAGGATTTGACGGATGAAGTTTTTAAGTGATTGGCTTATGTCTGGATATACCTTAGTTGTATTTTTGTTCCATCTGGAAATAAATTTCTCATCAAACTCCTTCTCCCAATCCTCTATTTGTTTAGTCTTTTTATCAACCCACGCATCACAAGCCTTACCACAAGCCCGACATTCCCAGTGGCTGGTACCTTCGTCTCCCGAAACTACAATCAGTTGGTCTCTACAGCAAGAAGATACCCCGTCATAAAGAATATCTATGGTGTCTATTATTTTCTTTGATGGTTTGGGTTTCATTTTACTTTTCAAAACCACTTTTCAAATAACCCATTGCAGACGAACATTCTATTATCAGTATTGTCTCCAATTCCTCCGATATTTTAATTATTGGTTTGATAATTGATACTGGTAATTCAAATGATTTGTCCTGCCAGCTTTTTGTAGACAGAGCAAAAGAGCTTATTTGTTTTCCTCCCGCTAACAAACCTATCCTTGCAGTAACTTCTGGTAAACCTTCTTCGCCAAACTCTACTTCAAAAGAAGTAATTTTGGCTTGATTTATTTGTATATCTATTTTTCTCATGATATTAAACTTTCTACCAAACTTTTACTTTCTGGCAATTCAAGTAACTTCAATACTTTATGTTGATTAAACATATCAAACATCGCTACCATATAAGCATAATTATCTCTGACATTTTCAAAGTCTTTTATTGCATTGACTTTTTCATCTACATATCTAAACTCGTTGTCATAAGTTTGCCATACTTTGATAGAGGCTTGTTTAATATCGTCAAATATTTCTTGGCTTGGTGCTATATAGTAATCTTTTGAATTTATCATATTATTCATTACTCATTGCTCCGATAACTATCCCTATAAAAAACATAGTAAATACTTTCCACCCAAGTAAAATGGCAACTGTAAAAGCTACTATTACTAAAACTTGTCCTAAAAACTTATTTCCTTCTTGTTTTTGATATGAGTAGTTCATTTATTGTAATAATTAAAAATTAACTCCCTAAGTGAGACGGTGGCATTTGAAACTGGAATACCAATCCTTCCAGCCCCGGCGTAAATAAAGCTTATAAGCCACCCCAATGTTATTCCCAGCATCAAGGAGATAAGAAACAGAATAACCATGGATCGGATTGATTTGGAACCAGCCAATATCTTTGGTTCTTGAGACTGCATCTTTTTTGAAATCACTTTCGCAGCTGACAACGGTAAGTGCCTTATTGCAGTCCCATTTGTATTTGGGATCACAGATGGCTTCTCCAATTCCTTTAGGGACATATACCAACTCATCTTTTCCAGTCTTCCTATTTGTTCGTCTAATTTTCTGCCAGGATTCCCCCACGTCAGATTTGGGAATGGCTGATCCTCTGTTTTTCCTAATATTGGATAAGTCGTCCTGTACACTTGGTCCTCCCAATATTCTACTTCGTCCGAAATTATCTTTTTTATGGGTGAACCTAGTGTCGTCTTGGGGTTTACCTTGAATACTCTTGTTAAGTCTACCGCTGGTCTTTCCCATACCGGCACCATATTCTTCAATAGCCTTTTCGACATTCTGATTGTTACTTTTGGTGTTTTCTTTTGCATAAATTATGTTCGTAGGACTTGTAAAAATCCTATCATTGAATAAACCATCAGATAAAGGGTATATCCCAACAACAAAGCTGAGGCAAGATAAAGTAATAAGTAAGGTTTGAGATTCATAGATCTTCATAAATAGGTCTGTCTTCGGCTAACCGATAACATAACACTACAACTCTAGGGTATGTCTTGTCTGTTTCTTTTGCTACGGACAACTCAACAACCTGAGAGTCGTTTGTATAAACTCCCTGTCTTTGCAGTAGGTCAAGGATTGGCTTAATGGAACCATCAATATCCCGGTCTTTCTTCAGATATAAGGTTATATCAACCACAACTTCATCTTTAATTGACTTTCCTTTATATCCCAGCTTGACTGTCCAACCGGCATCTACAAACCAGTCTTTGTGTTTTTGGGTAGTATAAAATCCACCAGTCTTTGTGGTTTTATAACTACTATTAGTAGTAGGTGGTAATGGTAATGTAAAAATCATATATCTTTAGATATTTATATTTTCAAATGGGGATCTAGGAGTCGCTAGTAAGACCGCCTGCCCGTTGGTCTATACTACTTCGCCACTCCGGAACCCCCATTTGAAAATGATAAATCAGAAACAACTTTCTCTTCATTTTCCTTTTTTAACTTTTCTATAATTTCATCAGTAACTAAGGTCAGATACCAATTCCGGCCTTTATTATCAGTAAACATTGAGATACCCCCATTATCAAAAGTGGTATCAAGTAACAAACCAACCGACTCTAGTTTAATTGGTAATGGTGGTTTTAAAATTAACTCGTCCATATATAAATATAAATGGGGAAAAAGGAAACTAACATAAAAACTCCGTTTCCGGTGTTGACAACCGCGATTTGTAAGATACCCAAAAGCACCCAGATAAAAGCCATTATCAGACAATAACTTTTGAATATTTTGTGTTTGTTCATATATTTTTTTCTTTGGATACTCTAATCATTATATACTCGGTTTCTAAGATCCCTAAACCATCAAGTGGTCTTTTTTCTTCTATCGCGGTTTTGAAAACCTCTGTCATATAATCGGCAAAGACTTCTTTTACGTCAAACGGGATATCTTCTTTTTTTAAAGATAATTTAAGAGTTTCAAAGTCTATTATTTGAGGAGTAATCCTTTTAGCCCTAGTTATTGTATAACTGCCGGTTTTAAGGGTATAGACATCTAAATCCTGAGTTATCTTTAACAGATCGGCTTTATATATAGCAATTTTATCCTTGACTTTCTTATGTAAAGTTTCTAACTCAACCAAAGCCGCCGCTTTTTCCATCGGACTATTGGCGTTGACTAATAAAATATCTGTGTTTTCCATATATTTTTATTTAATTTCTCTCCCCGATGTAACACCGGGGGCAAAAATCAAAATGGCGCTTTATCTTTTTTCAGCCCAGCTTCAACCTCATTTGCTACCTCTTCGGCTTTTTTGGTTTCTGCTATTGTCGGACCCTTTTCCGTTTTGACCAAATCCTCACCAAACGGGTCTTTTCCCTCATATAAAGCATTTAAATCAATTTTCAAATCTTTATAAAGTTGTAAAATTCCCTCGTCCATTTTGGTTGGTGGTTTAGGCATTGTCTGATATTCAGTATTATCTTTTGTCGTTCCCTTTTTGTTGACTACGATATCATACTTTTGTATCGGATTACCCCAATCTTCATCTTTGGAGATAGCCAAAATAGATTTTTGGATAGTTCTTTGGGTAATAGAAAGAATTTGGACTTTTTCCTCTTGATAGTTCCAGACTACAAACGCCCAAAAGCTTTTTGGATCGTCTACAAAATTATCCGGGGCAATTCCACCCTCTTTAATCCGGATTGGCTTTTTTCCTCCCTTATCAGTTTCAATCCAAAATTCAACTCCGGTAACCGCACTGGATAAAATCCGGAAACGGTTGTCACCTTGTCCGAGCTTCATGTATTTATCGCTTCCGGACGGTAATTTATAATCGGATTGTAAAAAATCTTCCATTATTGCTCACCTGCTTTCAATTTGTTTATTGTTTCTAACTTTGTTATTTGTTCAATGGCTTTATTGTATTTCCAGCGTTGGATTATTCCCATTAAGCCGGAAATTGACAAATCATACTCCCGGGCTAATTGTTCGTATGTAGCCCCACTTAATTTCTTCGCGATAATTTCTTTGTTCCGGTCTATCTTTTGTACTGACATATTTAAATATTAAACTATAATAGTATGGTTGTCAACTATATCTTTGTATATCTATTCCCGTTTGTCTGTTTACCGTTTCGCAAGATGAACAAACGGGAAAATATATCTATATTTAACTAAGATTTCATGCGTGGGGGCTTGGAAGCTTGACCAAGCCAAACCCACACGCTCAAACCTCAATTCCCCCTTTTTAATCGAATAGGATTATATTAGACCCATCTTTTCTTTTAAGCCTTGCTGTCTGATATTCTTTCCCTGAGTCAAGCATGCTCTTTTTTGTGACCCATTTATTTTTTGGTAAATCTTCAATCTTTATATCATGAATATACAAGGTAATAGAATTGTCGGAAAACATTATTTTCATGTCTTTAAACATGGTAACTATTAAACCGATCTTTTCAATTTGTGTCATTTCTGCTCACCTCCTTTTGGGCTTTGTTTAACTTAAAGCCTCTATGTTGCCCACCTTTGGAAAATCGACTAACCTGAATAGGCAACAACAAGCCTCAAATATCGCCGGCAACATGGTCACACGATAAACATGAACCCAACCCCTCCAATAGTGAGACATGGCATAATTCTTTACATAATGGGCATGGTTTGACATCTTCCGGAATACCCGCCACATACCATTTTCCAACTGTTGGCATTTGGTTGTGCATAGCGTCAAGCCTGGTACACTCTTTACTAGCTTCTGTCATAGTTCCGACAAAATAGACTCCCGCTCCCTGGTCGGCCTTACTGTGAGTCAATAACCAACCCTTCGGATTATCATTCCAATCATTCAGGGCTTCCATTGTATCGGTATTTATTTTTTCGGTTTCTTCTTTTGTTAAGATAATATCATTCATTCATAATCACCTCCTTTGGTGTTCTAGCTTTTTAATTGCTAGCCCTTGCCCCTCTGTCGGGGGCATGGGTAAGCCTTCAAATTACCATTGGTTCTATTTGGGTCTTATGGAATAGATGATAGACTTTTGGATATACATTGGTGCGGTTTTCTAGTCCATCTTCGTCTTTTGTCCCTATCCAGGTTATACCGTCTATTTTTGAGTGTTCGCCTCTTTTTACTTTATAGCCTGACAATTTCCAACCGTTGAAAGTCTTGGTATCGATATAAGGCGTTCCGTCTAGCCCTAATTGTTCCATTTGCATTAGGGTAAAGTAAAATCCCGTCATTGATACATTGACGCCCGAGAGTTGTGCGGATTGATAAACCGCTTTGGCTTCCTCTGTCTTGCATAACTCTTTGGCTTTCAGCCACTTAGAACGCAACTCCTGAAAGTATTGGTTCTTTTCTTCTTTTGTATATGTCATATTATTTACTCACCTCCTCACAATTTACACTCAATTTATATACTTGGCTACAATACCACTTGGAGTACTCATCCAGTCGATTATAATTGACCGCATACAATGCCCCCAGAAGCCCGATAAATAGAATTACTTGTAACATATCCTTTTTGTTCATAGGATGTTTTTTTCTTTGAATGAATAATAGTTGCCGTCCAGGGTAATTATTAAATGGTCTAGTAATTCTATCCCTAGGATTTCCCCCGCTTTTTTCAATCTGTTAGTTATGTTGATATCATCTTCGCTCGGTTCTGTGTTCCTGCTTGGATGATTATGGGCAATTATGAGTGAAGCGGAATTGCAATCAATGGCGGGTCTAAAAGTCTCCCGAGGGTGAACTATTGAAGCATTTAAGCAACCTAGACTTATCAGCTCTATTTTCTTAATTATGTTACGGCTGTTAAAGTAGATACCCCAGAAGTGTTCTTTGTTCTGGTCGTTGTCTGACTCGGTATTCAAGACATCAACTAACAGTTGAGCAAGGTCTTTGGGATTATTTGTCCTGGCTTGTTTTTCGGATATATTTATGGTCATAGTCTGGTTATTGTGATTTCCTTAAATTGTGTTGGGTGTAATCTTAACTTAAGCCGTGTTTCCGCTTGTGTCTTTGTATTGCCTTGGTCTCGGGTTATTTGATTACCATTATCAAAATATGCGACACTTGTATATCTGCGGTTAAATGGGTTATAACCTGTGATTATGCTGTAATTGTGTTTTATCATACTATAACTATACTACCGTAGTGGTACTATAGTGTCAACTACCACTTTGAGTATCAATCTATGTCAATTATGGATATTTGATTTTTTGTGCTTGGGTTGTTGTTTTTCGGTTTTAAAAAGACCAGAAAAGAGAAAGAGAAAACCCCACGGGATTTATTATTCTGTACTCAGTGACATTAGATGTCTTGCTGGAATGTATAATTAGTTATGTCATTTTACTCGATATCATCCACCTTTTTTCCCTACTACCAAACTACTACTTTTTTTTAATTAAGACTAATTGTTAAATAAGTTTATTAGGATTATATACTATATTAT
>ERZ1292623.3367-Hain-H51-01um-R1-3367-length-13664-cov-4_pt1 | contig 13664 bp, 14 predicted proteins | sample MGYA00564398_ERZ1292623 | MGnify/ENA primary metagenome ERZ1292623 (study PRJEB36523, sample SAMEA6512633) | groundwater metagenome | collected 2019-01-07 | study: AquaDiva: Metagenomics assemblies of 32 groundwater samples
CAAATAAAGCTGTTTCGATAGCGATGACACCATCTTTGACAAATCCGATCAACATACTATTACCTGCCTTATACCCGGTTTTCCTGGCAAAGTAATATCCTAGATCCCCTTTACATGAAGCAGAGTGGGTAAACACCCGATAAGCGCGGGAATGTAATTCCTGTCCAGCTACATCTATGCCCAGATAATATTCTTTTCCATTAAAATAGACCAGGAATAAAAAATCAGGTTTTTTTAAGTCGATACTCAGAGCCAGCTTTTGTTTTTCCACTGACGCAAATACTTTACCTGCCACTTTTTTAGCAAAAGCTAAACGATTCTCAATTCCCTTGACATTTTCCACTTCCACCTTAAAAGAGGAATTAGAAACGAAATTTTTCCAATCCACAGAATTGAAATCTATCTCATCAATATTTTTGTATTTTCCCAGAGAAACGATAAGCCGGCGCGGTGATTGGCCGTGATAAAGTATAATCAGCCCCTGTTCAAGAGAAGCATCAAATTCAACTGTATGAGGAAATGCTTTTCCGGAAACTCCGATCAGCTCTTTTATTTCCTGCTGGCAAAGTTCCTGCATTCCCGGGTTGACTATGGCAACAAATTTCATGGCTGTATCTGCTCTGAAGATTTTACTTCTTCCTCATCATCAACCACGATCTTCGCAGCGGCGGCTAAAGAATCTCCTTCTTCCAAGCGCATCACTCGCACTCCTTGAGTTGCCCGGCCGATGACAGATATATCGGAACATTTTACACGTATCCAGTTGCCTTGTTTTGACACCAGCATGATCTCTTCCTTGCCATCTACCAGCATTACCGCTTTGACCGGCCCATTTTTATCCGTGATCTTGATATTGGTAACTCCTTTGCCGCCCCTGTTACAAAGGCGATATTCTGAGACGGGTGTTCTTTTTCCATATCCTTTTTCAGTCATGGTCAAAATGTCCATGTTCTCGTCAGCTGCCAGCATGCCGATCACTTCATCGTTCTCATCAAGACGTATCCCTCTGACACCGGAAGCGGCACGGCCCATGGAACGGACATCCTTTTCATTGAAACGGTTAGCAGAACCTTCCTTGGTGGCTAAAATCATCTCTTTATCGCCGGTGGTGTACTTCACGCCTACCAGCATATCTCCTTCCTCTATGCCTATTGCCCTGATGCCGCCTTTCCGCGGACGTGAGAATTCCTGTAACTCTGTTTTCTTGACCGTTCCGTTCTTAGTAGCCATGAATAAGTATCCTTCCTTAAAATCAAGTACAGGGATGATAGCAGTCACTTTTTCATCACCCGACTTCTCTATCAGGTTAGCTATGTGCTGACCTTTGGCCTGACGGCTGGCTTCAGGAATATGGTAAACTTTCAGCCAATATAACTGGCCTTTGTCGGTAAAGAATAACATATAAGCGTGCGTGGAAGTAACGTATAAATTTTCAACAAAGTCTTCTTCTTTCATGCCGGCTGCGATGACACCTTTGCCGCCGCGCTTCTGGGTCTTGTAAGTATCAGTAGGAAGACGTTTTACATATCCGGAATTGGTCATTGTAACAACTACAGTTTCCTCCTTGATCAGCTCTTCCATATCAACGTCTGCGTATTCTCCCTGTACGACTTGAGAACGACGCTCGTCCCCATAAGCGGCCTTTATTTCTTCTAATTCTTCTTTGATCAAGCCGAATACTTTCTGTTCAGAACCGAGGATTTCCTGATAAAAAATAATTTTCTGCAATAGGTCAGTATGTTCGCTGCGGATCTTTTCCTGTTCTAAGGATGCTAATTTCTGCAGACGCAGTTCCAGGATGGCGTTGGCTTGTTCTGCGGTCAAAGAATATGTCGCAGTCAAAAATTTCCGCGCATCTTCGATAGTCCTAGATCTCTTTATGCCGGCAACTACTTCATCTACATTGTCCAATGCGACCAGCAATCCTTCCAAGATATGCACACGCTGCTGTGCTTGTTCCAGATCATATTGGGTGCGCTTGATGATGACATCTTTACGATGGTTTAAATGATATTGCAGCAACTCTCGCAAGCTTAGAGTTTTAGGTTCCCCATTGACTAGGGCAAGAAGATTGATGCCAAACGAAGAAGTCAGCCTGCTGTATTGGTGCAGTTGATTTAGAACAACATTGGCGTTAGCATCCTTCTTCAGGCTTATGACGATCCTTATTCCGTCGCGGTCTGATTCATCGTTGATATCGCGGATCCCAAGAATTTTTTTATCGCGGACCAGTTCGGCGATCTGTTCGATCAATTCTGATTTATTGACCTGATAAGGTATTTCCTTAACCACGATCTTATCATCTTCGATTTCCGTAACCGCCTTGATTATGACTTTACCGCGTCCCTTTTCATAAGCATGAAGAAGCTCCCCGCCGCATAACAGCTCGCCCCCGGTAGGAAAATCAGGAGCAGGGATGATGGCCATCAATTGCTGAAGATTTATAGTGGGATTATCGATTAAAGCTACCAGGGCACTGCATACTTCCTTTAGATTGTGTGGCGGCACGTTAGTAGCCATACCTACTGCTATTCCAGATGAACCATTCACCAGAAGATTAGGTATCCGGCTGGGCAGCACCTGCGGCTCTTTCAATGAGCCGTCAAAATTATCCTTGAATTCGACTGTATTTTTCTCGATGTCCTTGAGCATCTCTTCGGCCAGTTTATTGAGCTTGGCTTCGGTATACCTCATTGCTGCAGCATTATCACCATCAATACTTCCGAAGTTACCCTGACCCTTGATAAGAGTATAGCGTAACGAGAAGTCTTGAGCCATACGGACCAAGGAATCGTAGACTGCAGTATCGCCATGAGGGTGGTATTTACCCAGCACTTCTCCCACGATCCTGGCGCACTTTTTGAAAGGTTTGTTATGAAACATGCCCATGTCGTACATGGCATAGAGGATACGCCGATGCACTGGTTTAAGGCCGTCGCGGACGTCAGGAAGAGCCCTGCCCACGATGACTGACATGGCATAATTTACATACGCTTCCTTCATCTCCTCTTCAATCAGGCGGTGGACTATTTTAGAACTGTTTTCCGCCGGATTTTCTGCTTCGGTAGGGGTCATTTTTAAGTCTGATTTTTGGCTTCTTTTTGGGATTGATGAAAATATATTTTATCGTCGATAAAACTATAGAAATTTGAGAGGAGGAGGCTTTATAAATATTGTGGTAAAAAAGTAGTTTTATTCTTCCCTGTCCAAAAAATAATCAATCATCTCTTTTAGCTTGAAATCAAGAAATTATTTTAAACCTGTGTCAAAATAGGAGTTATACAAAATCACTTCTGTTTCGCTTCGCCCATAGCCTTGCTGATCTCGTCCTTGCCTTCTAATTCTTTTCCCTGTAACTCATTCAGGCGTTCCACTTCATCTGCTTCCTTATCTACGTCTTCTGCTTCTTTCAAAACTTCAGAGGAGACATGTTTCAGGAAAGCCTGTTTTGCCTCTTCGCTGGGCAGGTCAAAGTATTCAAAGAATTTTTTGGTGAGTTTAACTTTGAAAGTGCGGCCATGTTTTTCTTTTGCCACAAATCCCATCTCTTCCAGCTGCTTCATATGATCATACGCTTTGGCATTACGCAGCTTAACCACTTCTGATTGTACGACGGGATAACGCCAGGCGATCACTGCCAGCGTTTCCATCAACGGCCTTTCCAATTCCGTATTGGAGACCAGGCTGCTTACTAACGGAACATATTGGTCACGGACGGTCAATTTCCAGCCGTTTTCTTTTTTGACGATATGCAAAGAATTATTCATCTGCGCGTATTTATCTGATAAGGCATTGATCGCTTCTTCTACTTGCTTGACTTCCATCGAACAAAGGCTGGCGATACGTTCAGAGCTTATTTCTTTCCCGACTGCAAATAGTACCGCTTCGATTTCCTTAAGATGATCTTCCATTTTCTACCTCTATCTTTTTGATGAAGTATATGCCTTCTTTAAGATCAACTTTTCCCTCATCGATCATTTTGTCAAGGTAATCTTCCAGTATATCAATTTTCATCCCTGTTAATTTGCTCAATTGTTCTGAACTAAGATTATGATCATGCAACAGGATGATTATAAAATTGTTAAGCAGTTTGGCAAGACTGTTGTTGGTCAGCTGATTCTCCATCTTCATCTGCTTGGCGATCATGTCGACGCCGTGCAGTTTCGCCTGCATATCATTCAGGAAAGAAGAGACTGCCAAACTGTCTAATTGCAATTCTTCCGGTTCAAGTATCTCTATCATGGAAGGCATATAATCAAAACAGAAATCGATTATCTCAGCAATTCCGAAAGTCTTTATCTCAAGTTCCGCAAAAGCCATCCATAATTCACTTTCTTCGTACTGCTTGAGTTCGGCCACTTCTTCTTTAATCACTTCGTAGCGGCTGTTTTCCCTAAGCTTCTGGATATAGCCTTTTAGAGTGGAGTCTATGTGTTCTTTCGGTTTCCCCAATACTTCCACCACAGCCCTAAAAAGAATCTTTTTTGCCATAACGCGTAGAAAGTTTGTTGGTTTTTAAGTGTTTCCTATCAAACTTTTACCAAAAGTTTGATCAAAAGTTAGCGACAATAGTCGCACTCTAAATTAGGATTTAACCTATCTTAATTATTAGCACCAGACTTAGCAATCCGAAGGCGATGAAAAGCACCCAGGAGATCAGATTTTTAGATCTTTCAGAGACCGATTCATACACCACTATCCCCTCATAGCCGGCAACTTCTTTTTCATGAGCCTTCTCTGTGTCCAAGGAAGGCTGAAGATCATTTGACCGGGAAAATAAAGATATGCTCTGATTGACGGCCTTTGTTTTTTCTGTCTGCTGCTCAATATCTTCTTTGGCAGTTGATTTTTCTGTTTTAAGACTGCCAGTGTCCGGACAGAGTTTTTCATTGATGCCTTCAAGTGAAAATTCTTTTTCTTCCTGCAACCCTAATCCTTCTACTATCAACTGGGCATCTCCATCTTTGATTTTCTGGTTGCAGTTGGAATCGATGAGGATAGGTATAGTGAATTTGTACAAGGTATTTTTATTTTTCAGGTGCACTTTTGTTTTTTCACTTATCGTCTTTCCTTTTTTCTCAACCCATACCGAAACCGAATACTTGTCAGTTGCACCTTTGTATATCTCCAATTCTGCATCAAGTATTTCGCCAAAAGAAACCAGTTCAGGCGAAATCTTAAGTATGCTGATCGCTGATTCGGCCGCAGCCGTTTCTTCAGTTTGGGAGGGAGAGGTTTCTATTTCATCCTTCGTCACTATAAACATTTTTTCTGCGGCATTGTCAGAAATATTGATATCATCACAAGAAGGATATACAATTGCCTTGAGAAGCAATACCCTATCCTGTTCTTGTATGTTTGTTTTCCATGATTTTTCATTGGTATTAGTAGTATTAATCTTTGGTTTGGCTATGCCTCCAAAGAGATCTTCGATCCAATACTCTATGACAAAAGGAAAAGATTTGTTGTTAAGTTCCGGCTTGAATTCCAAAGATTGGCCATTTTCATAAAAGAGCGTTTGGTTAGCTTTTAGCTGTAATTGTATGTCACAGATGAGGTTAGAAGTATCGATAACTTCAAATTCTTGGCAAGATAAATTTTGAGAGAAAAAAACGCTGGAATTGATGATCATTCCGCATAAAGTATAGTTTCCTGTTTCTGAGGGAGTAAATTCGCCGGTGCTGGCTGAAGAGGTGCAGCCGATCTCCTTGCTAAATGAGCCCTCTTTCACCGCAACATCATTTTTGGAAATATTATAGAAAACTTCGGCCGTATCCTTGGGGGTACACGGCTTCTTGTCTTTGATTTCCAGCTTGAATAGAGAAGTGTATTCGGTGTTAAGATAGAGTATTTTGCCCAGATGGGGAGAGATGTTTAGCGACATGGTTTTATTTTCCTGGTCTTCTGCTGCTACAAAGGCGCTGCTGAGGCAAAGAAAAAATATGATCAGGAGCGATTTCTTCATAAAAGTCCCGTCTTGCCTCCTCTTATATAGATTCTTAAACTTAAAAGGATATGATGTAGTTACTATTGGCCAATACTAAACAAACTTTTTAAACGCCCTCTCACTTAGGAGCAGTATGGGATGGTTATTCGGTCGCAAGAAAGTAGTGCCTAAAGTTCCCTTTCCGCAAGGCAGGCCTATAGATGAAAAAGCATTACAATTCCCTAATTTAGATTCTTCTGACAGAGTGATTGAGCCGGAAAAAGTCAAAGAAGCAGTTGGATTTTCCAAGCCCATGGCTTTTCCAGATGAAGAAGAAAGTATGCACACGGAAGAAAGAGTCACTGAGACGCCCATGTCAAGTTTTCCTTCTCCTTCGAGATATGCCACTTCAGAATCAGTTTCTGCCGGAATTATGCCAAAACATGAATTATATGTTAAAGTTGAAGTTTACCAGCGCATACTGGGAGAGATAGATGAATTAAGGCACGGATTTACAGAAATTAACCAAATCAACAAAACTATCGATGAATCTGAATATAACGAAGAAAATAATTTCAATAAACTGCGCCGGGGAATGAAATCCCTGCATGACGGTCTGCTTCAAGCTGATAAAATATTGTTTAAATCGCAAGGTGATTGAATATGACAGATAAAATGCCTGTTTTTATTAAGATAGAAGAATACGAACAAGTCCTTGAATTGGTAAAGATGATCCGTAAGAAATTGGAAGATGCCAAAGCTACCGTGATGAAAATCAACGACTTAAAAAATGAGGAAGACCACCAATTAGAGATGTGGCATAACGCACTCGCCGAAGTAGAGAAGAAAATAGATTTCATCAATCAATCATTAAATGAACCAGAGGAATTCTAAGGTATGAAGAAGAAACATTCACGGCATGTAAGAACTAGCAGCAGAGCTAGCCGACGGCCCGTGATTGCTGAATCTAAAGATAAAGGGCTTAACCTGATGGTCCAGGTAAGTGATCCAAAAAATGTGCGTAAAGATTTGTTGGAAGGATTGAGGGAAATAATCATATTTATGCAGGGATACGAATCTTTCCGCAAGATCCAAGAAGAAAAAATTGCAGTGTTTGCGCAGTTGAGAGATGACCTGAAAGTTCTAAATAATTTAGTAGATACTAAGTTGCGAAGACTCTTGCCGAAAGGGAAGTTAGCCGGCCTGGTAAGTAGACCTGCAGAAAGAGTAGAAATATTGGAGAAGGAAGAGGAAGAAGAGCCCATGCCTGAACCTAAACCAAAGCCTAAGATGATGCCGATGCCAAAACCTCAACCACAGCAGGAAGAAAGCAGTGAATTAGACGATTTAGAGGAACAGCTGAGGGAGATTGAAAGCAGATTGAAGCATATGTGATTCTTTTATAGTTAATTAAGAAAATCAAAGATTTTCTGTGTTGCTCTTTTTAGAGCAACTTTTATATAATAAGCCGTGATTTTTTCTATTAGTTTATGCGGGCGTGCCGGAGCGGTCAAACGGGATAGCTTGTTTAGTGCGATGCTAAACAAATCCAAACTCAAGGCATTTGAGTGATGAGTGCTCAAAGAGTGCAATGACTAAACTCTATGTAAGTCATCTATTGGCTTAGTGCCTACGCAGGTTCGATCCCTGCCGCCCGCACTTTTTTTATCATTAGGTTTTTTAGTATATCTTTTTAAATCACAAAACATTCTTTGGTGTATGAGTTTAGAAATCTGCGCCATCGGCGGCTTTACCAAAACTGAAGGTAACAGCGTTGCGATTAAAGTTGATGATGAAGTAGTTCTTCTAGATATGGGATTAAGCATGTTTGATTATGTCAAATTTACCGAAGACATGGAAGACACCAGCACAAAAACGTATAACACTTTGTTGAAGGCAAATGCGGTCCCTGATTATAGTTATATCGACAATTGGAAAGAGAAAGTGGTCGCCATCGTTCCCAGCCATGGACACCTGGATCACGTAGGCGCGATCCCTTTTGCTGCGCCTTTGTTCCCGCCATCAGCAGTAGTATTGGGGACACCATACACCATTGAAGTGTTGAAAAGCATCTTATGGGATGAACATCTGGAAATACCGCATAAGTTCATCACGGTCAATGCCGGTTCTTCGTACAAAGTTTCGGAGAAGATCTTGATTGAATTTGTGCACGTGACCCATTCTATCCCGCAGACCGCAGTGGTGGTTATACACACACCATACGGGAAAGTAGTGTATGCTAACGATTTTAAGTTGGATAACACGCCGGTGTTGGGAAAGAAACCTGATTATGCACGGCTGGAAGAATTAGGGAAAGAAGGAGTAAAACTATTGATCATGAATTGCCTGTATGCGCACGAGCATAAGAAATGCCCTTCTGAATCAGTTGCCAGGGAGATGTTGAAAGACACCATGCTGAACGTCCATGGCGAAGGAAAAGCGATGATCGTGACCACTTTTTCATCGCATTTGGCCCGATTGAAAAGCATCATTGAATTAGGCAAGAAATTGAATCGCAAGATCGTGTTTTTAGGCCGGTCATTGGATAAATATGTGCGCGCAGGAGAAAAGATCGGATTGGTCAAATTTACCGACCAAGTAGAAATGATGCGGCATCGCGATCAATTAGATAAGATATTCAAGAAAATAAGAAAAGAGGGAAAGGGAAAATACCTGATCGTATGTACCGGGCACCAGGGCGAGCCGCGGTCGATATTATCTAGGATGATCAAGGGAGATGTTGATTTCTCTTTTGAGAACGGCGACGTGGTCATTTTCAGCTGCCAGGTAATTCCTGTTCAGGTAAACATCGAGAATAGGCAGAAGATGGAAAAATTGTTAAGGGCTGAAGGTGTAAGAATCTTTAGAGACGTGCACGTCTCCGGTCATGGAGCAAGGGAAGACCATCGCGAATTGCTGGAGATGATCCGGCCGGAACATATCATTCCTATCCATGCTGAGCCGGCGAAAGCAAAAATGATTGCCGAGCTTGCTTTACAGTTAGGGATGAAGAATACTCATGTGATGGAAGATGGGAAACGGTTAAATTTGAAGTGAATAACTAAAATTTATTAAAGTAATGCTAAAATTGTAATGTATGCTTATTATACATGAGGAATTGCCCAGAGAAGCTGCAAGAGTAAATAAAGCACTAAATCAAGTTTATGGTTTGAAGAGTACTTTAATCAATCAAGATTTAAGTTCCGTGTTTGTTCTCCTCAAAAAGTTTAATGGATTTAAAACTTCAGAAAGAAAATTATCTAGATTTCTTGCTAAAAAATATGACTCTAAAAAATGTTTAGTAGTAACGTCTAAAGATATTTACACAGATACTAAAAATAAAAATGACGATTGGATTTTTGGTTATCAGTATGATAAGGTTATGGTAGTTTCTACTGCCCGCCTAAAGGGAGGTGTTTCACAAGAGCATTACTTGAGACGAGTAGAGTTTATTGCGGCCCATGAAGCTGGGCATGAAGTTATTGAAGCAGATCATTATAAGAACGCCGCATGGGTAAATTCCGTTACCGGATATAAGCTCCCGCTTGGATACCATTGCACAGACAATAAATGTGTTATGTATGGAATTGTAGATCTACAAGCTCCGCCTTCTACCCAAGGTTATCTGAAGATAGGTAGAGAAAGAAGGAATGATGCGGGACTTGATGACGTATTAGAAAGAATGCATCCACATTTTTTATGTAATAAATGTTCAGACTCCATGAAAACAGACTCTGTTTAGGCAAAACACTACTTCACAACAACAAATTTTATAAATAGTTTATGGCTGGGCTATCTTGAGGGGGGTACAATATGAAATTAGTCTTAGCTGAACCAAAATACTTTAAGGATAGCATCTCTATCATCTCGGAGTTAGTCTCAGAAGCAAAGTTTACTGCCGGAACTAACGGATTAAAATTAGTGGCCATGGATCCTGCCAACGTAGCCATGGTGGTATTTGAACTGCTCAGCAGCTGTTTTACTGAATACAATGTCAAGGGCACAGAAGATGTGTGCATCAATCTGAATAATTTGAAGCAGATCTTGCGAAGAGCTAAACCTGATGATGTACTTACTTTAGAAACTACTGAAGATAGTAAGTTGAAGATAGTGATGAAGAGTAATACAACCAGATCATTCTCCATACCTACTTTAGAAGTGGAAGATAAAGAACAGCGGGTGCCGGAATTATCATTTCCTATCGTCGTGGAATCGTCATCAGAAACTTTGTCAGAAGCTATTGAAGATGTCAGCGTAGTGGCAGAATCAGTTACCTTTTTAGGCGAGAAAAACCAATTGTCGGTAAAAGCAGAAGGCGACCTGTCTAAAGCATTTATTGAGATCAAGTCCGATGATGTGACTTCCATCAAAACTAACTCCACAGATAAGTTTAAGGCAAAGTATTCCTTGGAATATCTGAAGAAAATGATCGCTGGTGGTAAATTGGCAGAGCAAGTTTCTTTGCATTTCAATAACGATTACCCCATGAAATTAGAATATAAGGTGAAGGATAGATTATCACTGAGTTTTATTCTGGCGCCAAGGGTAGATAACGATTAAGAATGAGATACTTTAGAAGCGGAGACTGGCAGGAATTTAATGACTTGCCTGATGATGCTGTTCTATTAGTCCGTTCCATAGGCACGGATAATGTTAAAAGATTAGAAGATGCTTTGTTAGAGCAAAAAGTTCCTTATTTTATTGGTGCTGCAAGAAAAGATGAAGTAAGCTTTTATGTGCAGAGAGAACGCCGGGACGAAGTTGAGAGATTAGTGAAAGATTATCTCACAAAGTGAGGGGATTACTTATTGCAACCGGATATTTCGGCTAAATTTTCAAGAGGCAGGTATCCACGGGAATCTTTACCATTCTTGAATTTCCAATAGGGATAAGAAGTGACTTTATCTTTTGCGCATTTCGCTTGATCTTCTTCTGAACCCATCTCTGAACATTCTACATAACTTCTCTTAAAAGTATTCCATGCTTCAGGACCAAATTCTTCTTTTTGTCGATTACACCAACCACACCAATATGCCCCGTACATAGTGGCATTTTCCGCCAGGCATTGCGCCAGCTGAACTTTAGCGGCAGGTGTATAGGCAGCTTCATACTCTGGAGCTGGATTAGAATTGCAAGCGCTGAGTAAAGCGACTAAACCTATCAATGTTTTTTTCATGACTGTGATAGTAAGGAAGAGATATATAAATTAGTGTTATATATATTACGTCCTCAACTTGTATCCGGCCTTGAACATCCAGATGCATACGGTAGAGGTTGTTTTCCTGCGCCGTTAGGCCCTAGGAGAGCGAAGAATTCTCCTTTCTTGATATCTAAGGTAATTCCCTTGAGAGCCCCTATGTGAGGATATGTTTTCACTAAGTCTTTGATAGAGATGGCGAGCATTTACTGGGAAGAAGGAGAGAGATTTATAATGGTTTTGGGGGTAATTTGTTAGTAACTTTTATACCATTTCTTATCCCTAGAAAAAGCGTAATATATTGCACAAGCCCAAGTGGCAACAGGAATAATAATTGTCCAGAAGAAAAAAATATTTAGTATAAGACCAAACCAGAAAGCGACGGCATCATCTTTGTAAGTATAGAGCCAAGTAAATGACCAAAAAGAACAGCAAGCCAAATCGCTTCCTTTCTGCTTTTATGGCGTATTCTTTGTTTCAATTTTATTCTCAATCTAACAAACTAAAAACATTATCATAAACTTTTAATTCGTATTCTGCTTTTGGATCAGCAACATCGAAGATAACTACGCCTTTCTGTGCAACTCCCGGATTGAGAGTTTCAAAGTTAAAGGCATCTTCCCGATAAATCATTGCTTCCGTATCCGGAACATATTTCCTGCCTTGCTTATCAAACAATTTCATATCATTTGTAGTGATGTAAACTGGTTCTGTATCTATGTTTTTTATTTCAATTTCAAATACTAGAAATGTTCCAGCCGGTTTCTTCCCAAAACCATATTGGGCATTTCCAATATAACTAAAAGTTTTTGTACTCAGTACTTTCAAAGAAATCTTAGGTTCTGAAGCAGTTTCCTCTTCCAAAGTATCTATCAAATCTGGAGTTGCGGCAATTTTTGCTGTCTCTTCAACAACATTTCCTACCGCGCCTACCGCAAATAATATCGCTGAATAAACTAGGAGAGCGCCGAAAAAGGCAAGGGAAGAGAGTATTACGCCAGCTACTGCCAGTCCCTTTCCGTGTTCATGTGTTCTTTTAAGTTGATAAAGAGCAACAACACCAAATACAAATCCCAGAGGGAAGAATATGAAAGCAAATACAAATGATAAAATTGCATAAATATTAGTTTTAGATTCTTTCATTTTTATCTGCCCCTAATATAGGTAAACTGATACCTCTGTTCACACATCTTTAGTAAAGCCTGGGCATCCACTATCAGTGAATTATAATAACTTGTTATTGGCGTATAAAAAAAATCTTTAGTAAGATCTATTTTATTGTAATTTTTTTCGTAAGTTTTTTCTTGAGAACCATAATTTTCTATATTTAAAGCTATCAGAAGATTTGGGCTACACTGCACTATTACACTCTGGCCATAGTTGATATTACTTAACTCCTGAGAATATTTAGGTTTAGACTCTGTTTTAAGTCTAACGCTATCACTGACATTTACTTTGTACCTATTAACTCTAATATAAGTAACTTCGGCAATGTTTCCGGAGACAGTTTCTGGATAAAAGATATCATCATAAAATAAGACGGAGGAGAGTTCTGAATGGTTAATATATTTGGCTCTTTCCTGCGCATATCTATCGCCTCCATTTATAAAATAAATAAACCCTGGCAATTCTCCTTCTTTAAATTCATTCTCAAATAATTTTTTAGAATTTAAAGCAGTTTCCATAAAGATATTTTTATTTTCAGAGACAAAACTCTTAAAATCTTCCTTATCTTTTAGATAAAACTCAGGGTTGGTTATTTCTATTACTATTTGTGGTTTTTGTGTGATTGGTTTATAATAAAATAGATCCAACCCATATGTGCCTAAAAATTTAGATTTTCTAATTTTATTAGAATACACTTGCAAATTATCCAGCTTCTGATCTTTTGTAAGGAAAACCGTTTCTACCAAAACATTTCCTATGTCAGCCTGTAAATCATTAATGGTGAACGTTTGCTCTATTTCTTGAGACTTCTCCTCCACTAAGACAGGGGATTCTATTTCATCGCTATCACAAATAGAATTATCATTTTGATCAAGGCAACAAGATGTTCCTACCAAAATATATGGTTTATTGCATCTGGCAGTTGGTTGACAGCTAACTATAACTAAACTTAATAATATCAGAAAGGAAGCAAATATAAACATTAATTTTTTATTCATTATAACGCCTCTTTTAAATGTAATCCGCACTTACTGCAATATCATGAGTTAGCCATATTTAAACCTTACGATTATATTGCAGTATGCCAAAGCGTTCCTCATACGCGATAAAGAAACAAATTCTGCTCAAGATCAAAGAGAAGCCAGCATCATACGCGGAATTGGAAAGAAAAGTCAACACCGGCTACCGAACAGTAAAAGCAAACTGCGAAGAACTGCAAGATTACAATTTCATTGAGGTCGAGAAAGTCATCGATCCAGCTAATGGAAGACCTTCTAATGTAGTGAAAATCACCGAGAAAGGCCTGAAGCAGCTGAAGAAGTCATGAATAGGCGGAAAATCTTCTCCACCACGCACTAAAGTGCGTGGCTTGAG
>ERZ1292623.3368-Hain-H51-01um-R1-3368-length-13663-cov-23_pt1 | contig 13663 bp, 16 predicted proteins | sample MGYA00564398_ERZ1292623 | MGnify/ENA primary metagenome ERZ1292623 (study PRJEB36523, sample SAMEA6512633) | groundwater metagenome | collected 2019-01-07 | study: AquaDiva: Metagenomics assemblies of 32 groundwater samples
CGCGCAGGCGCGTTAATAATTTGTAACCTAACATGTTTTTCTCCTTTTTGATTTTTTGTTTTTGTAGTTACATGACTATTTATAGCATGATCAATTTAAAGTTTTCAACACTTTTTTAAACAAGTTATCCACAGCTTCACAGATATTGGCTATATTGGGTTTATATTTTTGTATCAATAAGTCGGTACGGCTACTAAAACATGACGTAATGTATAAGTACCCGCTTGTGTCAACCGAGCACGCTTTGCAATATATGAAATCGTATAATAAGTAAGACCAACGGCTGGATTACCAGCAGTAGCCTGTGACCTTGCAATTACATCACCAACAGCATATTTAAATTGATCAACAGTAGAATAACCAGTAGCAGCCTGACCGTCGGCAAAGGTATTGTCGGGTTGATTAGAGGGATTGGCACCAATATTTGGACTGGCGTTGTCGACTAAATTAATACCGAATTCCTCAACTTCGGTATCGGTAGACGGTACACCAAGAGTAGTTTTGGCATCTAATACGCTTCCCCCCTCGCTAGTCGGTGGTTGCGAAGCGGTAACAACTGTATAGCCCGATGAAAGGTAGGTCCTGACAGAAAATGAGCAGTTACACGTACCACCTTGTGCTGCCATAGATGATGTGGATGTGTCGGATAACGTACCGAGATCGAGAGTTAGTTGCTGTACAACCATTTCTAAAAATGGTTCATTTGGAGTTATAAAACCTGCGACCGAATCAAAGTTTGTGCTAGATGAATTTCCGACACCCAAACTACCAGTACCAGCTTGAGCTTTATAACTAGTTGAATTTAAGTTAGTTTCTGCGCCAGTGCCAAACTGATATTCATTTACTTTATAGTTTGGTGAAGTCGACTGGGCAAATACAGGACTCACAAAGAAGATTTGGACGCTGGCGATAATTATACTTAGTGTTTTTTTAGGCACGGTTTTTATTCTCCGCTAATAACTAACCTAGCATAAGCATATCATAAAATAATGTATTTATCTGGTTTGGAAAGAATCTACAATTTGCCTAAGTTGAGCATCGTCCCAGACAGCCCTTAAGTTGTGATAAAGAATAGCATATGTAATTTTTGTACCATCTGGTCGGACAAGTTCAAATGGAACTTTTGCACCCCTCAGGCCAACCACTACTGAATATTCAGATGAGTCATAGTCGCAAGTAAACTCTGCCCCTTGAATATTAGCAGTTTGCGATAACTGTGCAGCATTTTTGGGTAAAGATTTTTGACAATGATCACTTACAAAACCGGCTACCAGAGATTGGTCAGTTTTCAATTCGGCGGGCAAAACCCGTGACGCTTCTGGTGATATTTTTTGATTAACAAAAATCATAATGCCATGCTCCACCAATTTGCCACGAAGGCTTCTAAACACAAATTTATTGTCAGTAGATTCATTTTTTATGAATGACCACGATTGGTCGGTCTGAAACTGAAAATATGCCGTGCGGTGAATTTTGACACTTGGATTATAGGTTGCTGTAGTTTCGGGAGTGCTTTCTGATGGAGTATTGTTTTGCTTTTTGGTTCGCAAAATATCAATTACTAATATACTCACCACCGCCAAACCAACGACCAGCACTACTGCCAATACTTTTTTGATGCGTCTCCAGTAGCGAGCATGAACGTAGTGATTAATATCGCGATAATAGCGGGCCACTTGCTGTCCATTCTCGGTAAGCGTGCCAGCGTTCATTTTTTTTAACGCTTATGCTAACCTAACGCTCACTATATACTATAGCCGTCCAGTCGGCAACGGGGTAAAGTGGGTTTTTTATTTTTGATAAAAACAGTGTATGCTAATAAGGATTAGCGGTTTATAAGATAAACGAAAACGGGATATATTCGCGGTGGAAACCCCAAAACAAGAAGACGACGCCAATGCACTAGAGCGCCAAGACGGTGCGCCTGCGCCGTCCGATGATGTTAAGAAGTCAGAGCCAAAAAAAGATAATGTTTTAAAAGGCGGTCTGCAAAAAGTTGCCAGTAAACTAAATATATATCTTTTAATGTTTATACTAATTGTGGTTATTTCTGGTGGTTTGGTTTTTGTCGGTATTCAAAGAGCCAAGAAAGATTCCGAAGTCCCAACTCTAGGAACGACGCCATTGACTAAAGAAGCTTTAGAAAAATTAAAAGATAGCGAAGCCAAAGTTGGCGATCCTAAACAAACATTGAGTATCGAATCTAATACAATTTTTAGCGGTAAAGTGTTAGTAAAAGACAGTCTGGACATTGCCGGAGCCCTGAAGATTGGCGGATCGGTAAATATAAATGGCCTGACGGTATCAGGTACAAGCTTATTTGATAAAATTCAGGCTAACGAAATTTCGATTGCTAATGATTCATCGTTTCAGGGTGATGTAAAAATTTTTAAAGCACTAACGGTAAGCGGAGGCGCAAATTTTGGTGGCACCGTATCTGTACCGACACTCAGTGCTCAGACTTTAAACTTAATTAATGATTTGACCTTCAATAAACACATTGACGCCGGAGGCAGTACGCCAACTTTTACTAGCGGGAATGCACTTGGGTCGGGTGGAACTACTTCAGTTAGTGGCACAGATACGGCCGGAACAATAACCGTAAATATAGGAGGGTCTCCCCCTGCATCAGGTTGCTTTATCACAGTTAATTTTGCAAAATCATTCGTTTCAACACCACATGTTGTAGTTAGCCCCATTAATCCAAGTGCATCTGGTTTGAACTTTTATGTAACTAGGTCATCTACCCAGTTCAGTTTGTGTATATTGAGTTCTACACCAAGCGGATCATTTAGTTTTGACTACATAGTCATCGACTAAACATCTAAAAATACAATGACTTCGTCGGCTTTAACATGCATAATTCCCTGTCCAATCGTCACCCGCTCCTCACCACTGTCGTTTCTTACCACTACATCACCAGCACTTAGCAGTGTCATAAAATTGTGATGTTTAGGTAAAATGTCAAACGGGCCGGTGTCATTAACCGCCGAGATACTAAATGCATCGTCGTCGTAATAAGTCTTAAATGGTGCGTAAACTTTAACGTGCATTTTGGCGTCTTTATTTTGGCCACGCAGCGATTCAACAACTTTTGCTTGAGATTTTTCTAGCTTTTCGTCTCGCTCAACAGCAACTCCAGAAGCCGACGATGACTGTTGTGTAGAGTTATCGTTATGGTTTTTTTGATCTTCGCTCATCTTAACCTAGGCAACTATTTCTTCAATACTTTGCAATGTTTCTTCGCGGGTAAAGAAATCGCCCTCTATGCCGTTATGCTTTGTCATAACATGCATATTTTGGGTAAAGTTGGCGATTAATTTCTTAGCTTTGGCATAGTCGGCTCGGTCGGCGGCCGAAAGTTCGTTTTCGCCAATAATCGCAATGATGCTTTTTAGTGATTCATATTTTTGCAGTAAAGCCTGAACTTGGACACTTAATAGATAATGTCTATCTCCTACAACTTCTGGGGTTAACAAACTAGAGGTTGTTTTGTTTAAATCCACCGCCGGACGAACACCTTGTTCGGCAACTTTACGAGATAATACAATAATACTATCTAGCTCGTGCTGAATCATCTGCACCGCCGGGTCGCTAAGGTCATCGGCTGGAACATAAATAGTTTGTACTGATGTAATAGAACCATTTTCGTTTGAACTTAGCCTATCTTGCATCAATTTAACGTCCGAAAAAATTGTTGGTTCGTAACCACCTTCGTTTGGTACTTGATCCAAAATAGTCGCCAGTTCGTTACGTGCCTGAATGTAGCGATACATGTTATCGGCAAAATACAAAATATCTTTCTTTTGCTCGTCTCGGAAATATTCGGCACTAGCTACTGCTGAAATACCAATTAAGGCACGTTGTACCGGATTTTCGTTCATCTGACCAAAGAACATGCAAGTATTTTTAAGCAGGTCGTTTTCTTTTAAGGTATCCCAAAGTTCGTGACCTTCACGAATACGCTCACCTATGCCAGCAAAATACGACAAACCACCGCCACTTTGGGCAATATTGTTAATTAGCTCCATAGTTGTGACTGTTTTACCTACACCAGCTCCACCAATAATGCCAATTTTTCGCCCCTTAACAAATGGTGTAAAGAAGTCGATAACCTTTATGCCGGTTTCTAATATTTCTGGTTTACTCACCTTAAAATTAGTAGTTCGATTTGGTACTTTCAAGATGTCTTTGTAGCGAACATCGTCACCACTGACCGCAGGTAGACCGTCGAGCGGGTCACCAAGAGCGTCTAAAATACGGCCGATAGTTTTTTCGCCAATCGGAATTTCAATCCCCTTACCCGTTCGAGCCACATTCATGCCTCGCTGAATCCGCTTATCACTTCTGACATTAAGACAAAAGGCTATCCCTCCTGGCTCTAGGTGGTTTACTAAAAGCTTGGTGTTGTGGCCGTTATCGACAATTACTACTTCGCTGACGTTAGGCGCGTCGTTGTCGAATTGAGCACGAACTACCAGGTCTTTGGCCGATATAATTACACCCATAATTACACTCCCGCCCTAGCTTTTCTTAGACCGTTAATGATTTCTTTTAAGCGCTCATCTTTAATGGCGCGTCTGGCACGGTTGTTCTCTAGATGTAAATCACTTTTAGTTTCATTGGCTTTTTCTTTGGCAGCACTCATAGCCCTAAATCGACTAGCATACTGCGCCAACTTAGAATCTAGAATTACCTGACTCAAAGCGATTTGCATCATAGATCTTTCTAGGTGATCAACCACATCATAACTGGTAGGCTCAAAAATATAATTTCGCTCTGTAATTATGTCATCTGATGCTGCAGCAGCTTGATTACCTTTTTGTGTAACAGCACTACTTAATTCGATTCGTTTAACTTCTTGAACCATTAGTGAAATATACTCTTGATAATAAACATATGTGCTTCTGTATTGCTGCACAATTTTGGTAATCGGGGTCACATTAATATTTTTATCTTTTACAGGTAGCTTGAAGTATTTTTTGTAGCTAATTCCGCGCTGCGCTAATTGAATTGCCCCATGGTGACCAATAACTACGATGTCATTTTTAGCTTTGTCGTATGTTTCGAGCATTAGTTGGATAAGTTTTTGGTCAATGTCGCCACTAAAACCACCCTCGGCGGTAATAATAATATAGAGTTCTTTGTCTATTATTTCTTCGTCCACTTGACCTCTACCGAAATGGAATATGCTATCGACCCTCAACTGTGAATATATGTGCCAAAGTTCGTTAAAAAACTGGGTAGCTTGAAGTACTTGGTTTTTAATTTGGGCAATTCGCATGCTGGCGATACCTTCAAAAACCGATGTTAACTCGGCCAAAGTTCCCATGGCCATTTCTTCACGTTCAATCTCATTTGGGCGACGCATTACTTTTTTTCCTCACTAGGTGGTTCGACAGGTTTTGCATCGTTAGGCTGATCAGTTTCGGTTGGTTCGGTAGATGCATTTGCAGTTGATGTTGGAACTTGGCCCTCGGCGGGGGCGGCAGAAGTTGGCGTGCCGCCAACCACTACGGCTCTTAATTGATTGCGAATTTTATCAAAATCTTCGTCTTTTTGAATTTTACTAGCATACTCGCTGACATGAACTTTTAAGGCGCCGGTGTCTAGTGTTTCGCCGTCTTTGATCCCTAAAACTATATCTAACATCAGCTGTTGTGCCATCAACGAGAAAGTATCGCCGGGACCCTGCGTAAGGGCAGCAAATATATTTTTACCTGTTTCTAGTGAGTGTTTTGCCTCTGTTGAAAGCTCTGATCCAAAGTGTGAAAATTCTTCGGCTTGACGAAAATCCGCCAAAATCTTTAGAGTTTCGGCAGCTTGATTTTTTTGACGTTTATTGTGTCCAACACCGCCAACGCGGGTCACACTAAGGCCCATGCTAACTGCCGGGCGAATACCGTTACGAAAAATATCCATATCGAGTATCCACTGACCATCGGTGATAGACATAATATTAGTCGGCAAATATGCGGTTATGTCGCCACCCGCAGCTAAAACAACCGGAATACTGGTAAGATGTGCCGAATTATTATCTAGGCGTCCTGCTCTTTCGAGTAAACTAGAGTGAGCATAAAACATGTCTCCTGGGTAGCTGTCCCGGCCCGGGCTAACACCACTCATTAAAGCCACCTCACGGTAGGCGTGGGCGTGGCTGGTAAGGTCATCATAAATTATGATGGTATCTTGGTTCATTTTTTGCCACAAATATTCGGCCATTGCGCAGGCTACATAAGGCGCCAAATAGCTCATTATTAACGATTCAAACATGGTACTCACCACCACTATGGCTTTTTCGAGCGCACCGTTTTCTTGTAAGCGGCTCAGCAATGTGTCGATGTCAGTTCGACGTTTGGCAATTAGGGCATAAACTACTACTTGGTCGGTGTTTTTTTGATTTAAAGTTAGTTGGGTTGCCATAGTGCTCTTGCCGCTTTTGCTGTCGCCCAGCACGGCAATACGCTGGCCTCTCACAACTGGGAAAAGTGCGTCAATTGCCGTAATGCCACTCTCCAGCTGAGTGTCTAGTAACTTCCTTGCATAAAGTGGCGGCGCAGTATTAAAAACCGGCCAAGCCGCATCAGCCGCAACCGGACCTTTACCGTCTAAGGGGTCACCTGTAACAGATATAACTCGGCCGATGAAATCTTTACCAACCCGACAAACCAGTTCTTGATGTTGCAACACTGCAACCATGCCAACCCTTAGTAGATCGCTGCCTAGGTGAAGTACAATAATTTTATCGACATGAACTTGGTGTACAAAGCCTTTACTGCCATCTTCGAACATTACAAGGGCATGTACACTACAGGGCTGTAAACCATGAACTGTAATCAAAAATCTATCAACACCAATTACCTCGCCAACAGGTTGTCCGGCTTTTACCAACCGATCGAAATGCTGATTAGCAGCTGAGATTTCCGTAGCTGAAGTCTGTGGAGCGGCTGCTGGCACCTGCACCGGCGGCGTAGCTTGCTGTTCAGGCATGGGCTTCCTCCACCTGCTTTACCTCGACTTTTGTGGCAAATGATTTCATTTTTTCGATCAATAGCGGCCGCTTGGCTTTAAACCTTTCACGCAAGCTAAAATCGAAATATTTATTGGTGGTACGAACTACACAACCAGCGCCAATATTTGGCTGTAAACCCACCTGAAGTAGCACGAACGGGTGAATTTCTTGCCTAAGCCATGCGACCAGTTTTTGGGTAAAATTAGGTGAAGGATCAGCGCTAAAGCTCATGTGCATAACTGGTGCTTCTTGGTAGACGGTTTTCAAAAATTGCCTTAGTTGGTTACGGTCATCGTTGGTCAGCAAATTAAGTTTGTTAATCTCGATCGCTTGGTCAAGCAATCGCGAGGTTTTGGGCATTTTGGCTTGCGCAGTGCCAGGTTCGCGAATTGCCGCCTGTTCCAAAAAATCTGTCAGACCTTCGACTTCGCGAAGTAAACGACCCAAATCAACCCGACCGACTACAGCCACAGGTAACGAGATTGATCGTGGTTTCTGGCTATGCTCCATCTGTTATATCCCGTACAATTGCCTCCTTGTTAGTCTCAAGATCGGCAAGAATATATTCCAGTTGGTCGTTTAGATCTATTTGGTCGCCAATAGCTGCTAACACGTAGTGGTTTACGATGTCGGCCATGTTGTCTTCGAATCGCTTAACGACACGTTGTTTCTCGGTGGCGATTTCTTGGGCAAGTTGTTGACTCATGGCCTGGCGCTGTTGCTCAATCGCCGCTTGGGTTTTAGTTATCGAATCGATGGCCATTTGCTTGGCATCGATGATTGACTGTTCATACTTGGCAAATTCCTCTTGTAGTTTTTCGGTAATTTCTTGCTTCATAAATTCGTTTAGCTGCGAAGTGGTGAGTCGTAGGTCCTGCTGCAAAAACATGGCATTTTCACCGATGATTTTTTCAAAGTGCAGTCGCCCGCGATTTCGCAGCTCTTCACGAAACTCTTCGTTAAAAATATGCTCAACGTCTCGTTCGGCTTGATCGGCAAAGGTGCCTTCTGGGTCTTTCTTAGCCTTGCCGGTTCCAACACTCAAAACCAGCCACAAAAAAGCTGCCGCATTTGCCAGCATCAGTCCAAGTACTAACCCCAGTTGCCACCCGTTCACGATCGCCTAAATTCTCCCACCATTTTGTTAACGCTTATAGCTTTAGTAGTAAATATACTCCAAAAAGGCCCGTAATGAAAATAATTATTGCTGTTAAAATCACCTGAACCATACTGCGAATGATACTTTTTTTAGAAAGAGGGTTCCGACCAATCGATATTAAGCCGCTGCGTACGCCGCTGTACAGTAATGAACCCGAAATTATCGCACTTACCACAAACACCGCCAAACTTACATAAATTCGTTGGGTAGTAACTGGCCGGCCGGCTATTGATTCGGCAGCTTTTTTCAGAAAACTTGGTAAATTTGCCTCTGTAACCTTAAAGATTGGATTTTTACCCACACCAATGTCTAATTTGACTCGACTTATGTCTACTTTGTGAGTTACGTCGTTACTGTCTTTGACTTCGCTCTGGCTTATTATGCTAGATTTACCATCAAAGCTGCTTAATGCCCGGCCTATGACAAATTCACTTTTAGTTGTGGCTTTTGCGCCAATGCCATTCAAAGACGATATTGTTACCCAATCGCCCGCATCGATTGCTCCATTTTGGTCACTTACTAATACTTCATATATACCGTGAGTTGCCACAAATACTTTTTCGCCTTCACTCGAAAGTGTTAGCGCCGCATCGTTGGGGTCTACAATCAATCCGTGCATTTGATCGCCAGAGTCGACGCTGACTGGCTGAACTTTAGTTGGATCTTTTTTATTAATTTGTATGATCATGCCTCGTTGCAGTGGTTCATCGGTACCATAGCCTTGTGTCGCAGCCTGAGAAAATAAACTTCCCTGAACGCTTAACACAAATAAGATCACCAGGCCAACAAGGGCCAGCAAGCGCTGAAGACTAAATAACTGTCGAATTTTTGTCTTGATCATAATTAATTTTATCGACGCTAAACAGTATAACGCTTTTGATTTAGCAATCGCAAGTTGGCCGAAGACCCAAGAGATAATTTTAAATAAGCTAACGTCTAAGTAGGATTTTAAGTTGACCCAAAATGTAAACTATATCGTCAATGGTCGTTTGTTGGCCAAAACTAAAACGTAAGCTAGACTGTGCCTCTTTATCACTTAAGCCAATAGCCGACAGCACGTGCGACGGTTCCTGGCTGCTAGCACTACAGGCCGAGCCGACAGCACACTGAACACCACGCTCGTCCAGCTCCATCATCAACCTTTCGTTATCAACGCCTAAAATCGTGATATGACTTATATGGGGTGATCTGTTTTTCCCGCCGTTGATATAAATTTTTGGTTTAAGCTTCTTTAATCCATCTTCAAACCTCTTTTGAAGCGATTTTAGTCTGACTTGTTCGCTAGTACGGCGTTCCGCAACTAGCTGCAACGCCTTTGCAAGCCCAACTGCCTGAGCGACGTTTTCAGTACCACTACGCAGGCCAAACTCCTGGCCACCACCATCAATAACCGGTGTTAATTTTAATCCAGCACGTACGTAGAGCACGCCGCTTTGTTTAGGACCATATATTTTGCCACCGTTAAGAGTTAATAAGTCCACGCCCAGACGGTGCACCGCAATATCCAAATAAGCCGCCTGGCAAGCATCACTATGTAAAATCAACGGTAAATTGTTGCCTTTTTTCAGCCTTTCTTCGCCGATATGTTGAATTATTTGAGCTATTTCACGAATTTTTTGGATAGTACCTAATTCGTTATTCACTAACATTACGCTTACCAGAACAGTTTTAGAATCGATTTGCTTGGTTAAACTAGCCGGGTTTAAGCTACCGTCAAAGCCAACTTTTGCAATTTTATGGTGGTAATTTTGGGCTGGCTTAATGACAGAATCATGTTCAACAGCCGAAATGACACAATTTGCATCCGGATATTGTCGCATTACACCGTGAACAGCCAAATTATTAGCCTCACTACCGCCGGCTGTAAAAATAATTTCACTTGGCCTTGCTCCAAGTTGTTTAGCTATGATAGAGCGAGCACTTTCCAGCGACTGGCGAGCTGCTTTACCGGCTAAATAAATTGCCGATGGATTATAAAATTGCTCACCAAAAAACGGTTGCATAGCTTTTAAAACCTGTTCGCTCAAAGGTGTAGCAGCAGCGTAGTCGCAGTAAACCGATTTAATTTTACTCATCACAATTTTAGTATAACGACTATTTTTAGGCAATGACGCCGTAAAGTTCCGATTTTACGCGGCCAACATATTCTTGGATAGCTCGGACTAAGTTAGTGGCTTCATTCAGATTAACGGCGTGATACCGACCATTTTGCGATTTAATTATTCGGTCGGGTCGCACATCGTAGCGAGTTGTACGCGATTGCAACGAACCGGTGTTGTCTTTCCACTCTTCGTGCCACACCCAAGTGTGAGTATCCAGGCAAAAGAACTCGCGGCGAACCCCGGCTGGTATTTGGCCAAATAATTGGCCACCAATCTGGGCTTCTCGGCGAATCATGTTGCGGTGCAGCTCAGCACGGGCCTCGTTTTGGCGCTGAGATAAAATTGAGCTATAAAGTTTGCGAATCATAGGCTTTTTAGGCCGCCTCCCAAAAAGCTGCATCGACCGCTTGTTCGGCTAGATAAATTGGGTTGTCAGAAGTTTCGTGACCTACGGCTGCACTCCCAGCGACTGAGTTCAGACGAGCCTGTTTTGCTTTTCGTCCCTCATTAGCAATTTCTTCTGGACTACGTCTTGGGAATAACTCGTCGTTTTGTTGCTGTACGGCTTCAAAGTCCGAATAAGCCCTCAGTGCTTTGAGTGCCTCGAATACACCTATATCAAGGGTTTCTATGCGCTCACCGAATTCCTGTAGAATTTCGTTCTTGTCTGGTTGATATGTCATGGGCTTTTACTTTAGCGAAAATAGTTTTTTCGCGTTTTTGGTGGTTGCTTGGGCAAGTTCGCTTAAACTTTCACCTCTCAGCTTGGCCAAAAACTCCGCGGTCACCATCAGATGCCGAGGTTCACACATTTTACCACGAAATGGCTTTGGGGTCAAGAAGGGCGCATCTGTTTCTAGTAATAATTTGTTCAGTGGAACAGCCCTGGCTGCACCAAGTTGTTTTTGATCTTTGGTAAAAGTCATTATACCGTTTAAGCCTACGTAGAGCTCTCTGGACAAAATCTGATTTAATTCCTTATTTGTAGCGCTAAAACTATGAATAACACCACTTAGGCCCTTAAATTCGTCGAAAATTGGCCAAAATTCATCAAAAGCTTCGCGAACATGAAAAATTAACGGTTTTTGGTGCTTTTGGGCAATATCAAGATGAATTCTTAATAATTCTGCCTGGGCAGCCCTGTCGCTTGGGTCATGATGATAAAAATAGTCCAGACCGCATTCGCCAATAGCTATAAAAGAATTGGGATTTTCGTCAACCATTTTAGTAAGTTTTTTAGCCTGTTCTAGGGCAAACTTCGACCCTAATCTACTTATTTCGTGTGGGTGAAGTGCTGCCGTGGCGTAGCAACTTGGTTTGTCGGTACAAAATTTTTGAGCATTTTGGCTATCTTCCAAGGTCGTTCCGATGCAAATTAAAGATGAAACACCCACTTCAGCAGCTTCGGAAATCATTATTTCGGCGCTTTTCAAAAATCGATGACTAAAATCTGAATCTTGAATGTGGCAATGAGTGTCAACAAACTGCATTGTTTTCATTGTAATTCGAGAGGTAATATTTTGCACTAGTGTCCGATAATTAGTTGTTGTATACTAAACATTAACTATGCAAGATGATCCGCGAAAAACACCAGAAGTATTTGTGGCGGCGGTTATTTTTCAGCTAATCGACAACGAACTAACTGTACTTCTCACACAAAGACAACGCGATCCTTTTAACGGTTTATGGGCCCTGCCTGGTGGGCTTGTTCCACTTAAAGAAACCTTGCTTCAGGCAACAACCCGTATTCTGCACGAAAAAACAGCTGTCAAGCTCAACCAGCTTGGAGTGGTTGAGCAACTCTACACATTTGACACCTTTGCCGGTAACCCTAATGGCCCAACCGTGTCAGTAATGCATTTAGGTCTTGGCAAAGATATCGTGCCCAAAGCAACACCACTTAGCCGACATTCTCAATTTTATCTTCTAAAAGACGTTCCCGAACTGGCCTTTGACCATAGCACCAAGATTGATTTTGCTTTGCAGCGCCTTCGTAGCAAATTATCCTACACCAACGCAATCTTTGCCCTGTTACCAACATTATTTACGATGTCACAGCTGCAAACTGCTTACGAAGCAGTCTTGGGTAAAAAACTAGATAAACGCAACTTTCGCAAGAAATTTATAAGCCTTGGGCTAATTCAACAAACTAGCGAGTATCACATGTCTGGTGCCCATCGCCCTGCCCGACTCTATAAATTCAACAGCCAAACCCTAGAATACCTCACCCGTAGCTTCGACTAATAAACAATTTATCCGACGACTATGTAGTCAGAACACGTAAACAAATATGGTGTTTTGGATTAGTTTTAACTTTATCCACACAGTATATATATTACAACGTTACGTACATTTCGTAATCTGTAATTTTATGCTTGTAGCCATGTAATTACGGCGTATAATATAAGTATGAGATACACGCTGAAAGATATGCAAGAACAGTTTCCCAACGACAGTGTTTGTCTAGATATACTTTTTGAGAGTAGGTATGGAAATCTCAAGGCATGTCCACGGTGCGGTATCGTAAGCCCAAAATACTATCGGATTAAATCTCGTATGGCTTACGAATGCAAGGAGTGTCGTTATCAAATATACCCGTTAGCAGGCACTATCTTTCAGAAATCTACGACTCCACTTACGGACTGGTTCCATGCACTATATCTGTTCTCTGTGTCTAAGAATGGCGTTTCGGCCAAGGAGATAGAACGACAAGTAGGAGTAAGTTACAAAACAGCACACAGGATGGCTAAAATGATCCGAGTACTTATGCACGAGAGTGGCAAGCTTGGTTTCTTAGGAACACCGATTGAAGTAGATGAGGCTTACATTGGAGGCAAGCGCAAACAGTCAGACAAAGATCGCAAAACACCTGTAATGGCAGCCCTAGAAGTTGGCGGTCATGTCAGGACGCTGGTTGTACCACGAGCTAACTCTGAAACAGCAGTGCCATTTCTAGAAAATAACGTGCGCATAGGTTCGATGTTACATACAGATGAAAGCAAAATCTATAAACACAAACGAGTGAAGGTAGTCTTTGACCATGCTTCAGTTCGACACATTGCCAAAGAGTTCGTAAAAGATGGTGTTACGACGAACCACGTCGAGGGCTTTTTCGGGCAGCTGAAGCGTTCTTTGGATGGGACTTATCATGCAGTTTCGCCTTACTATCTTGGTTCGTACGTCGCAGAATTTGCCTTTCGTTATAATCATCGTCACGAAAAGATTTTTCAGCTCCTTTTGGCAAAGGCTGTGCGGCCTGTTTGATTAGGTCTAGAAATTTCTTTTTACCCATACACCCATTATACAGCCTACTTAGTTAACAATATTTCAATACGAAAACCCCCACTAACGATGTCATGTATTGTTGTGTTACTCTACCTCTGTTATATT
>ERZ1292623.2250-Hain-H51-01um-R1-2250-length-17560-cov-6_pt1 | contig 13661 bp, 18 predicted proteins | sample MGYA00564398_ERZ1292623 | MGnify/ENA primary metagenome ERZ1292623 (study PRJEB36523, sample SAMEA6512633) | groundwater metagenome | collected 2019-01-07 | study: AquaDiva: Metagenomics assemblies of 32 groundwater samples
TCGAAGGGAATTCGGTAATCTTGGATCACGGGCAGGGGATGGTTTCCGAATATCTGCATCTATCAAAAGTGTCGGTCAAGGAGGGAGAATTTGTTCGGCGTGGAGAAGTTTTGGGTTATGCCGGGGCGACGGGATTTGTAACAGGCCCACATTTGCACTTCGCAATAAAAATCGGGAAGGCCTATGTGGATCCAGTTCAGTTCATTGAATCCTTTATAGAACGAGAGTAAAAAATAGCTGCGAGTGATCCCAAGACATCAAAAATAATATCTAAGACAGAGTCTCCGAGTGAAGGCTGAAGATTGATCGGGATATCATATAAATAGATAGATATTTGGCCAACAGTGAACTCGAAAAATTCCCAGATGATGCCGATTAAGAAAACAAAAAAGACCGTTTCCCGAAACGATGGATTTTTTAATACCCAGAAACCTATTATGGCCACCCAAAAGCCTCCAACGAAATGAACTAGCGAGTCATAGCTCTGAAATTTGACGTAAAAATCCAAAAATATGCCCAAGGCGTGGGCTAATAAGACGGCAAATGTTGATATTACGAGGGTTAGTTGCAAGTAAGACCTGTGGAAATTTGGCTTTGATTTAAACATTTATCCCTCTATAATAATACAAAGGCTGAATATGTTATAATGCCTTAAAGCCGATGATGGCAAAAGGTCGAGTTTCTTTAGTCGGTATATATAAGTAATAAAAATTAATTATGATAGTAAGAGATTGGGTTTCAGTTATTGCTGGTTCATTGCAAAATCTATGGGCTGGCGCAGTAGGCGTATTGGGGGATATTATCGGAGCGTTAATCGTCCTAATTGTAGGATTAATCGTCGCTTCTGGCTTAGAATCGTTGGTTGAGAGGTTGGTTGGTTTGATAAAACTTGATAAGGTTTTGTCTAACATTGGTATTAATGAACATCTTCGCAGGGCTGGAATGCAGCTTAATAGCGGAAAGTTCTTGGGAAAACTAGTTTATTGGTTCTTGGTCGTAGTATTTCTTTTGGCCGCGACCGATATCCTTGGATTCTTCACGTTGTCCAGCTTCTTAAGAGACGTTCTAGTCTATATTCCTAACGTTATCGTAGCCGTGCTTATCATGCTTGCCGCATTCGTTGTTGGTAATTTCATGAGGGGCGCAGTAAGGGCCGCGGTGAAGGGTACTAACTTACACGGAGCAAATTTCCTCTCCACCCTAACTTGGTGGGCAGTGGTTATGTTCGGTTTCTTGGCCGCTCTTTCGCAGCTTCACGTTGCAGTAACTTTGGTTAACTCCTTGGTTACCGGTTTTGTAGCAATGCTCGCCTTAGCTGGTGGCATCGCTTTCGGATTAGGAGGAAAAGAGTATGCAGCGCATCTCTTGAACAAACTAAGAGAACGAACAGAAGGATAAATCCTTTAGCTAAATGCTATGTAATACGCCCGGTTGCAAAAAAGCTCCGGGCGTATTATATTAGTGCTTATGTTTGCAGTCATAGAAACCGGCGGGAAACAGTATAGGGTTTCTACCGGCCTAAAATTGAGAATAGAGAAAATAGAGGGTGAGCCTCAAAGCAAGGTTATTTTTGACCGCGTTCTTTTGAAATCAGACAAGGATGTTGAAGTCGGTACGCCGTATATTAAAACCCACGTTGAGGGGAAGATATTGGAGCAAGCTAGAGACAAAAAAAAGATAGTTTTCAGATATCATTCCAAAACCCGCTATAGAAAGATGAAAGGACACAGACAGCATTATACGGAAGTTGAGATAACGAAGATTTAAAAAATCGCCATGTGGCGGTTTTTTAGTTTCTCCTCTCTAGCGCTTGTGACAACGTTTCTTCGTCCGCAAACTCTATCTCTCCGCCTGTCGGAATGCCACGCCCCAAACGGGTTATCTTTTCGGATAAATCCTTGAACTCTTGTTTTATGAGTCCGCCCACGAAGTCCCCGAAAGTGCTGGGGGAGAGAGCTACAATTATTTCCTTTGCTTTCCCAGAATTTTTTATTTTATCCTTTAGGGTCTGGAGTCTTAATTTCTGAGCGACTTCTAAAGATCCTCGCTCTGTTAGTTCGCCCAGAACGAGGTAGTGGCCCTTGAAATTACCGGTTTGTTCCAAAGACATTAAATCCGTTTCTTTCTCTACTATCGCAATGACGCTTTTATCTCTTTTTGGATTGGAACAGATGCCACACAAGTCTTTTCCATCACTCAAAAAAAAGCACTGCCCGCACCGATTTATTTTTTTTAAATTCCCAACTGCTTTCTCAAGCGCATCAAGATCGTTTTTGTCGGCTGAAGCCAGATAAAATGCAAGACGAGTTGCTAAGCGTGGTCCTAAGGAGGGTAATTTGGAAAACCTTTCTATAAAGTATTTTATGGATTCTGGAATCATTTTATTCTGCTTGAGGAGTGTGAAGCGTATCTATGTTCCGGAAAGTAACCTTCTCCTGGTCAAATTTTAACTTCACAGTTCCTATCGGGCCATTGCGGTGCTTGGCGATTATTACTTCAACCATATTCATATCTTCTTCTGCGGTATCACGTTCGCGGTCCTTTCTAAAAAGAAGCATTACAACATCGGCATCTTGTTCCAAAGAACCGCTTTCTCTTAAGTCAGAAAGCCGAGGGACCTTACCTTCTCTTTGGTCAACGGCGCGAGAAAGCTGAGAGACGGCTAAAACGGGGATGTTTAGTTCTCTTGCAAGCGATTTTAATCCACGGGATATCTCGGTTACCTGTTGTACTATATTATCGCTCGTGCCTCTCGGGTGGATTAATTGCAGATAATCAACTATTAGAAGGTCCAGGCCGTGATCTATTTGTAGTCTGCGGGCCATTGAGCGCATCTGCAGTATATTGGGTGAGGCGGTGTCGTCAATGAAGAATTTTGTTTTAGAAAGTTCGTCAAAAGATTTTTGAATGAGTGAAAATTCAATATCGTCGTTGATTCGTCCGGAGCGGAGTCTCCAAAGGGGTATTTCAGATTGTGATGATATAAGACGATCAATAACCTGGTCGCGGGACATTTCAAGAGAAAAAATTCCTACTGATTTCCCACTCATGGCTGTCTGACGCGCGATGTCGAGCACAAAAGCTGTTTTACCAAAAGAAGGGCGCGCGCCAACGATTATAAGATCCGACTTCTGAAGTCCGGAAAGAATATTATCTATTCCTCTAAACTGTGTGGGTATTCCGCGCAAAGCATCGCCTTCTCCGCGGTGTAGTCTTTCAAAACGTTCGTAAGCCAAAGGCAACTCGTCTTTTATATGGAAAAATTTCTGAGTTCGCGATTTTCCGGATATATCGAATATTTTTTGCTCTACTCGGTCCAATAAACTTTCGAAATCATCTTGGTTGAATGCTTGTTCATTTATTTCTGACGACGCGCCGATAAGGTCGCGTCTCACTCTTTGTTCTCGAACAGTGTTTGCGTAATGTTCTATGTGTGCGGATGTGGGGACGCCACCGATAAGTTCAGCAAGATAATCTGCACCGCCCGCATCGTTCAATAATTTTTTCTCCTTGAGCCGGCTTGTAACGGTGAGGAGGTCGATCGGCTCGCCGCGTTCAAAGAGTTCAAGCATCGCTTCAAAAATATCCTGATGGGTGGGGTGATAAAAGTCGGAAGAAATCAAAATGTCCGCAACTTTTACAATTGCGTCCTTGTCTAACATAATTGCGCCTAACACGGATCGCTCCGCTTCAAGGTCTTGGGGTGGTATTTTTATATTGGCTTTAGCCATGGTCCTAAAGGCGTATCCTCTAGGCTATATCCTAATCCTTTTAGTTTTTTTCTCAAGGCATCGGACTGCATAAACTGTTTACTTCCTCTGAATTTCTCCCGGTCGTTCGCAATTTTTTGAATATCTCTCGGGATTTTGTAAGTCTTGAGCTTAATCCCTAGGATATCTAGGGTACTGTCGATGAATTCCTTGAGTTTCTTAGCGTCCTCTGCGCTCACACCCCATAATTTGTCCTGATACATCGCCTCCGATGCGAATAAATGACCCATAAATTCAGGCGTATTGAAATCATCATCAAGGGTTTCATGGAAAGATCTTTGCAATTTTTCTATGTGGATGTGCATATCGCCGCTTGATACTATTTTTTTATTATTCTTTATGACCATATTCAACTTATTCACGAGATCGGTCAGTTTTAATATTTCGGTTCTGGCTTGTTCGGCGAGAGCATTCGTGTAGTTAACGGGGGAGCGGTAATGATGGCGTAAAACCATCCAGCGCAAAACCTCCGGCGGATATTCTTTCAAGAAATCTCTGATGGTCAGGAAATTCTTTAAGCTCTTGGACATTTTTTTGCCGTTTATCAAAAGAAATCCAGTGTGCATCCATGTTTTTACGAATGGATGTTTTCCGGAAGCCGCCTCTTGTTGTGCTATCTCGGCTTCGTGGTGTGGGAATTTTAGATCAACCGCTCCGCCATGGAGATCGTATTGCGGTCCGAAAAACTTTTCTGAAATAGCAGTGTCTTCTATATGCCAACCAGGCCTGCCCCAACCCAATGAAGTGTTCCACGCCGGTTCACCTTTAATTATTTTCATTTTTTTACCGGTTGGGTTTTTAGAAGAAACAAATTTCCACAGCGCGAAATCACCTTTATTTATTTTATCTTTCCCCGTATCTATTCTTGACGTTGAATCTTCGGCCGCCTCAACAGTTCTGTGCGCCAGTTTCCCATAATCTTTAAATTTAGAAATATCAAAATAATATCCGTCTTCCGCCTCGTACGCATAACCCTTTTTGATGAGCGCTTGCACTTGTCGCACTATTTCAGGGATAAATTTACTTGCCGGCGCGTATTCATTTACAGAAACAATGCCGAGGTTTTTCATGTCCTCTAGGTATTTTTTCTCAAAAGATTTGACGAGCGCAAAAGGGCTTCTCTTTTCGGATTTACCGCGCTCAATTATTTTGTCATCAATGTCTGTTATGTTTTGCAGGTAAAAGACATCAAAATTTCTATATCGTAGATATCTAACTATTGAGTCAAAAACTAGGTAAGTCCTTGCGTGGCCTATATGAGCATAGTCATAAACGGTAGGTCCACAAACAAATAACCGCAGTGTGCGGCCAGTATTTTTAACCTCCTCTTTTTTACCCGAAAGGGTGTTATATATGAACATTATTTACTCCAATTAAGAACTACATTGTCTACTCTGGGGGTCAGGCTTTGGCTGGTGTCAGACAATAACAATACCCGATATCTAAGGTAACGTTTGTTTGAAACCCAAGTGCGATTACAACCAGTTATAACGATTGGTGTGCCCGCGCTCCCTGGGCCAAAATATTGGTCAGTATCTCCTTGTCCGTCGCAAGACGCATCAGGTCCCCAATAATTCCATGGGCCAGCGCTTGAAGTTGCAACAGCGATTTGAAACTTTACGGATGTTCCTGCTGGCTGGCTGCCCTGCCAGATAATACTGTTCAAGATGGCGCCAGGCGTAACTTGTGTGTCAAAAATAGCGGAGTCCAATGTTCCAACTATAGATCCCGGGTGCCAGCTTGATACAACTTTATAGTTGGAGACTCCACAAACTCCTGGGTCAGCGCAATTGAAACTTATCCAGCCCTCGATGTCATTCCAGGCATAGTTATTAAATACTCCGTTTGAATCTATGACGACTTGGTATGTTGATTGGGCGCAAGTGCTTGAAGCGAGGCATTGAGCATTATCACATTTGAAGCTTATCCACCCGACGCTGTCGTTCCATCCGCAGCCATCCAAATTCCCGCTGCCGTTCGGGTTTAGAACCTGATAGTTGCTGACTCCGCAGATGTCGCCGATAGATGTTGTGTGACAGTCAAGTGATATTTCACCAATAGACGAACTTGCGTAACCGGATAAGCTCGAAGTTCCAGCACTTATAGTGTTCGTGTTATAAAAATCCCACCAGCCGCTTGTGTCGGACCAGGCAAAATGTTCTGTGGCCACGGAGCTTATATTTGTCACTGATTTTGCGAGTTTTAGGAATAAAGAAAAAGCTATTAGCACTACAAAAACAGCAATTATTCCGTGAAAAATCTTAGGAAGCTTCATTGTTTAAATTATAGCAAAAAAGTGATGAGTGGGGTTGACCGAGGGCATCTACGCTGATAAATTTAAAAGTAATTTTATGGGCAAGTTTTGGTTGGGTTTAATCGGAATTTTGGCTGTTTCGTCCATATTTTTTGGCGAGAGTATTGATGATTTGGTTCGGCATGCTTTTTTTTCATCAAGAGAGCCGGTTTTAGAAATACCCCTTACGGCAGATTTGAAGGAAAGTGTGAAAATAAGAGAGGTTAAAACACCAATTAAAAAAGACGAGAAAAATTTAAACGGCAAGGCTGTCACTCCCGCCCCAACTGTCTTTGTAGCGACTTCTGCGCTGCAGACAGCGAAGTCATCTACAACGACTAACGAAATATCACAAAATAGTTTTAATCCTCAGCCGGCGGCGACTTCCTCGCCAGGCGCTACTTCTTCAGCGCTCCAAATATTTGAGTCTCAACCAGAAACCGTTCCAACCCCATCACCTACATCTCAGGCTTCCGACCCACAATATCAGCATCTTATGATAAGCGAAGTCATGGTTGGTGTGGAAGGAAATGCAAATTATGAATTTATAGAACTTTATAACCCAACATCGGTTCAGATTGATCTAACGGGTTGGAGCATCAAAAAAAAGAGTTCAACTGGTACGGAGTCAACGCTTGTCGCTTCAAGCAGATTGAACGGTAAGGTTGTGCTTCCAGGAAAACATTTCTTAACTTCAGGAGAAGGATATAACGGCGCAGTCGCCGTAGATGTTCCTTGGCCGTCATCTTATACGATAGCTTATACAAACAATGCCATCGTTCTTTATAATCCGAACGGAAAGGTTGAGGAAGTCGGTTGGGAAGAAATACCGAAAAATGAAAGTTTGGAAAGAAAATCTTGGAATACTAATGAGTTTTTGCTTCAATCTTCTCCTAATCCTCAAAACTCACAGAATTGATGCTTGATATAATTGTTGTGTTGCACAACGTGAGAAGTTTACATAACGTCGGTTCCATATTTAGAACCGCTGATGCTGCCGGAATTAAAAAAATATATCTTTGCGGTATCACTCCAAGTCCCTTGGATAGATTCGGAAAGTTGCGAGAACAATTCAAAAAAGTTTCTCTTGGTGCGGAAAATTCTGTACAGTGGGAAAAATCACTCTCGACAACCCAGCTAATTGTCCGATTAAAAAAACAGGACTACAAAATTTTAGCGGTAGAGCAAGCTAAGAGGGCAACGCCTTATTACAAAATTAATCGGTCTTATGTTAAAAATTTCAAGACATGTTTGGTGTTGGGCAACGAAATAAAAGGGATTCCAACAAGTATTCTGAAGAAAGCCGATAAGATACTAGAAATTCCAATGAGGGGCGAAAAAGAATCTTTAAATGTTGCAGTGGCCTTTGGGATAGTGGCGTATAGCCTGATGCTACCCGTGTTATAATAAGCACAAATAGTGTTTAGCCCGATAGTTAAAATTACCATTATTGTTTCAGGGGCAATTTTTGCCTTGGCTTTGTTTTTCGCCCCCTATATCAATAGATTATCCACCTTAGAACACAAATCGGAAATCAAAATAAACGAACAGTTCATAGTAGCTGACGTTGTAATAAGCGATAAAGACAGAGAACAAGGGCTGTCCGGCCGAGAAAATCTAAATATAAACGAGGGGATGCTTTTTATTTTTGACAGGGCTGGGACTTACGGTTTTTGGATGAAAGATATGAAAATCCCTATAGATATAATATGGATAAACGAGGGCAGAATAGTGGATTTCAAGGAAAACGTTGATCCACAAGTAGGTGCGAAAATAGAGGATTTAAAAACTTATTATCCATCTTCGCCGGCAGATCAGGTTTTGGAGCTTGCATCAGGTCGTGTGAAATTATTAAAAGTTAAGGTTGGAGACGTTGTTAAAATCAGGCCACTTATCCTCGGTGCCGGAAAAAATCGGCTCGGTTTGTGATATTCATTCAATGAACTCCGCTCTGCGGAGTGAAACCCCTCCATTAATTCATGGCAGTGGAGGGGTTTCATCTGTTATAATGGAGTTATTATATGGCTAAGGTTGCAATAAACGGTTTTGGAAGAATTGGCCGGCTTTTCTTGAGGCAAGCTTTTGGTACGAAGGGGATAGACGTCGTTGCAATAAACGATTTGGGTGACATAGAAAACCTCGCTTATCTTTTAAAATACGATACGGTTTATGGCAGATATGACAAAAATGTTGAAGCGAAAAATGGCTATCTTGTTGTAGATGGCAAAAAGATAAAAGTTTTTCAAGAAAAAGAACCGACTTTGTTGCCTTGGAAGGAGATGAAAATTGATGTTGCGGTTGAATCAACTGGAATTTTTGAATCATTTGAAGGAGCTTCGGTCCATTTAGCCTCAGGCGCAAAGCGGGTAGTCTTAACAGCTCCGGCGAAGGATGATGAGCGGGCGGACGCAAAAACAATTTTACTAGGAATAAACGAAGATCAATTTAAGGTCTGCAAAATAACGTCAAACGGCAGTTGCACTACGAATGCAGCTCACCCGATTGCCGCAATAATGTCGGAGAATCCGGGAATTAAAAAAGCTATTTTGAGTACCGTTCATGGATATACCGCGACACAGAACTTAGTTGATGGTCCTACGAAAGGAAAAGATTTTCGTCGCGGTCGAGCAGCGGCTCAGAATATAACACCCTCATTTACCGGTGCGGCGATATCTGTTGTTCGCGCTCTCCCAGGATTAAAAGGTAAATTTGATGGATTGTCATATCGGGTGCCTGTGGTTACGGGGTCTCTCGCTGACTTCACATTTGTATCGGCTCGAAAAACGAGTGAGGAAGAAATAAATAATATTTTTAGAAAAGCCGCAAAAGAATCTCGATGGAAAGATATTTTAAAAGTTACTGAAGACCAAATTGTTTCATCAGACATTATTGGTGAGCCATATGGAGCAATAGTTGATTTGGCTTACACAAAAGTTATAGACGGAGATTTGGTGAAAGTTCTTTCTTGGTACGATAATGAAGCCGGCTATGTTTCTACTCTTGTTAAACATGTTCTGAAAGCCGCCTCATCGATATGATTATCTACATAGGAGCCGATCACCGCGGATTCGAATTAAAGGAATATCTAAAAAATATCTTGAAAATCAAGGGTTATGAGGTCGCGGACGCCGGCGCGGTGTCTCCAAACGAAAACGACGACTTCAATGAATTTGCCGAGAAAGTCGCTAAAAAGGTGAGCGAAGACTACGAACACGCAAAGGGCATACTTATTTGCGGTTCGGGCGTGGGGATGGACATTATAGCTAATAAATTTCCAAAAGTTAGATCAGCTTTAGTTTTTAATGCAGACCAAGCATACGACTCTAGAAACGACGACGATGTTAATGTTCTATCGCTTGCGGCCGATCACATAAAACCGGAAGACGCAAAAAATATCGTAATTACTTGGTTGGGCACCCCATTTAGCGGGGAGGAGCGTTTTAAGAGAAGACTGGAAAGAATAGTGAAGCTTGAGCAAAAAAATTTCCACCCGCTTGACGAAGAGTAGAGTAAAATTAAATTTTAAGGCCCCGCGTGATTTGCGGGGCCGATTTTTTTGGATGAGTTGCAGTAGTTAGCGGTTGCGAAACCAGTGGTTCCGCTTTCCTTTGACTAGCTTCAGTCTGGGGCACGGCGATTTTAGGAAGTGGAGTTTTTCCCGGGTTGCGACCGCGCTCGGGGTCACCACAAGAGCCCTTTGTCGCCATCTTTGTAAGTCAAAACTCGTCCGCTAACCACTCATCAACTCATCCTACTGACGAGCAGTTTGGCATAACTAATATTTTTGTCAATCTCAACACTGCGGGATTGTGATAAGATTATTTAAAAAGATGAAGGTACTCCCAGCTATTAATTGCTATGATTTCAAGTGCGTCTTAGTGAAGCTTGCGCAGCTTCATGACACGCCAGCCCATTTCATCCATATTGATGTCTCCGACGGAAAATTCACCAAAATTAAATCTTGGAATGAGCCCAAGGAATTGGGGATAATTACGAGCGAATGGCCCGAACTTAATTTTGAAATCCACTTAATGATTGAGAACCCGGAGAAAAAAGTTGCCGAATGGTTTAAGGCGGGCGCAAAAAGAGTTTTAATTCACCTAGAAGCAATAAAAAGTGAAGAAACTATTTATAAATTAATTAAAATGGGCGAAATAGGCCTCTCAATCAAACCCGAAACCAAGCCGGAAAAATTACTTAAATTCTCCGATAAGATAAGTTTTTTCCAGCTCTTGGCGGTTAAACCGGGCCCATCTGGCCAAAAATTCGACGAGAAGACGTTGGAGAAAATAAAATTTTTGAAAAAGAACGCGCCTAAAGCGAAAATAGAAATTGATGGCGGGATGAATTTGGAAAATGCAAAACTGGTGAAGAGGGCAGGGGCGGATTTTATTGTTTCGGCTTCATATATATTTGATCACCATCATCCCAAAAAAGCGTTTCAAGAGCTCTCAAAAACATAAAAACTTGAGAGAGGGATTTGGGGAATAAGTTATAATTAACGTAATGGAGCCACTCCACGACAAAAAACTTAAGGTTTTAGAAGAAAAGGCCAATCGGATACGCGAAACCATAATAGAAACTCTTTTAGAGGCTGGTTCTGGGCATTCGGCTGGTCCCTTAGGGATGGCTGATATTTTTACTGCGCTTTATTTTCATGTTTTGAATCACAAACCCGGTAAGCCTGATTGGCCTGATAGAGACCGCTTAATTCTTTCAAACGGACACATTTGCCCGGCGCGATATGTTGCGATGGCTTATGCGGGATATTTTCCGATGGAGGAGCTAAAAACCTTGAGAAAAATAAATTCTCGCTTGCAGGGCCATCCGCATCGCACCGCGCTTCCGGGAGTTGAAACGACTTCGGGGCCACTTGGTTCTGGAATTTCGCAGGCAATAGGCGTTGCGCTTGCTGCGAAACTAGACGGAAAAAAACACAGGGTTTATTGCATTACCTCCGATGGCGAACATCAAGAAGGGAATACCTGGGAAGCGATAATGTTCGCGGGAAAAAATAGACTGAATAATTTGACGGTCATAATGGACAGGAACAATATTCAGATAGACGGGTTTACTGAAAACACAATGCCGCTCGAACCGCTTCGTGAAAAATATGAAGCTTTTAACTGGCATGTCTTGGAGATTGATGGAAACAATATGATGCACTTCGTGGATGCGATTTCAGAGGCGGAAGCGATTTATGAGAAGCCCACTGTTATTATTGCTCACACTATTCCTGGGAAGGGTGTGAGTTTTATGGAGCGTGATTATATCTGGCACGGCAAGCCACCAAATAAAGAAGAGGCGGTGAGAGCTTTGACGGAGTTAAGAACATTGGGCCAAAGAATAAAAAGCGAACATGAGTAAGATTTCAAAAATATTATTTGTTTTGGGTTTTGTCGCCGCGGTAATTGGTTTTGTCGGATATTTATTGGGTCCTTCACGCTATCCGGGCGACCCGAACCTAGGACATCTTATCGTGGCCAAATTTGATTCCATTATTTATCTGCTAATGGCGATATTTTTGGCGGTTATCGCAAAACATTTTGAAAACCATGGTAAATAAAGAAGTTAAATTATCGGAAAAATTATTTGCAGCGGATATTGAACAAAAACCAACACGCGACGGATATGGCGAGGGCCTTTTAGTTCTTGGAGAAAAGAATAAAGACATTGTCGTTCTTTGCGCAGATTTGACCGAATCAACTCGCGCTGAAGGATTTGCAAAAAAGTGGCCGGAAAGATTTTTTGAAGTAGGCGTTGCCGAACAGAACATGGCAACAATTGCCGCTGGCTTGGGTATTTCTGGCAAAATACCCTTTATTTCTTCTTATGCGACATTCTCTCCTGGAAGAAACTGGGAGCAGATAAGAACGACGATTGCTTACAATGATTCAAACGTAAAAATTGCTGGACATCACACCGGAATATCCGTCGGTCCCGATGGAGCGACGCATCAAGCCACAGAAGACATTGCGATAATGCGCTCGCTTCCAAATATGAAAGTTTTCGTGCCTTGCGATGTGATTGAAGCTAAGAAAGCTACGATTGCCGCTGGCAAAATTTGGGGACCGGTTTATTTAAGATATGCCCGAGAGAAGACGCCGATTATTACAACAGATGGCACGCCGTATAATCCAGGAAAGGCAGAGATATTCTGGCAGTCAAAGAAACCAATTTGCCTCATAATAGGTTGCGGACCCCTCCTATATAATGCTTTGGTTGCAGCTAGAGATTTGGAAGATGAGGGGATTGGCACCATCGTTCTAAACAATCACACGATTAAGCCGATTGATGATACGAGGATAGTAGAGCTTACGAAGAAGATACGCGCAGTCGTTACGGTTGAAGAGCATCAGGTTTCCGGAGGGCTGGGAGGCGCGGTTGCGGAGGTTCTCTCAAAGCATTGCCCAACACCCATTGAATTTATCGGGATGCAAGATACTTATGGAGAATCCGGTGCGCCCTCGGAGCTTATAGAAAAATATGGAATGGGGGTGGAGGATATCAAAAAAGCGGTTAAGAAAGTCATAAGAAGGAAATAAAAATAAAAACCCGCCCGTTAGGGCGGTTATTGTTTACATAGCCAATAATATTAATATTTCTTGGACAGCCTCTTTGATGTCACCATTATTTTGTATGACTCTACAGGGCGCTCCAGCATCGGCCATTTCCTGAGGCCAGTTTCTGCCGTCGTTTATTCTTTTTGTAAGCTCTGCCTGGTCTTGATCCTTGAGCCGATCCAAAACAATTTCTTTGTCGGTCTGAATTATTACATGTACAAGATCCTCAATCCTTCCAAGCCGCTTCGCATAACCCCTTAGGGTTTTTAAAACCTCCGGGACAAGTATCATAAGAGATGTGCTGTCTGTTCTGTTTAATGCGAAGTCAATAGAATTTTTCATTGTGCCATATTCCAGGCCTCTAACTCTTGTTTGCCACAGGAACTTGTTTCTTTTGCTAAAGTTTTCAAAATCCTGCAATAGCGTGTAGTGATATTCTCCAGGCAGGTCGGTTTCTCTGCGCTTGCGTGTCGTGTAGCTTACGACGAGCGAAAACCAGCCGAGCTCCAAAAGCTTGGATACGATAGCCGATTTACCGTTTCCAGGAGGACCGGTAAGTGTAAGAATTCTGCCCATTATGCGTCTCCGTTCTTAAGAATTAATGTTCTGTCAGTAGTTTCTATTATTAACTTGTAAAAATCAAGGATTTACCCCACACATAAATTTATGTGTGGGGTTTAGGACAATTTTCAGTTTCGTGTTAAAATGAGTTTTAATGTTTGATGTAATAACCATAGGTACCGCTACTCGAGATGTTTTTCTCACAAGTCCACTCTTTAAGGTGCTAAAAGACAAGGCGCATCTTAAAAAAATCGGTTTTAAGACGGGAGAGGCCGAATGTTTCGCGTTGGGGTCCAAACTTGATATAGAACGTCCCGTTGTAACGGTGGGAGGAGGAGCGGCTAATGCCGCCGTAACTTTTGCGAGACAGAATTTTCGTACTGCGGCAATAATGAAAGTAGGTGACGATGACTTGGGTGAGGGGATAGTTAACGACCTCAAGAAAGAAAAAATAACCACATTTGTGGCCAAAGA
>ERZ1292623.3371-Hain-H51-01um-R1-3371-length-13660-cov-9_pt1 | contig 13660 bp, 20 predicted proteins | sample MGYA00564398_ERZ1292623 | MGnify/ENA primary metagenome ERZ1292623 (study PRJEB36523, sample SAMEA6512633) | groundwater metagenome | collected 2019-01-07 | study: AquaDiva: Metagenomics assemblies of 32 groundwater samples
GTTCGGCGGGGGGATCAGGGCTGACTCCATGAGCAGCACCAATCCTACCCGACTGGATGAAAATGCAGGACCGGTGGAGGCCGGGTGTCCCAGAAGTATCCTTGAGGAGTTGGGGCCAACCAGTCACCCTTATGCCCTCGACTGGCGGAACCGGTGCTACCGCCAGCTCCGGCTCAAGGAGCGCAAGATCGCCGATGGCGATATGATCCGGTTGCCTGAACCCATGAAGTTCACCGACGGCAGCGAACACGCTGAATTCAGGGTGACAAAACGCGGCGCGAAGATTGAACTCAGCACGCCCGATGGCCGAGGCCGGTTTCGCATCAGCAGATTGATGGAGCGCCGATTTGAAGTCGTGCCCCCAAAGCGCGCGGTTCGCACATTCTTCCCGGCAACGCCGTAACGCTCGGGAGGTGATCATGCTGCCTCAGAGCCTGGACCCCAGAAGGGCGATCCTGTGCGGGCGCGCCAATGCCGAGCGTGTCGCCATTCGGATGACCGCAAATTCCGGGCAGAGCCATGCCGTGGTAAGGACGGACAGCAAGCTCCAGCCCTTCTGCGTTTTGCCTGCAGAAGAGAGCCTTTCCGGAGCGATCGAGCTGCAGGTTGTCGTCCTGTAGGCTGCTCTCGGAAAAATGAGGGTCTTGCTCTTCACCACTTGTTCAAGCTTGCAGTTGTACCGATATTAGTACAATAGTCCGGCAAAGGATGAAGCTATGGACGTTATCACCTACTCAGAGGCGCGCGCCAATCTGAAGGGCATCATGGATCAGGTGGTCAGTGACCGGACACATGTTGTGGTCACGCGGCAGAAGGCCGAGGCGATCGTGATGGTCTCGCTCGAAGATTGGAACGCGATCGAGGAGACCATGTATCTCCTTTCGAACCGCACCAATGCCGACCGCCTGCGGCAGTCGATCGAGCAACTGGATGGCGATGGCGGCAATGAGCGCGGGCTAATCGAGCCTTGAAGCTGGTCTTTGCAGACAACGCCTGGGAGGATTATCTGCACTGGCAGCAAACCGATGACAAGGTTCTCACCCGGCTCAACGACCTCATCAAGGAATGCCAGCGAACGCCTTTCAAAGGAACCGGAAAGCCTGAGCCGCTCAAAGGCTCCCTGGCAGGCTGGTGGTCGCGGCGGATCACCAAAGAAGACCGTCTGGTCTATCGCGTCACCGGCAAAGGAAACGAGCAGCAGCTAGAGATTGCCCAATGCCGGTTTCACTATTGATCTGAGGTCCCTGCATGAATTCTCATCGCGATGCGGAAGATGGCGCGCATGATCCGCGTAAACTGATAGCGCTGCTGGGCACCACGGGCGATGAACTCGCGCGCACGCTTGGTCTCGACAAAGATGCTACCCGCCGCATGGAATCCGATGACATTCAGCGCCCCATCGGCTCGATGATAGAGGTGCTCAGCAAGGTGGAGCCGCGTTTCGGTTCTATGATCATGGCCTATGCCTGGTATCGTTCTGAGCCGCTTTCCGGTTTTTCCGGCCAGACTGCGATGGAGCTAGTGCGCTGCGACCGCGCGCAGGACGTGCTGACTTATATTGATGCCGTGAACGCAGGCGTGCATGCCTAGGCATGGCGATGTCGCCGAAATGTCTATTCCTCGATCATCCCTCCGAGGCCGGGATCGAGATACCACGATGGGCCTTCGGTAAAGTCGGCGTTGCGGGCAGGAACAGGGCCATCAGGCTCTGACGAGACGTAAGGGTTGACCATCGGCACAGGCCACTCGCCCGAGCGTAGAATCTGACCCGACATCTGGCACCGTGGCCCGAGGAGTCCGAAGAGCCATTCCAGATCGTCGAGCATCTGGACAACCCCGCGCCCTGCCAGCGCATAGTAGAGGCAGCGCTGATAGTCATCGCAATGGCAGGACAGGATCTGTGTCAGCCGAGACTTGGCATTGGGCAGGCCCTGAAACACGCCTTGCAAGGTCTCATAGAGCTCGCGCGCCGAGTAATAGGCATCGAACGGCTCCACTCCGATTGAGGCATTGGCGAGCATGCGCTTGGTTGGACGGCAATTCGGATCAAGTGCCGCGTCGCGCAGCGTGACATCGAGGTCGAACTTGCCGATATCAAAGACCTTGTTCATTATTCATGGGCTCCTGCTGATTATGAACATATCGTGAACAAAGGACAGGGTCAAGGCGTCATCATGCATGTGGCTGGTAGGTAAGGACACCACAGGAAGGACCGGCAGGGTCGCCATCAGCGACGAGCTGAAGGCTGCGCTGGTGCGCTGGTATACAGGCCGGGGCAGGGAGGCCGACCACCGCGCTTGCGTCTCACTGGTCTCCACCGCGCGAGAGAACCACAAGTGGATCGCCTGCGATTGCCTTGGGGCAGAGCGTCCGCCGCCGCTGATGAGCGCGGCATATCTCAGTTTTCAGGAGACCTATTACCTCCGGCGCCTTACTTCACGGCCTGGCCACGATTCAGGTTGCCCGTTTCATCTGCCGCAGGCGCCACCGCGCATCCGCGAGACCGTGAAGGACTCGCTCTATGCCATCGGCATTCCGAAAGGCCTGTTCAGCGCACACCAGAAGGCACCGGAGAAGCTTGCGCAGAGGCCAGAGGACATAGAGCCTGACGATCGCTCACGCGGTGTCGCCATCCCGCGCCTTGGCAAGCTGCTCTGGCTGCTGATCGAACGCGCAGGCTCGAATATCCTGCGCGAATTACCGCCCAGTGGCAGGCGCGCAGGCTCGATCAGCGAAGAAATGCGCCACCTCAAGCGCGCCGCTCAGGGCCTCGACATCGCGCCGGGCATCCGGCTGTCGGATCATCTCTACACCAACGCCATCGATTACGAGAAACGGCGGGTCCATGCCCGATTGCGGGCTGCCGCCGAGACCTGGCCGCCCGAGTTTGCACCGCAGGCCTTTCTGCTTCTCGAAGCGAGCGAGGTCACATCGAGCGAGGTGGTGACGGGGCTCGGAACTGTCGAAATACGCAATCGCATCCAGCACACTGGGATCATCCGGGCCGAGGTCGAGCCACCCTTTCTCGTGCTGGCCGTCGTCGGCGAGCATAGTCGGCGCGAAGGATACCTGGCGCTGCGCGCCTATGCCCAGCCTGTCTTCAGCGGAAACCAGTTCGTGCCCGCCGAGCGCGACCATGATCGCGACGTGCTGCGCGCACTCCAACAGGCCCAGTATGAATTGCGCCGCCTCGGTGTCAGGATGGCAGTCAAGAAGGTCCTCTTTGACATCACGCTGGCTGCGGGGTCGGCGAGGCCGGATTTCCTGGTGGCGCTGCTCGATGAGCATAGCGGGGTGGAGTGCAAGTTCGCGCTCCAGATCCTGCAGTCGGATGATGCTGACTATCTTGAGCTGCGCAGCATCGAGCGCGAGCGTCTCGGTCAGGCCGGGCTTGTCGTATCCATGGCCGTCAGCAGCGTGACGCCTGAGGCAATTATCAGCGAAGCCCGCCGCATTCTCGAGTGAAGGGGAGGGGGAGGATGTGAGCGAACCTGAAGAAGGAGAGTTCGCACATGACATGCTTTGCTCCGTCGCCGCGCCCATCGACATCGATCTGGGGTGCGGTCCAACAGACCGATCAGCTTGGCCCCGGGATTTGGTCGGTGATGACCGCCAGCCACGGCGGCATCATTCTGTCCGATCAGAGACAGGCCGCCATGCCGCCGGCGCTACTGATCGAGGGCGGCTCCTACGAGGAAGACTGCGACTGGGCGCTCCCGATCCTTGCCTTTTCCAGCGAGCTTGATGGGCAGGGCTTCTGCTCCGCAGGCTTCCTGCAGCTTGCCCGCGATACCGCCAAATGTTGGCATCCGGACCGCTTCAGCGCCTTTACCGGCGAGGCCGTCGAGGAGAATGCCTCCACGATCCTGCGGACGCGTAAGGCCTACATCGCCGCGATCGGCGAATTCTGCGTCACCAGCGCCTGGGGCGATTGGGCTGAATGGGTGCCGGAAGGCAAAGTCGGCGTGATTGCCCGCCAAGTCGCCTGCGTCGATCACCTTGGCCGGCCAACTTATGGCGAGGCCGAAGTCTGCGCGCTCATCGCCAAGGACCTCTACGCTGCGCGCGGCGAGGTCACGGCACTGCGCGATACGGTGCACGAGATCATCCCGATGCCAGAGGCTCTGCGGCCCAAACGAGTGGGCTGATCGATGCCATCGAAATGGGCTTCGTTCGGCAGAAGTTCTAGACTTTGCCATGTAGTCATCTTATATGACCAGTCATCACACATGACTATAGGAGTGTCAGATGCGAGCTGAAACCTACGGCGCAGCAGACTTCAAGGCCAATTGCCTTGCAATCCTGGACCGACTGGCACGCCGCGATCTCGATCAAGTGACCATTACCAAACGAGGTCACGCCGTCGCGGTGTTGACGCCGCCGCCCAGCATGGCCGACGCCGTTAAAACGCTGCACGGTTTTATGTCTGGCTCCGTGAGCATTCCCGAAGGTTTTGATTTCCTCTCACCGGTAGTTGATGAGCCGTTCGCTGCAAGCGAAGGCGTGTTGCACGGGTGATGACGAAGAAGAAACCCTCCGAACTGCCCAGCGCTGTCCTGCTTGATACGTGTGCGGTTATCTGGCTCGCTAATGGTGATCCGCTTGCCCAAGAGGCGCTCGCGGCCATTTCACATGCCGCACTCGCAGAAGGCGTGTTCGTATCACCCGCATCGGCTTGGGAGGTGGGATTGTTGAGCCGCGTTCGCAGCGGCAATGGTCCAGCGCTGACGTTTCTTCCGGACCCGCAAAGCTGGTTTGCGCGGTTCATGGCCGGTCCCGGCATCAAGGAAGCACCGCTCCTTCCCGAAATTGCGATCGCGTCCTCGCATCTGCCTGATCCCTTGCACGGTGACCCTGCCGACAGGTTCGTCATCGCTACAGCACGGCACCATCAAATTCCTGTCATCACGCGCGACAGCAAGATCATCGATTACGCGGCCCAAGGCCATGTGAAGGTTATCGCTTGCTGAGTTTTTGGCTTCAGGCTTGAGGCAAGCGACTGTCCCGCTTGGAAAGATATAGCAAAGCTCGGCACGGCTCTCCACCCGATCAACCTAACGTCCAAGGCGCACGGGTGTCTCGGCCATGTGCGCTGATGGCGCGGCCCGAAGGCCGCCCGGCTCTGGCCAGGCATCAATCCGCCGATCTGAAGGGGAGGGGGAGGGGAAGGGCGAACCAATGCGATGAAGGACCCTTTGCCATGAACCCGACAGTCATCCGTCCCAGCGTCAGCCCGAAGACGATCACTAAAGTCACGCGCCTCTTTAACGGCACCATCGGCGATATCCTCGGCGAGCTCCTCCAGAACAGTCGCCGTGCTGGCGCATCCCGGATCGATATCGCCTGCTGCGCGGATCAGGACGGAGCGCGATTGACCCTTTTGGATGATGGAACCGGGGTCGCCGATCCCCAGACCATGATTGCACTGGGGGATTCGGGCTGGAGCCAGCACATCCATGAGGCCGAAGACCCGGCAGGCATGGGTGTCTTCAGCCTGGCGGGCAAGGACACACAGATCAGCTCGCGTCATGCCAATGCCGACACCGGATGGTCGGTGCATGTCCCCGCGGGTGGCTGGACCGGCGCGAAGGACATTGCCGTGCGGCCCCTTGCTCGCCCCGTCGGGACGACCATCACCTTCCTGATGCCCGGAGTGAGCGAGCAGACGGCCGAGCGGATTCTGCGCGAGGTCGCGAAGTTCTACCCGCTGCCGGTGTTCTTCAATGGCGCGCAAGTGCCGCGCGAGGACTTTCTCGCCAAGGCGATCTACATCGCCGAGTGGAACGGCAGCCAGATCGGCGTGTTCGAAGGGCGCGAATACCAGCGAGATCCCACGACCAACTTCCATGGCATGGTGCTCACGCGCAAGCTTGCCAGCGTCTCGGAAAGCCTTGGCGGCAAGACCTACCATGCCCGGCTCGATATCGGGGCCACCCCGGGCCTTGCCCTTGTGCTCCCGGCGCGCAAGGAATTCGTCGAGAACGCCGCCTTCACGGCGCTTCAGGCAGCGTGCAAGCGCACGATCTTTGCCGCGCTTGTGCACAGAGGCCAGCACCGGCTTTCCTTCGAGAGCTGGAAGGAAGCGCGCGATCTGGGGGTTGCCCTGCCGGAGGCCGACCCCTGCCTGCCCCGCTGGCATGCGGCCATCGCGGAGAGCGACAACGTCAATGTCGAGTATGAGGAGGTCGCGGCAGGTGCGGACACGATCCTTGTCGCGGATCTTGAGCCCGATATTGCACAGGGACTGGAGCGCGCGCTGCGCGCGCACCCCTTGCGCCCGCACCTCGTCGAGAACCATCCTGCATACGCTGGCTATGGCTGGTATGACGCGCTGCATCAGCTCGGCAACGTGCGCTTCTATGTTGCAGCCGCGGAGCAGGGCCACGTCATCGCCGAGAACGGCAGCTTCCCGCCGCTCGATGACCATGTTCGTGCCGAGAGGATCGAGCTGAGGTTCTGTGTCTTCCACCGCTCCAGCGAAACGCAGCGCGAGGAACGGATCCCGGCAGATGTGGCCTTCGTCGTGGGCGAGGATGGCTGGTACAGCGGTGTTAACCAGATCCGCATCGCTTATGTGCCGTGTCCGGCGCTGACCCCCGAAACGCTGGTCGATCTGATCGAGAACGTCTGTTTCTGCGCGAGCGACGACAGCGAGGCCGACTCCTGGGACACCCAGCACGAGCACTTCTTGCGCGATGCACGCGAGCTCGCGGCCCGGGTGCTGCTCGGCGAAGACGAGGCCATTGCGGCGCGTATCCGCGACACACTCGCCGGCATCCTCTGGGTCATTCCCAAGGATCGGCAGGTTGCCATTACCGTCGCCCCCGGGACCGCGATCAATGTTCAGCTGTCCGCTTGTCAGCCTGCCGGCTGAGGTTCGCGAGGCCGTCCGGTTACCCGCGGATCGCCCCTTTGATCGGGAGGAGATCTCCAATGCATGACACATCCGACCTCACTTGCGCTCGGCAACGCACCGAGCACATCGCGCAGCTCAACGATGCAGCGCGTCAGGGCCGTGACCGAACGGCCCGCATCGTCATGACCTCCGGGCTGCTTGCAGAACTCGGCGGCGAGACGGTGGCACAAAGCATGATGGCCCAGGCTCGGTTGATGGCCGCTCTGCGCCATTGCACCTTCGCCCCGGATTCGCCCGAGCGAGACTTTGCAAGCATGGATGTCGATGGCATCAAGGTGCTGATGAAAGTCGATTTGTATGATCCGGGCCTTGTCAAGATCGCATTGAACGGTTCCTTCTGTTGACGCGTTGGGGGCCCCCACACGCAATGCTCAAGGATTGGCTTCATTCGTTCCGAGGTCAGCTGATGCACTATCCGTGCATAGACTTGTATCCGGTCGCGGCCGTTCCCGCGCACCATAATCCGTATTCACATCCCCGGATCGAGCAAAGGCGGATGCGGACCAAACTACTACTGGGCGTTTTCAGGCGCCATCAACTTTCCCGGTCACGCATCACACCAATCCGCGTCGCCTTATCGAGCCTGTTGCAACATAGGCATCAGGCGGCGCGGAGCTCGGCACCTTGAGGGACCAGACCGGTCTCCACAAAGCGCCAAAGCGCGATCAACAATTTTCGGGCGAGCGCAACGATCCCCACCTTTGCCGCGCGAGCGCCGTTGCCTTTGAACCGGTTGCGATACCAAACGGTCAGTTCGCTACTTGGCTGATATTTCAACCAACACCAGGCAAGTTCCACCATCTGCACACGTGTGCTTCGGTTACCGGCTTTGCTGATGCCCTGATCACGCGACACGTCGCCGCTGGCGAAGGGCGCCGGAGCTAACCCAAGGAAGGCCGCGACGTGTCGTCGGCTTTCGAACTTTCGGCAAAAAACCTCAGCAACCAACATTGCCGCGCTGTTCGGACCAATGCCCTTCAGCTGCTCAAGGCGAACCGCTTTCTCTCGGCATGGGAAGGTAGACTCCTCATGGAGCACAACTTCAGCGCGGTCCCGCTCGATGTCCTTGATCTGATCGTTGAGCAACGCGAGCCGTTCGAAACAGCGCTCAATTTGTCGACGAAGGTTTGGTGGCAAAGGCCGCCCATCGCCGGTGCGCATGTCGTCGAGCTGTTTTGACCAGTCACCGCCCTTGATGGCTTTGACAGATCGTATGCCCTGTAATGCAAGTAGCCCCCTGATCCGAGAGATAATTCGGGTGCGCTCGTGCACGAGATCGCCGCGCTCTCGCATTACTCTGCGCGCGTCCTCCTCCTCGGGGGAGGGCACGTCCACGACACGGCACACGCTTTTGTCGCCAGCGAGATAGGCTTTGAGGATTCCGATCATTGCTTCGGCGTCGATCCGGTCGGTTTTTGCGCGCCTGCCTCGCCGCGACACGAGGAAGCTGGCGGGATCCAGCACATATGTATCGATATCGTTCGACCGCAGTAGCCTTGCGAGCCAGAAGCCATCATATCCAATCTCGAAGCACAGGCGAATGGCGGCAGGTTCACCGATACGATCAGCGGCCTTGCACTCAAGATTGCGAAGGTGACTGATCAGTGCCGCGCTGTTCCCGGCAGGAATTGTCCGTAGCGAAGGCTTCGCGGCTCCTGGCGAGAGCGAAGCAACAAGCCAGTTGCGCTTGCTGAGCTCAACGCTGACAATGACAGAAGTCTTGGGGCAGTAATCTGACGACGAGTTCTCCATTTAGCGTTCTCCGTGGGGTTTGACGGAACAACGGCATAGCCGATCCGGCCTGCATAGGATCTATTACGACACCGAACTGGCATTCGGGTCCGAGGATCCGGCCAATCCAGCGATGACACGGCGCGTCATCACGCTGATGCGGCCAGCGGACTACTGATCATTGTGAGGCGCGGACATGTCACTGCGCCGCGGGGCATCGGCCCGGTAAATGGTGGGGAGGTAACGAGCGTATGAGCAGGCACAAAGTACCGCTTCGTGACGGGATTGCGGCGGCAAGTGCCTATGTTGGCTGGGACCGACCGCTTCAGACCTATTTCGCACAGGTGCTGAGCGCCCCTGACGAAGACGGGGAGGAGATCGAACTCGTATGGGTCGGAGCCGCCTTTGGCGAGCTCCCCCGCGCGGTTGACGCAATCCGCGTGCTCGAACCCTATTGCCATATCGATGCAAGTCTTGCCGCACAGCTCGAGATCGACAGGATGGCCTGCCTCGCCACGCGCGATGGCCCCAATCAGCTTGAAGCCAAGGCCTTCATGGCGCGCCTCAGCCAGATCAAGGACGGGTCCGCGCCCGAAGCTTAGGTCGGTACAGACCGCGCAGGGTTCGAAGCAGGGCCGGTTCAGCTCCAAACCACCTATCGAGACTCCTCAGCCCTCCGGGCTGGACAGGATGACGCGCGCCTGCGGTGGCTGGCGCACGGGCCGGGCCAGGGGCCCGGAGGAGAGGGGGGATGGGAGAAGGTGTTCCGGACAAGGGGTTCGGACAGCATCAGGAGAATTTGACATGAACATCGGCACCCTCAAGGCCAACGCAGAAGGCGTTCACATCGGCCGCATCACCACCCTGACCTTCAGCGCGACCGTCGCCCTGCGCGCCTTCGAATCCACCAACGAGCGCGCACCCAAGTTCGACCTCATGGCGCTCTCGGCGGATCGCCGCAGCTGGGTCAAGATCGGCGCGCTCTGGGAATACTCGTCGAACGAGACCGGCGAGTGCTTCCTCTCGGGCCAGATCGACGATCCCAGCCTCTCGGCGCCGATCCCGGTCGCCATGTTCCAGCAGAACGATGGCAGCTACAACGTCGCCTGGCGCCGCTCGAAGCCCAAGGCCTCGCTCGACGGCTTCGGCAGCGAGAGTGAAGGCGCCCTGCCGCCGCTGACTGCCACCGGCGACGAACCGGCCAGCGACCGCAGCGTTGACAGCGGTGCTGCCACCGGCGACGGTCTGGGCGACAGCACCGCTCCGGCACCCAAGGGCAAGACGCGCGCGAGCGTCGACGCCTGACCGGGACAAGCCCCCCGTGACCGGTGCCGCGACCCGCGCCGGTCACATCGGGAAGGCCCGTCCGCGCATTCGTCGCGGGCGGGCCTTTTCTTTGCCCGGTGCTTGCAAGCCGAGCCGACCTGCAGCGGAAACTCTGCCTGCGAAAGAGAAGGGGGAGGTGCCGTTCAAGCAAAGGAGGCTTGAATGGCACAGACAAACTGGACTCTCGATCTTGGCGGGGCTCCGTGGAACGAAGACTGCGCGCAGATCGGCCACACCCCGAACTTCGACCTCGTGAATACCGCAGAAGTCACGCTCTACAGGGCTGCGCTGATCGCGGTCGCCGGGCCTCCGCCCGCCGGGATCACCCTGCGGATCAAGGCTAACGCCCATGATTTCGGGACCTACCGGACGGTCGAGGCGAGCGTCGACGACGAACAGGACGATGGTAGCCATGCCAGCTATATCGAGACCCTCGAGACCGGCTTCGCCTTTTGGCATCAAGCCGGGTTTGCACCGCCTGAATTCGGCAAACTGACAGCGAGCAATCAGCTTGCGGGTTTCGTCGTGGATGCCGTCGCAAGCGCGCTGCGGATCACACGGCCGAGCAGCACCGGCGCATTCTTCCCAGCGTCCTCCGGACCGCTTCACCGGAACCTCACCGCAGCCTTTCCGGAGGCGGCGCAGCGCGCCTTTTCCGAAGCGAGCCTGCCATGCTGACCGACAGCGAGCGCTTCGCCTTCAGCGTCTGGCGGATCCATGCGTTCGCCTCGACGGGCAATGCCTACGACGCCGTGCAGACCGACGAGAGCATCGCAGCCGGTGACACCCTGCTTGTTCTCGATGAACGGGTTGTCGGTGTCGCGATGACTTGGCCTTTTGCCATCACGGCACAGCCGGGCAAGCTTCACGCGGTCTGTGCGCCTGGCGCTGGCGAAACCCTTGGGCACATTGAAAGGGCGCTCGATGTTCCAGACGGGTCAATCGCTCGAGCCTGCCGCCTCGCAAGGACACTGGGCATTGCGATTGATGCGGGCCTCGTCCCGTGGCTGTCTGAGCCGCTGGCGAGAGATGGGGACGACTAGCGCGGCGAGTGGCGCCACAGAAATCTTGCTATTTTGGCAATAATTGCTATTTTAAGGCCAAGAGGAGATACCACCATGCCAGCGGCGGCGAATGAGCACCCCAGGGTTCCCCTAACCCAGTTTCACAACAACACCGGCGAGTTCCTCGATCTGGCAACCAAGCAGCCGGTCGTCCTGACCAGCCATGGCCGCGAGCGGCATGTAATCGCAGATAGCGAGTATTTCCGCCATCTTGAACAGGCGGCACGCGGTGTGATCGCCGGCCACATGAATATCGAAGCTGTCGCTTCGTCCGACATGACCGGAGCCGACCGCAAGGCTTTTGCCAATGCACGGCCTTCGGCCAGTGAACTTGCCAATGACCGCTGGGAAGACTGACCGACCCGCCGCAGGCCATATCCTCCGTTACGTCTATCTCTTCGAGGAAGAGCAGAGACGAGGCCGCGACGAAGGCGTCAAGGAACGCTTCGTCGTCGTCGTGGGTGTGGACGGCTCGCGCTATCTGGTTGCCGCGATCACGACCAAGGGCGAGGGGCGCAAGAACGCCATCCCCATCCCCGATGAGATCGCACGCACAGCCGGGCTCGTTCCGGGTAGCGCGATTGTCGTTTCGGAATTCAACCGGTTCACCTGGCCCGGGTTCGACATCAGACCCCTGATGAAGCAGCCCGGGTACATTGCCGGACGACTCCCACCGCGGTTCACAGCAAAGATCATCGATGCCATCGGAGCCTGGGGCGCCGCTGCCGTCGATCGCGATTGATTTCCGGAACGCCGAGGCAGCCTGCTCCTTGGAGCCTTGTCTGATCGTGCATCAACGTCAGGCCAGTCACGCCGGCGTTGTGGATTGGCGCCGGAGGTGGCCGAGGTCGGGTATTCCGGATCAGTGCCGCAGAGGGACCTCTCGCTCACCGGGATCGGCAAGGGCGGGCGAATTATCCCGTGATCATCATCGTCAATAACAAGCCGGTACGCGGCGAAGTTGATGTCCAGGCGTGCGATAAGCTCCTGTGCCAACAGCACGTCCGCCGACCAGTGCCCATGCCTCTTTGGTCGAGCTTAGGGCCAACCTGCAGAAATGCGAGCCGTGTTGCCCGGCAAGCCGGGCTGCCCGCACCACCTCGATTTACGAGGTTCCCCGCGCGCGGAAGCGCGCGGTGTCCCAGCTCTCCCGCCGAGGCTCGACAAGGGCACCGGCGGACGAGCCGTCGGTACCAAGGAGGCTCTTGCAATGAACATCGTCAACCTCGTCGGCCGTCTCGCCAAGGATCCCGTTGCCCGCGACCGCAGCGACACCCGCATCACCGAACTGATCCTCGTGACTGAACGTCCGGTGATCCGCGACGGCAAGGTCCAGAAGGATCCGGAAACCGGCTACCCGGTCAAGGATGCCGAATTCCACAAGATCACCGTCTTCAATGGCCTCGGGCTCCCGCTGCGCCAGCACAAGGCCAAGGGTGACCAGCTCGCCGTGACGGGTCGCATCCACTACTCGCGCTGGCAGGACGCCGAAGGCAATGACCGCTACGGCTGCGAGATCATCGCCGAGAACGTCGAGTTCCTGTGATCGTCAGGAGGGCGGCGCTTCGGTGCCGCCCTTCCACTCGTAATTGGTTGCGCGAGCCAGATTATGGAGCGCAGGTCGGCTAATTGCCGGTAGGATCAATCCTGGCACCGCGGTGACCACAGCTGCAGCGCAAGTGCTGGGCTACCATGTCCAGTTTAAGAGGGATCGACCTGCTGAAGCAGTGATCGCGAAGCCGGGCCGCCGGCACGATGACTACACGCCTGCAGCGGCCGCACTCGATCTGCGCATTGAGGCCATGACGAACGAGATCGGCGACAGAATCGAGGCGTTTGGTTCCCATACGCCACCGAGAACATATAAAGAACTTCATCGTCAAGGGATGCCGAAGGGGAGGTTGGCGCCTGCCGGCTTATGGCCGGCATCGCGCTCTATTCCGCCGGGCTGCCGCCAGCACACAAGCGTGGCCTGTGTGCTGGGTCTGCGACCGGCGTCACCTAGTCCCTGCCGGGTCTCGGCCTATTCGGGTGACGATCGCTGGCGTGAGGGAGTGGAGTTCGCCCGCGCCTTGCCTTGCTCTAGGTCCGTTCCAGTCCGCTCTTACGTCCGGTTGAGAGATACAGTTCGAGCGCACCGGATGACCGGGATTGGGTGGAAAATCGAATGGCGGCTTTGGAGTCGCTCAAGTCGGCAAGATCTACGTAATCGGGCGACCGCTTGGGCCTCGCTACCATCGCTTCCAGACCGACGCGCGATCGGTGGCATAAACCTGCTGGACCCATTTCACTGCTGAGCGGTTCGACCAGCGCTTGAGGGCTGACGATAGCGATACTGGCCATCGAATCCCCTCAGATATGCCCCGAACCGGTTCGGTTTGGAGGCTTGCGATTGGTGCCAGCAAACTAGCTGCGGTGAGATCAGCTCGACCGAATTCATCTCCGGAAAGGTAGTCCCCACGCTCGAATATCACCTGATCGAACCAGTCAAGCTCATGGTCCACTTGAGCGATAAGGTCCGGAAGGACATCTAACCGGGCATTCATCCCAGACACCATCATGGGCCTAAGAGGCTGACTCAGAAGTTCATGTTATTTGGCAATGGCTTGCGATGAGGCGGGTG
>ERZ1292623.3372-Hain-H51-01um-R1-3372-length-13659-cov-17_pt1 | contig 13659 bp, 17 predicted proteins | sample MGYA00564398_ERZ1292623 | MGnify/ENA primary metagenome ERZ1292623 (study PRJEB36523, sample SAMEA6512633) | groundwater metagenome | collected 2019-01-07 | study: AquaDiva: Metagenomics assemblies of 32 groundwater samples
ACGGCAAGTTTAAATAAAGACAGAATTTTATATTGGATTAGCAAAGGCGCCCAGCTATCCGACACTATTCATAATTTGTTAGTGTCGCAGAATATAATTTCCGGCGCCAAAAAGCTGGTACACAAAATTTCTAAGAAAGCGCCGGCGCCAATCGCTTGACGAAATTTTTATTTTTTGATATACTGCGGGTAAATAGTAGCTTGCCCCGATTTTATAGAGGGGAGAGGTCGACCTACTAATTCTTTAAAAAGATTACTCAAAGAAATGGCTAATAAATCAGTTGATCAGGAATTTCTTGAATACCTTGTAAAATCAATCGTTGACCATCCTGATGATGTTAAGATTGAGCGCAAGGTTGACGAGATGGGAGTCCTTTTAGACCTTAAAGTAAACCAAGAAGATATGGGCATGCTTATTGGTCGACAAGGTTCAACTGCCAAAGCCATCCGAACTCTGCTTCGCATCATCGGCGCTCGCCACAACGCGCGCGTCAATTTGAAGATAGAGGAACCGGAGGGCTCAACTCGTCCAACAAGAGAGAGAACAAGAAATATGGATGAAGTTGTTGAAGATTTGAAACAACTTTGATCTAAAACCAAAAACCCCGATTATCGGGGTTTTTGGTTTTAGATTATAATACTATTATGATTAATTTTAATATCATCACTATCTTTCCCAAGATTTTTAACTCTTATTTTAACGAGAGCATTATTAAGCGCGCCCGGAGGAATAAAAAAATAAAAATAAATATAATCAATCTCCGCGATTTCACCACTGATAAGCATAAAACTGTTGATGAAAAACCGTATGGCGGGGGGCCGGGGATGGTATTTAAAATCGAGCCAATGGCTCGAGCCATTGGCTCGATTTTAAATCTTAAATCTAAAAACTCAAATCTCAAAAATAAAGTAAAAGTTATTTTATTTTCCGCTTCGGGGAAACAATTTGATTCTAAGATGGCGGTTAACTTCGCCAAAAAATATGATCATATTATAATGATTGCCGGCCGCTATGAAGGCGTGGATGAACGCATCAAAAAAGTCATTGAAAATTTAAAATTTAAAATTGAAAATTTATCCATCGGTCCTTATGTCTTAACCGGAGGCGAGCTTCCGGCAATGATTGTTATCGACGCAGTTTCTCGGCACATCCCGGGCGTTTTGGGAAAATATGAATCGCTTGAAGAAAAAAGGTGCGGAGTTGGCGTCCCGATGTACACGCGGCCGGAAATTTTTATTTACCCACCGCCAGGGCGGGGCAAGCATGGCAGAAAATATAAAGTCCCCAAGGTCTTGCTTTCCGGCGACCACAAAAAAATTGACAACTGGAAAAGAAAACATCGGAAAGAATAAATAAATAAAAGATGGCTAATATAAATCCATTTGTTTCAGATTTTATAAAACAAGGCGTTTTAAAAACGCCGCGAATTATTGAGGCTTTTGAAAAAATTGACCGCGTTAATTTTGTGCCGCTGAAGTTGAAAAGAGAGGCCTATATTAATGAGCCGCTTTATATCGGAGCAGGTCAAACCATATCCCAGCCGTACACTATTGCGTTTATGATTGAATTATTACAGCCAAAATCGGGCGATAAAATTTTTGAAATCGGGTTTGGTTCCGGATGGCAGACAGCGCTTTTAGCTGAGATCGTTGGGAAATTAGGAAAGATTTATGCCGTGGAAAGAATAGAAAAACTTTGCGATTTTGGAACTGAAAATATTTCAAAATACAATTTTATAAAAAAAGGGATTGTCAAAGCCGTCTTGGGTGATGCGACAACGGGGTTAAAAAAATATGCGCCGTTTGACAAGATTATTGCCGCGGCGTCGGGGGACAAGGTGCCGGAAGCGTGGCTCAAAGAATTGAAGATCAACGGCCGTTTAGTGATACCGATACGAGAAAGCATCTGGCTTTACATTAAAAAATCAGAAAAAGACTTTGAAAAACAAGAATTCCCCGGCTTTGTTTTTGTTCCGCTTGTTAAGGGTTGACAGAATTTTTAATATATAATAAACTTCTACTATCCGCAGACAGAGGGCGAACATTAAGTCCCTCCGAGGATAACCAACGCATTTAGCGCTGGATGTTTGCGGATTAATTGTCCGCTTTTTATATTTTTATGGCGATTACCAGAGAAAAAAAGGAAAATATTTTGAAAGATTTAACCGATAAGTTCAACCGGGCCAAGGCCGCGATTTTGGTTGATTTTAATAAGTTGCCCGTAAGCAAAACCATGGAATTAAGGCGCAATCTAAAGTCAATTGACGCCGAATATAAGGTTGCAAAGAAAACTTTAATCAGCCGGGTTTTGAGATTCGGCCATTTTGAAGACGTTGATTTAGATAATTTTAAGACTCAAGTGGGAATAGTTTTTAGCTATGTTGATCCGGTGGCGACAGCTCAATCGGTGTGGAAATTTTCCAAGGTTTCCGCCAGAGGCGGATCCGCCTTTGGCGGAAATGAGGCTTTGAAGATTTTAGGTGGTTTTTTAGGGTTTGATTGGCAGGATAAAGATAAAATTATGGCTTTGGCAAAACTTCCGTCTCGCGAAATTCTTTTGTGGCGGCTTGTTAGAACAATTGCCGTTCCGCTTTCGGGATTGGTTGGCGTATTATCTGGAAATGTCCGCAATTTAGTTATTGTAATTAATCAAATAAAATTAAAAAATAAACAAGGTCGAATTTAGAAATTAGGATTTAAGTAAATTTATGTCTGATAAATATAATAAAATTATAGAAGAAATTGAAAAATTGACTGCGCTTGAGCTTTCTGAATTAGTTAAAGCGCTTGAGGAGAAATTTGGCGTATCGGCAGCGGCATCGATGATGGTTGCTCCCGCTGCGTCCGCCTCCTCCGCCAACGGGGCGGATTCGGCGGATAAAGAAGAAAAATCAGCATTTGATGTTATTTTGGCTAAAGTGGGCGAGCAAAAAATCGCCGTTATTAAAGTGGTTCGTGAGGCAACCGATAAGGGCCTTCAGGAGGCGAAACAATTGGTTGATACCGCTCCTCAAGTTATAAAAAACGGCGTCAATAAAATTGAAGCTGAAGAACTCAAGGCAAAACTAGAAGCTGTTGGAGCTGTTGTAGAATTAAAGTGATAAAATAAAACAAAATTTGTATGGCAAAGAAATTTTCCGAGCCAACTTTAGATGTCTTGTTCGATTCACCGGTTAAAGTGAAGCTTTTAAAATTGTTTTTGCATAATCCGGACGGAGATTTTGAATCAAAAGCAATATCAAAAAAACTTAATTTAAAATCGGCGCCGGTTAATAAAAATATTAACAATTTAGTTAAGATTAAATTTTTAAATTGTAAAAATTTAAAAGGCAAAAAAACTTTCAGAATTAATCGCGATTTTGAGTTTTATAATGAGCTTAAGGAATTAGTGGCAAAAGCCAGCCCGGCTTCAAAAGAGAAAATGTTAAAACGTCTCAAGAGCTTGGGGAAAATTAAATTGGCGCTTCTGGCCGGCGTGTTTGTCAACTCCGACACTTCCCGGGCCGATCTTCTGATAGTGGGGAACAATATCAAGCCGGCAAAGTTTAATAATTTTATAAAAAATTTAGAGGCGGAAATCGGCAAAGAAATCAATTATGCTTTGATAACGACTAAAGAATTTTATTACCGTCATGATATGTACGACCGCTTTATTCGTGACCTTCTGGATTTCAAACACGAGAAATTGATAAACAAATTAAAAATCTAAGATTTGGGCGATTAGCTCAGCAGTTAGAGCACTGCATTCACATTGCAGGGGTCATAGGTGCGAATCCTATATCGCCCACAAATTAAAACTTATCCACAGATGGGCCTATTGCAGGCCTGTTTTTTTTGTATTAATATTAAATCACCCTGTGGGGGATTGTGGGTAACTTTGTGGATAAGTATATAAAACTGTGGATAAGTCATATGTTATTAGGCGAATTTAAGCACAATTTAGATTCCAAGAATCGGCTGACAATTCCAGCAAAATTAAGAATGGAATTAGGCGAGAAGCCGGTTTTAACAAGAGGGTTAGACAATTGTTTGTTTATTTATCCCCACCGCGATTGGCAGCTCTTTATGGAAAAAATGAATAACCTTCCATTGAGCCAGCAAAAAGCCAGAAATTTTAAAAGATTTATGCTGTCAGGCGCTTGCGAAATTGAAATTGATGAAATGGGTCGTATTTTAATCCCCGAATCGTTAAAAAAATACGCCAAGCTTGAAAAATCAATCATGGTTATCGGCGTTCAGGATCGCATTGAGCTTTGGAGCGAGAGCGTTTGGAATAAATATATTGCCGAGTCCGAAAAATTATCCAGCGATATTGCCGAAGGACTAAGCGAGTTCGGCATCTAAAAAATCCATGCAAAACCAAGAGTAATAGAAAAAATATGACAGAAGCCATATTGAAAATAAAAGCATTTAAAAATGTTAAAATAGAAGCGCTTAACGCAGTTTTAGTTTTAGGCATTGTAGTTTTGACGATTTTTTATTTGTTTATGACTAATAATATAGTTATGGCGAATTATCGGAAAATCATACTGCAAAAAAACATTGATAATTTGAGAAACGAAATCAGAACTCTTAATTTGGGACTCTCTGACAAACGGAGCATTGGTTTTCTTAAAAAAGCGGCCCAGGATTTTAATCTTGTTGTTAATGACCAGATTCAATATATTAAAATTGCCGGCCCGGTGGCGAAAAATCAATAAGCGATTTTTTATAAACTTTTTTATATTTTTACATCGTTACTAACTTTTGCTATAGCAAGAATTAGTAACCATAATCTATACTATGATAAAATATAATCCGGAAAATCGAATTTTGGTTTTAATTCTGACATTTGTCTCGCTAGGCCTCCTTATCTGGGGGCGTTTCTTTTATTTGACCGTGATTCGCCATGATTATTATTTGGCAAAAGCAAAAAACATAAGCGATAATAGTGGCGCCATTCCCCGCGGCAGCATTTTTTTAACCGATAAAAATAATGTTCCTTATGCCATCGCTTTAAATAAAGAATTTCCCTTAGTTTATGCCGTGCCGGCAAAAGTAGAGGATCCGGCAAACTTGGCAAAAAAAGTGGTTTCCATTTTAGAACTTGACGAACAGTTTTTATTTCAAAAATTATCAAAGCCGAACGATCCTTACGAAGTTTTAAAAAAGAAAGTTTCAGATGACGTTGTTAACGCCATTAAAGCTCTCAAAGAACCGGCTCTTGGCATTGACGATGAGACGTTAAGATATTATCCGGAAGGGCTGTATCTTTCGCAGGTTATCGGGTTTTTGGGATTTAACAAAAATGGCCAGGCCGGTCAATATGGGCTTGAAGAATATTACGACAAAGATCTTTCCGGGTTGATTTCCAGCGCCGATTTAGTTTTAACCATTGATTCAACAATTCAAGCCCAAGCCGGAACGTTATTGGCCGCGGCAGTTAAAAAATGGCAGGCTGATAGCGGTTCTATTGTTTTATTGAACCCTAAAAGCGGCGATATCATAGCTATGGCTTCTTTTCCGGATTTTGATGCCAATAATTATTCTGTTGTTTTAGATAAAAACATTTTTGTTAATCCGGTCACTTTGAAGCGCTATGAACCCGGTTCAGTATTTAAACCGATTACCATGGCTATTGGCATTGAAACAGGCGCCGTTACGTCAGAAACGGAATATTACAACACTGGCAGAGTTCAAATTAATGACAGGACCATTTCTAATTCAATACCCGATGAAATTTTAGGTTGGCAGACAATGACTACGGTTTTGGAGCAATCTTTAAACACCGGAGCTATTTTTGTGGAACAGAAAGTGCCAAAAGACGTATTTCTCAAATATTTAAAAGATTTTGGCATTGACAGCAAAACCGGCATTGATGTTAATGAAGTTGCCGGAGACCTCTCGGTTTTATCAAACATGAGAGATGTTAATTTTGCCACAGCTTCTTTTGGCCAAGGCGTGGCTTTAACGCCCATAGAACTGCTTCGGGCTTTGTCGGTAATTGCTAACGGCGGAAAATTAGTGAGGCCTCATTTGGTTGCTAAGATTATTTTTCGCAATGGCGAAACTTATGAAACAAAAAATGATTCGCCAGCGCAAATTATTTCTTCCGAGACTTCGGCTAAATTAATCAATATGCTGATTAAGGTTGTTGAAAATGGCAGCGGCCGCCGAGCCCAAATTAAGGGTTATACCATTGCCGGTAAAACCGGCACGGCTCAAGTGCCGGATTTAAAAAATGGCGGCTATCTTGATGAATCTATCCATACTTTTGTCGGTTTCGCTCCGGCTTACGACCCGCAATTCATCGCTTTAATTAAACTTGATAATCCCAAAGGGATTCGTTTTGCCGAAAGTACGACAGTGCCGGTTTTTCATGATTTGGCTCAGTTTATATTCAGCTATTTGGCAATTCCTCCGGATAAGCCGGTTGAACAATCACCACAATAAATATATACTGTTCAATATGACAAAATCTAAAATAAAAGTGGCGGTGGTTTTTGGCGGTCGCTCGGTGGAGCACGAAGTTTCAATTGTGACGGCGATGCAGGTTTTTGAGAATATAAATCGCGAAAAATATGAAGTTATCCCGGTTTATATTGATAGAAATGGGCGCTGGCTTGTCAGTGAAAATTTAGGTAAACTAAAAAGTTTTAAGAATTTGAGACTTAAAGAAATTAAAGCACCGGAATATTTTTTAGGGGCTTCTCCAAGCATCAAGGCGCTAATTCCAAAATTCGCACTCAAATTTTTCGCTAAAATTTCAGCAGATATTTATTTTCCGGTGATTCACGGCACTTTTGGCGAAGACGGCACGCTTCAAGGGCTTTTTGAAATGGCCGATGCGCCTTATGTCGGAAGCGGGGTTGTTGGTTCGGCCGTCGGTATGGACAAAATTATCCAAAAAGCCGTTTTTAAAGAGGCTGGCATCCCAATTGTAAAATATATTTGGTTTTTGAAGAGCGAATGGGAAAATAATAAAATTGAAATTATAAAAAATACAGAAAAAATTTTGGGCTATTCGGTTTTTGTTAAACCGGCAAATTTGGGGAGCAGTGTGGCTATCAGCAAAGCTGGGGGTCTTCAAGAATTAGAAAATGCGATTAATGTCGCTTCTCATTTTGACAGGCGGATTATTGTTGAGGAAGGGAAAGAGGGGATTATTGAAATAAATTGTTCGGTTTTAGGCAATAATAATTTAACTGCTTCGGTCTGCGAACAGCCCATTAAAACCCAGGATGTTTTAACCTATGAAGATAAATATCTTAAGGGCGGGAAAACCAAAGGCATGGCCGGTCTTTCGCGTCTGGTGCCGGCGCCGATTAGCGAAGAATTAACTAAAAAAATTCAGGAAATGGCAAAAAAGGCGTTCCGGGTGGTTGATGCTTCCGGTATTTCTCGTGTTGATTTTATGGTCAAGCCAGACACCGAAGATTTTTGGATAACGGAAATAAATACTTTACCGGGTTCTTTGTCTTTTTATCTCTGGGAGAAAAGCGGCTTGAGTTTTGACGAATTGCTCAGCCGGCTCATAGATTTGGGATTTGAACGCCATAAAGAACGCCAAGGGCTAACCTTCAGCTACGATTCAGATTTAATTTCGAAAACTGTTAATGGAACCAAAAGATAATTCTCATCGTTACTGATTTTTGCTATAGCAAATTTTAGCAACGTATTTTAAAGTGAATTAAAAATAATGGTCCGGGAGGTCGTTTTCCATGAGAATGGCGGAATTTGGGATGGTGATTCCTGAAAGCTTTGACTTAGCTGAATTTAAATCCGGCGTCCAAAAAACTTTTTTTTCAAAATCAGAACCCATTGTCTCTTTTAGGCCTTCTTCAAGGGCTTTTTTGTTTGTTTCGCCGACTATGATTACATAGTCGGCGATTTTAGCGGCGCTTCGCGCCGCCTCTTTATTTAATTCAAATTGCTTTTCACCGAGCTCAATCATTCCGGGAGTGACCAAAATTTTTCTTTCGGCCGGAATATTTTTAAGAATTTCCAACGCGAATTCAAATCCCGTTGGATTGGAGTTATAAGTGTCATCAATAATGGTGATATTGCCCGAGACTTTTATAATTTCTTGCCGGTGCGGAGTCGGCGGCATCGTTTTCAAGCGCCCCAATATTTCATCTTGCGCAAGTCCGAAAATTTCTCCGACTTTTATCAATAAATTTTCTTTTGAAGAAAAAAATTCTATTTTCGCCGCTATTTTTTTGCTTCCGTAATTGGAATTATGGAAGTATTTAAGTATTTGAGATTCCGATTCTTTTGGTAAAAATCCAACGCCGTCTGCGGGTAAAGATTCAATTAATTCCATTTTAGTTTTTAAAATATTTTCCATTGAGCCGAATCTTTCAAGGTGCATTGGCCCGATGGCGGTGATAATTCCAATTTTTGGTTTAATAATTCCGGCAGTTGATTTTATGTCGTCCGGCTGATAAGCAGCCATTTCACAGACAAAAATTTCATGTTTTGGTTTCAAATTTTGCATTATGGTTTTAACTACTCCAAGCTGGGTATTGTAATTCCCTTCGGTTTTTAATACTTGATATTTTGGCTTTAAGATATGGAATAGTTCGTTTTTAACAGTGGTTTTTCCAAAAGAACCCGTGATGCCGATTACCGTTAGCTCGGTCATTTTTTTTCTTTTGGCGCGAGCTCTATAAACAAGTATTTTTTTAAATAGCGAATCAATCGGTGAAAGAATAAAAACTGCCGTTCTAATATTAAAAATTTTAGCCAGCATAAAAATCGTTCGGGCTTTCGGAGTCCAATTTAAATGTCCTTTTTTTTCCAGAACAACTCGGTCTGGATAACGCTTCAACCAATTATTAAAGCGTTTTAAATCATATTCCTCAAGCTGAAGAAGATATAAAAGATTTTTAAGAGGCATCATGATGAAGTGAATTCTTTTATCAATTTGATAAACTCTTCCGGTTTTTCTAAAAATAAAAAATGACCGGCATTTTTTACAACCGCAAACTTTGCGTCGGAGATGGTTTCGGCGATGAGTTTTCCTTCGCTAAGCGGCGTCACGGCGTCTTTTTCTCCCCAAATAACGAGCGTCGGCGTTTTTATGAGATGAAAATGCGGTTTCAAGTCTTCTTTAATAACATTTTTAAAAGTCTCTCTAAGTTCAGAGCTTTCAATTTGCGCGTAATCAGTTTTATCGTATCCCAATATTTTTAAGATTAATTTTCTTATTTTTTTCGGCAAGAGAGGTTTCAAAATATCCGCCGTTTTTTTTATAAAAATTATTTTGCGGTGCGGCCGGCGCACAGCGCTTGCGCTGACAAGAATCAATTTTGAAATACTTTCCGGATGAAGAATAGCTAATTTTGTCGCCACGGCGCCGCCGAAAGAATGGCCGATGATAATCGGTTTTTTCTCCCTGCGGGAGATGTCTCGTAGGGACACAATTTGGTTTTTTATCAAAAACTCATAAACAAAATTGGCGTAATCTTTTAGTGTCATTACTTTTTCTATCGGCGAGCTGCCGAAACCGGGCAAATCCAGTGAATAAACTTTAAAATCATTTTTCAAGCGGTAAATAATCGGTTCGAATATTTTCGAGGACAAGCCCCAGCCGTGTATGAAAACTAAATTTTTTGAAGAAATCATTATGTTGAATAATGCCACAAAAATCATAATCTGTAAAAGTTGAGAAAAGCAATAGTTTAGTTTATAATATCAAGAGTTTAACAAATTCTTTTTTAGTTTCCGGCCGCTATCGTCTAATGGCTTAGGACATCGCGTTCTCAACGCGGCAATCGGGGTTCGATTCCCCGTAGCGGTACAAAAATTAAATTTATGATTCCGCATAATTTAAATTTAAAAATGTTTTTGCAGGAACTGGCTTCTTTTTCTTTAATTGGCGTTATCAGTATTTTTTCGGCCGCTAAAATTTATGGTTCAGGTTTTGTTTCCGGGATTCAAGTTCCTGCGGTATCTTGGTGGCAATTTTTATTGGCTTTTGGTATTGGCACGGCCGTTGTTTTAGGCTTGATTCGCATTATGCACGGCGGTCTTTTTTTGCGACTCTTTTTCTTTTTTGCCATATTTTCCGGAACATTTACCACCCTGAATATTTTTATTGCCGATACTTGGGCGTTTATTTTTTCTTTATTTTTTATTTTTCTTTATATTGTCTGGCCGCGCGTGTGGCTTCATGATTTGATTTTAGTTTTAACCTTGCCGGGCATTGCCGTTTTGCTTGGCGTGTCGCTTAATCCTTGGACGGCGGTTTTAATTTTAATTATTATGTCCGTTTATGATTATATTGCGGTTTATAAAACCAAACACATGGTTAGAATGGCAAAAGCAATGATTTCCGGCCGGGCGATTTTCGCCATGATTTTTCCCGAGCATTGGCGGGGGTTTAAATCGCATCTTAACAAAGCCCATCCGGGAGAGGGTTTTATGATACTTGGCACCGGCGATTTTGTTTTCCCGCTCATTATGGTTGCTTCCGCTTATGCCATAAATCCTGTTGCCCCTTGGACTGTCTTTTCTTTTACTTTATTAGGTCTTTTATCAATGCACTTAATTTTTGTTCTTCAAAAAATCCGTCGGCCAATGCCGGCTTTGCCGCCTTTGGCGGCGTTTGCGATTTTAGGATTTGTTATCGCAACAATATGAAAGAATTTTTAAAAAATACAACCAATCAGTTATTGATGGGTTCAAGTTTGCTTTTAAACATCGGGCTTTTTTTATTTTTTTACTTTTTTATAAAACAAAGCAATATTCCTATCGTGCTTCATTATAATGTAGATTGGGGCGTTAATTATTTTGGCGAAGTCAAAAGCATATTTGTTTTGCCGATTGTTGGCATAATAATCTTTTTGCTTAACGGCGTTTTGGCGTTAAAACTCTGGACAAAAAACCGGATTCTATCTTATTTTTTAACAATCGCGACATTTCTGATCCAATGTTTTTTCATTATTAGCGGCATCGCTTTATATTTGATAAATAAGTAAATTATATATTGACTATTAATCAAAATTGTTATATCTTTAGACTCTAAATAATATGAAACTCGCGGTTATAAAAACAGGAGGAAAACAATACTTAGTAAAAGAAGGCGACAGATTAAAACTGGAAAAAATAAGCGCGCCTGAAGGCGACAATATTGAATTTGATAAAATTTTATTAATAGCCGACAAAGAAGTGAAAATTGGCGCTCCTTTAGTTGAAGGGGCAAAGGTTTCAGCAAGAGTTTTAAAACAAGGCCGCTCCAAGAAAGTGGTTGTTTTTCATTATCATTCCAAGACTCGCTATAAGAAAAAAGCTGGCCATCGTCAGCATTTTACTGAAGTTGAGGTTTCAGAAATAAAATAGAATTTTATTTTCGCTATTTGATTTCTTTTCTACTCTCGAGAGCTCCTGATAGCGTTTGAGTGTCGGCGAATTCCACATCTGAACCGTAAGGCAAGCCTCGCCCCAGTCGCGTTATTTTAACTTTAAGCGGTTTCAATAATCTTTTTAAGTAATGTGCGGTCAAGTCTCCTTCATGAGTGGGAGAGAGCGCCAAAATTACTTCTTCAAATTTTTTATCCCCGCTTTTTTTGCTTTCTATCCGGTTTATTAATTCGGGTATTTTTAAATTTTTTGGGATGGTAGTGTCTAACGCCGAAAAAAGCCCGCCCAAAACATGATAAAGGCCCTTATAAACGCCGGCTTTTTCGACAGTTGCAAGATCGGTTTCTTTTTCAACAACACAAATTGTTTTATGGTCTCGAACGGGATTGTCGCAAAAATGACATTTATTATTGCCGTTGTTTTCAATGGCGAAATAACAAGATTGGCAGGTTTTGATTTCCTTACCTAAATTCTCAAGCGCTTTTTTTAAGTCCTCTCTGGCGTTTTTTTCTTCGTTTAAAAGCCAGAAAGCCAGCCGCGCCGCTTGGCGCGGGCCAATGCCCGGAAGGCGGGAAAATTTATCTATGAAATCTTTGATAGGTTTCGGGTACATTTTATTTTAATGGAGTTTATCTAAATTTTTGAAGCTGACGTAATCTTCATTAAAATATAATTCAATCTTTCCTGTTGGGCCGTTGCGATGTTTGGCGATATGAATTTCAGCAATATTTTTTCTGTCGGTTTCTTTTTTGACCTTATCTTCGCGATAAATAAACATTACAACGTCAGCGTCTTGTTCAATGGACCCGGATTCTCTTAAGTCGGAAAGCTTGGGCACTTGGTCGGTTCTTGCTTCCGGGGCGCGGGAAAGTTGGGAAACGGCCACAACGGGAATATTTAACTCTCTGGCCAGATTTTTCAGCGATCTTGAAATTTCGCTTACTTCCTGCGTCCGATTTTCAATCCGCCCCGTTCCCTGCATTAATTGAAGATAATCAATGATCAAAAGATCAAGACCTTTTTCTGATTGAAGCCGTCTGGCCATGGTTCTTATTTGCAGAGCATTTGGCGAAGCGGCATCGTCTATAAAAATTGGCGCCAGCGATAAGCGGTTAAGAGCCTTGCCGATTTTGTCAAAATCATTATCCCTGCCTTCATCGGACAGTTGTCCGGTTCTAAGCCGCCACAAATCAACATTGGCTTCGGCGGCGATAAGCCGTTCTATTAATTGTTGTTTTGACATTTCCAAACTAAAAACGCCAACCGGAACTTTTTCGTTAATCGCCGCATGTCTGGCAATATCAAGCGCTAAAGATGTTTTTCCTAAAGAAGGACGGGCCGCTAAAATTATTAAATCGGCTTTTTGCAGGCCGGCCAATTGTTTATCTAAATCTAAAAAACCGGTTGGAATGCCACGCCAGGTATCATCGCCTTTATGAAGGCGGTCAAATCTTTCAAAGGCCTCGGCCAGATGAGGTTTAATGTGCTGAAATTCTTGGATAAGCGATGTTTGGGAGACACTGAAAATTTTTTGTTCAGCTTCATCTAAAATTTCGTCAATATTTTTATTTTCTTCCCACGCCAGTGATGAAATTTCATTGGCAGCGCTTATTAAATCTCTTAAAACTCTTTTTTGGCTGACAATCTTGGCGTAATGGATAACATTTGATGCGGTCGGTACAAAATTCATGAGAGTTGTGAGATATGACATCCCGTCTATTTCTTTGAATTGTTTTTTTTCTTTAAGTCGGCTGCTGACGGTTAAAATATCTATCGGTTCGCTTTTTGAATAAAGATCAAGTATGGCTTGAAAAATAATTTCATGGGACTTGCGGTAAAAATCGCCGACGGTGATAATATCGGCGATTTTAATAATGGCATCTTTATCTATCAGAAGAGAACCCAACACCGATTGTTCGGCGTCAATATCCTGCGGCGGGAGCAATTCTTTTTTGAAAGTTTTCGGAGGCATGATGCCTCCAGTATAATTCTTAAAAAAAATTATCGCAAATAAAAAAGTTGAAAACCTGTGAATTAATATGGTAAATTTTTATAAATGGATAAAGAACTTCATCGCATTGCCTCAACTTGCATCATACACAGAGACGGCAAATTCTTTGAGGCGGGAAATTAAAGAAGAAGCGGGGATTGAAGTGGGCGATCTTTCTTACCTTTGCGATATGACTTTTATTAGGCCGGATAATATTCCGGTGGTTATTTTGAGTTTCTATGCGTCGTATAAAAGCGGAGATATAAAACTTGATGAAGACAGTATAAACTATACTTGGTCAACTTATGAAGAAGCAAAAAAATATGA
>ERZ1292623.1045-Hain-H51-01um-R1-1045-length-27637-cov-45_pt2 | contig 13658 bp, 14 predicted proteins | sample MGYA00564398_ERZ1292623 | MGnify/ENA primary metagenome ERZ1292623 (study PRJEB36523, sample SAMEA6512633) | groundwater metagenome | collected 2019-01-07 | study: AquaDiva: Metagenomics assemblies of 32 groundwater samples
CCATCGAGTCGGCGCAGGCGCGCCGGCGCACCGCCAAAAAAGTCGAACGCAAGAAAATCGGTCAGGGACCGGTGCTGCCGGGCAAGCTGGCCGACTGTCTCTCCACCGATCTCAACATGACTGAACTGTTTCTGGTCGAGGGCGACTCGGCCGGCGGTTCTGCCAAGCAGGCGCGCGACAAGGATTTCCAGGCGATCATGCCGCTGCGTGGCAAGATTCTGAACACCTGGGAAGTGGATTCGGGCGAGGTGCTCGGCTCGCAGGAAGTGCACGACATTGCGGTTGCGCTCGGCGTGGACCCGGGGTCAAGTGACATCAGTGGACTGCGTTACGGCAAGGTGTGCATTCTGGCGGACGCCGACTCGGATGGCGCGCACATTGCGACGCTGTTGTGCGCACTGTTCGTCAAACACTTCAAGCCGTTGGTGGTCGCCGGGCATGTGCATGTCTCCATGCCGCCGCTGTTCCGCATCGATGTCGGCCAGACTGTGTACTACGCGCTTGATGAAAACGAACGCAAGCAGACTCTGGAACGCATCCAGAAAGAAAACCCGCGCGCCCGCCCGGGCATCCAGCGTTTCAAGGGCCTGGGCGAAATGAACCCGCCACAACTGCGCGAAACAGTTATGGACCCGAACACACGCCGCCTGGTGAAACTTGAGATCAAGGCCGGGGACAACACCAACCGCGTGATGGACATGATGCTTGCCAAAAAACGAGCCGCCGACCGCAAAGAGTGGCTGGAGAAGAACGGTAACAAGGCGGAAATTGCTTGACACCCGTTTTGAGTTATTCGTGCTGAGTGTTTAGTTTGAATAGTCAGACTACGGCTCAATCAGACGCTCATCACTCAGTAATCGCGTAAGCCATGGCAAAGAAACCCACAGCAAGAAGAAAAAGCGTCAGGAAATCACCCAAGCCTCTGCGCGCGAAAGCGCAGGCGCCTGGGGTGCGGCTGCGTGTCGCCAATATCGAGCGCCTGCCACTCGCCACCTTCACCGAGAAGGCCTATCTCGATTATTCGATGTACGTGGTGTTGGACCGTGCCTTGCCGCACATTGCCGACGGCCTGAAGCCGGTACAGCGCCGCATCGTCTACGCCATGTCCGAGCTCGGCTTGTCGGCGGCCGCCAAGTACAAGAAGTCGGCACGCACCGTCGGTGACGTGCTCGGCAAGTTCCATCCACACGGTGATTCCGCTTGCTACGAGGCCATGGTGCTCATGGCCCAACCGTTCAGTTATCGCTATCCGTTGATCGATGGCCAGGGCAACTGGGGCTCGCCGGACGATCCAAAATCGTTTGCGGCCATGCGCTACACCGAGTCGCGCCTCACGCCGTTCGCGCAGGCGCTGCTCTCCGAACTGGAGCAGGGTACGGTCGCGTGGGTGCCGAACTTCGACGGCACGCTGGAAGAGCCGAAGATCATGCCGGCGCGCCTGCCGCATGTGCTGCTCAATGGCACCACCGGTATCGCCGTTGGCATGGCCACCGATATTCCACCGCACAATTTGCGTGAAGTGGCCGCCGCGTGCGTGCGGCTTCTGGAAAAACCGGATTCCACCACCGGTGAATTGATGAAGCACATCCAGGGCCCGGATTATCCGACCGAGGCCGAGATCGTCACGTCCAAGGCCGAGATACGCGCCCTGTACAACTCTGGCCTCGGCAGTATCCGTTGTCGCGCCAAGTGGCAGGGCGAGAACGGCGAGATCGTCATCACCGCGCTTCCGCACCAAGTGTCGCCGGCCAAGGTGCTGATGCAGATCGACCAGCAGCGCCAGCAAAAGAAACTGCCGATGGTCGAGGACCTGCGTGACGAGTCCGACCACGAAAATCCGATCCGGCTGGTGATTGTGCCGCGTTCCGGGCGCATCGACCCGGTGGAGATCATGGACCATCTATTCGCCACCACCGATCTTGAGCGCTCTTACCGAGTGAACATGAACATGATCGGACTCGACGGCCGGCCGCGCGTGTTCAACCTCAAGGAGCTGCTCAACGAGTGGCTCAAGTTCCGGATGGTCACGGTGCGCCGGCGTCTGCAACACCGCCTCGACAAGGTGCTGGCCCGCCTGCATATCCTGGACGGCCTGTTGATTGCCTACCTTAACCTGGACGAGGTCATCCGCATCATCCGCCGCGAGGAAGAGCCCAAGCCGGTGCTGATGAAGCGTTTCAAGCTCACCGAAATCCAGACGGAGGCCATCCTTGAGACCAAGCTGCGCCACCTGGCCAAGCTTGAAGAGATGAAGATCAAGGGTGAGCAAAAAGAACTCGACAAGGAACGTATCGAGTTGCAAGCTGTGCTCAAGAGCGCCGTGAAACTCAAACAGATGGTGCGCGACGAAATCATCAGCGATGCCGAGGAGTTTGGCGACAAGCGCCGTTCGCCGCTGGTCGAGCGCAGCGAGGCCAAGGCCATCGACGTCACGCAGTTGTTGCCCACCGAGCCGATCACCGTGATCCTCTCGGAAAAGGGCTGGGTGCGCGCGGCCAAAGGCCACGAGGCGGATGCGCGCGCGTTCGATTACAAGACCGGCGACAAATTTCTGCAGGCGGCGCGCGGCAAGAGCAACCAGCCGGTAGTGTTCCTGGACTCGACCGGCCGCTCGTACACATTGCCGGCACACAAGCTGCCGTCGGCGCGCGGTCACGGTGAACCTTTGGCGTCCAGCCTCAACCCGCCGCCCGGAGCCACCTGGGCGGGCGTGATGATGGGCGACCCGAACGATCTCTATCTCATCGCCAGCGACGCCGGTTACGGTTTCATCGGCAAACTCGGCGACCTCATCACCGATCGGCGCGCCGGCAAGGCCGTGCTCAAGGTGCCGAAGGGCGCCAAGGCCCTGCCACTGCAACGCGTGACCGACCCGAAGAACGATTGGCTCGCCGCCGTCACCAACAAGGGCAATATCCTGGTGTTCATGGTCGGTGAGCTGCCGCCGATGGAGAAGGGCAAGGGCGAAAAGATCCTCGCCATTCCCGGCGCCCGCGTCGCCAAGCGCGAGGAATACCTGGCCGGCATTGCCGTGTTCAAGGAGGGCCAGCGGCTCCTGTTAAGAACCGGCAAGGGAGAGCTGCTGCTTCGCTCCGGTAACGATATCGACCAATACGTGAGTGAACGAGCCCTACGAGGATCGAAACTGCCGAGGGGCCATCAGGAAGTGAAAGAAATAGAAACCATTCCGTCCTAGCCAGGCGCTGACAGCTCCGGTTTGCGCATACCGGCTATTGCCCCAGCAGCCGGTGTCTGATCCAGCGATAGAGCCGCTCGAAGGGTTCGGTCGGACGAATCAGCAGGTAATAGCCAGTGTCATCGGGCCGCTGGCCGGCCACCAGCCGGTCAATGTCGGTCTCGGGCGGTCCGTGGCAGGCCGAGCTGCCAATGAAGTGGTCGGTGAAATAGTCGGCTTTGGTTTCGGGGGTAATCCGCATGCCGTGCAACCAGACACGATCGGCAAACCATTGCCCGCCCTGAAACTGGTTGGGTCCGATGGTGGGGATAGGACCGCCGGGAAATGACTGGCCCTGTGAATCCCGACCGATCAGCAGCGGGCGCGGGTCTTTGCCGTAGAGAAGATCGATCCGATAACGGTAAACCCCGCTGACAATCGCCACCCTGCCGTAGTGCCGGTGGCCGGCGTTAAAGCCACGCACGCACCAGCGTCGGTAGCAACGCAGGAATTGGCCGCGACGCGAGAGTTGAATGGCAAACGCCCCATGCCCGTTCCGCTCCCGGGGGTGGTATTCCAGTGCGATCAGCAGGCTCATTGAATCACTTATCGGTTCCGGCCGGCGGATGGCCGCGCTGGCGGATCGGGACCCAGATAGCCTATCTTAATGGGGTATGATCAAAACCTGTCATTCGGCGACCGCCTTCCGGCGGGCGGCCAGCGTCGTTCTTCCCCTGATCCTCTCACTGTCGGCGTGTGCAACCATGCAAGAATCCCAGCGGACCTCCCGATCAACCCCAGCACCGGAAACGGTCAGGCCCCGTGCCGCGGAAAGCACCCTGAGTTTTGCCGTGGCGGGCGACATTATGGTGCATCGCGCGCAGCTGGAGTCGGCCTACGACAAGAAGTGCAAGTGCTACGATTTCAAAACGGTGTTCGCACCGGCGCGTCCGCTTTTCCGGGGGGTCGATGTGGTCATCGCCAACCTCGAAACGACGCTGCCCGGCAAGAACTTCACTGGCTATCCCGCCTTCGGATCGCCGGACAGCCTGGTCGACGCCATTAAGGACAGCGGCATCAATATCCTGACGACCGCCAACAACCATGCCGTCGACAAGGGCAAGCATGGCCTGGTTCGCACCATTGAGGTGCTGCAACGCAAGGGCATCCGCCATCTGGGCACGTACTCGAATCTGGACGACTACCGTAAGCACCGGGTTTTCATACTGGAGCAGAACGGCTTCCGCGTGGCCCTGCTGAATTACACCTACGGCTCCAACGAGATTCCCACGCCCAAGGGAACCCAGCTGAACCGCATCGACAAAAATCTGATCGCCGAAGATATCGCCCTGGCGCGGCAGAAGAAGGCGGAGGTGGTCATCGTGCTCTACCACTTCGGCACGGAATACCTGCACAAACCGGATGCCTTCCAGCGGCAGATGGTCAAACACGCGTTCGTGCAGGGCGCCGATATCGTCATCGGCGGGCACCCGCACCATGTCCAGCCCTACACAGTGTTCAGCCACGAGGATGACGATGGCCGAATGCGTCCGCGACTGGTTGTGTATTCGCTTGGCAATTTTGTCTCCGCGCAACGCCGCCGCTATACCGACGGCGGCATGGTGTTGTACTTCACCATTCGCAAGCGCCAGGAAGCCGATGGCCGCGTGGCGCTCGACATCACCGATGTCCATCACCGGCTGGTGTGGGTCTATGCCAAGAAGCTGAAGACCCGCGAACAGTTTTACATCCTGCCGATCGAGACCTACCTGGCGAAGCAGAGCGACATCGAACTCAGCGACTGGGCGCGCGCACAAATGAGACGATACCGGACGGATTCCGAACTGGTGCTCCGGCGCAAGGAAGGAGCGATGATCGCCGCCACGCCGGTGCGCCAGACGGCCACGGTGGAATAAGCGGCTGGTGTCGTCGCCACGTCCGATCGCGCGTTACTGTCCGATGTCCGCTCCAACCCCGCGTTTCCGATAGGCATGGCGGTCATGCGCATCGCCGCCATTGTCGAATACGACGGATCGGGATTTTCCGGCTGGCAGCGGCAGGACGACGTGCCCACGGTCCAACAGTCCGTGGAGGAGGCGCTCACGCGCATTGCCGCCGCCGAGATCCGCGTCGTCACGGCCGGCCGGACCGATGCCGGGGTGCACGCCAGTGCGCAGGTCATCCATTTCGATACCCACGTCGAGCGCACCCCGCGCGCCTGGGCACACGGCGCGAACAGCTATTTGCCGCCTGGCGTCGCGATACTCTGGGCCGGTCGGGTTGCCGACGACTTTCACGCGCGATATTCCGCCACCGGTCGCGAATACCGTTACGTGATCCTCAATCGTTCAATCCGCCCGACCTATCTGGCGCGCCGCGTTACCCACGAGTATCGTCCTCTGGATGTGGCGCGCATGCAGGTCGCGGCACGTTCCCTGGTCGGGACACACGACTTCACCTCATTCCGGGCGGTCGAGTGCCAGGCGAAGAGCCCGGTCCGCGAATTGCGCCGGCTCGAGATCAGTCGTCAGGGCGAGCTGGTGATTGTTCATGTCGCCGCCAATGCCTTTCTTCACCACATGGTGCGCAACTTGGCCGGGCTGTTGATGGCCATCGGTGCGGGCGAGCATGCTCCCGAGTGGGCCAGGGACGTTCTCGATGCCCGCGACCGGACGGTTGGCGACATCACCGCGTCACCGGATGGATTATATTTATCCCGCATCGACTATCCGCCGGCGTTCGGGATTCCCAGGTCCGATGCCGCGCCTCTGATAGAATCGCTTCAGCCACGGACCGGACCCGCCATCGGCGCGTGATCCGGATTCTTTCTATCCCTAATGACACCACGGAGCCATCATCCATGATCAGACAGCGCCTGACTTTGATTTCCATCCTGCTGTTGTCCGCCCTGCTCTGGGGCTGCGCCGGCACGACCGGATCGGCGTTGATTCATGCCTCGGGATCGGTCAGTGAGGATCAATTATTGGGTGAATGGCGCGAGCACTGGGGAATTCCCGGTGATACGGACGTGACTTACAATGATCGTTACCGGATTTCCCGCGCCAACGGTGGGCAGCTCAGCGTGGCCATCATCAGCCGCGAGCAGCGTATCTTCGACGTGAGCGTGCAGAACGGCGTGCTGCACTTCACCCAGCGTACGGATACCTTAGAAGTGCGCTACCGCCTGATCCTGCCCGGCCAGGAACGCTGGATGATCGGTTCGGCCACCACCCCGAAGGGCTCCTATCCCATCATCTGGGCCAAGGTGCGGGAGTAGTCGAGAACCGGTTGCACGGGCAGCCGTGAAGCCGTGCCGGCAACCGCTCAGGCGGTTTTATCCGGCGTGGTCGTGAGGCCCGATGCGGCGTCGGCGCGCTCGCGCAACATGGTTTCGCGCTTGGCGTGCAGCAGCGTTTCCTGGACCTTGGCGAGCAGCTCGCGTCTGCCGATCGGCTTGGCGAGGAACCCTTTGGCGCCGAGCCGTGAGCCCCAGATACGATCGGACGGCTGATCGTTACCGCTGATGATAACCACCGGCGTGTGGCGGGTCAGTTCGTTGGCGAGAATGGTGCGCGTCGCCTCGAAGCCGTTCATGCGCGGCATGACGATGTCCATCAGGATCAGGTCTGGCCGGTAGCGCGCCGCCAGCCCCACGGCCTCAACGCCGTCGAAGGCGGTGAGCGTCAGATAGCCGTCGTTCTCGAGAATGCGCTGCAGCGCGATGGCGATGGTGCGGGAATCGTCCACCACCAGGATGGTGGCGTTACGCGAATTGGTGCCGGTCGGGGCGCCGGGTTGATGGTGGCCCCACACCCGGGCGAAAAAATTCTTGCGCGTCTCATCCATACCGGTTCTCGTGGACCGCCTCGCGTGGCGGCAGTGGTAAAGGCGCAGTGGCCATCTCGCGGCGCAGAGTAACATGGCCCCTGGCGCGGGTCACGATTCCAGCCCGGATTCAGGGTCTTGCCGGCCCATCCGGTCGCCCACCGCCGGGTCGTCTGGTAAGCTCGCCGTTCACGTGGCGGACCCGATGGCGATGCGAACCCGAGTAAAAATCTGTGGCATTACCCGGATCGAAGACGGTGTCGCGGCGGCGGCCGCCGGCGCCGACGCCATCGGCCTCGTGTTCGCTCCAAGCCCCCGGCAGATTTCCGAGTCGCAGGCGCAGGCGATCGTGGCGGCCATGCCGCCCTTCGTCACGGTGGTCGGCCTGTTCGTCGATGCCGATCCGGCCGCGGTGCGGGGCGTGCTCGGGAGCGTCCGTATCGATCTGTTACAATTCCACGGGTCCGAATCCCCCGATTACTGCCGGCAGTTCTCCAAGCCCTACATCAAGGCCCTCGCCATGCACGAAGCCGTGGATGTCTCTGCTCAGGCGCTGGCCCATGCCGGCGCCGCCGGCCTGCTGCTCGACACGCACAGCGATCGGGTCGCCGGCGGCAGCGGCCGTGCGTTCGACTGGGCGCGCGTGCCGGCCGGTCTTTCGAAACCGCTGATCCTGGCTGGTGGGTTGACTCCGGATAACGTCGCCGACGCCGTGCGGCGCGTGCGGCCCTACGCGGTCGACGTGTCGAGTGGGGTCGAGATGGCGAAGGGCATCAAGGATCCGGCCAGGATCCGGGCCTTCATCGCGGCCGTGCAAAACGTGTCATGAAACCCTATAACTTGCCCGACGCGCGCGGCCACTTCGGTCCCTACGGCGGCCTGTTCGTGGCCGAGACGCTCATGCAGCCACTCGAGGATCTGCTCCGCGCGTATGAGTCGCTGCGCGCCGATGCCGCGTTCCAGGAAGAATTCGCCGAGGACCTGCGCCTGTATGTCGGCCGGCCTTCACCGCTGTATCCGGCCAAGCGCCTGACGCAGTTGTGGGGTGGGGCGCGTGTCTATCTCAAGCGCGAAGATCTCAACCATACCGGCGCGCACAAAATTAACAACACTATCGGCCAGGCGCTGGTCGCGCGCCACATGGGCAAGAAGCGCGTCATCGCCGAGACCGGTGCCGGCCAGCACGGCGTGGCCACGGCCACGGTCGCCGCGCGTTTCGGCATGCAGTGCGTGGTGTACATGGGTGCCGAGGACATCAAGCGCCAGGCGATCAATGTCTATCGCATGAAGCTGCTCGGCGCCGAGGTGGTGCCGGTCACGTCCGGCTCGAAGACGCTCAAGGACGCGCTCAACGAAGCGATGCGCGACTGGGTGACGAACGTCGAGACCACCTTCTACGTCATCGGCACGGTCGCCGGTCCGCATCCCTACCCGATGATGGTGCGCGATTTCCAGACGGTCATTGGTCGCGAGGTGCGTTACCAGATCATGGAATTCGAAGGCCGGCTGCCGGATGCGCTGGTGGCCTGTGTCGGCGGCGGTTCCAACGCCATGGGTCTGTTCTATCCGTTCCTCGGGGACGAGTCGGTCGCGCTGTACGGCGTTGAGGCGGCGGGCGAGGGCATTGCCAGTGGCCACCATGCCGCGACGTTGTGCGCCGGCCGGCCCGGAGTGCTGCACGGCAACCGCACGTACCTGCTGGAAAGCGACGACGGCCAGATCATCGAGACGCACTCGATCTCGGCCGGCCTCGACTACCCCGGCGTCGGTCCCGAGCACGCCTGGCTCAAGGACAGCAAACGTGCCACCTACGCCGCCATCACCGACCGCGAGGCGCTGGAGGCGTTCCACGAATTGACGCGCATCGAAGGCATCATGCCGGCGCTGGAATCGAGCCACGCCATTGCCTACGCGAAAAAACTCGCTCGTGAACTCGGGCGCGACAAGGTCATGGTCGTCAACCTGTCCGGTCGCGGCGACAAGGACATTCACACCGTCGCCAACCTCGAAGGAATATTAATATGACAAGACGAACGGAGCGAAGCGCAGTAGGGCTTCCTAATTTATGACAAGACGAACGGAGCGAAGCGCAGTAGGGCTTCCTAATTTATGACAAGACGAACGGAGCGAAGCGCAGTAGGGCTTCTTTATTTCTGATGGCGCGCATCGAGACCACCTTCGCGCGCCTTAAGCAGCAGGGGCGCAAGGCGCTGATACCTTATATAACGGCCGGCGACCCGTTGCCGCGCATCACCGTGCCGTTGTTGCACGCACTGGTAAAGGCCGGTGCCGATATTGTCGAACTGGGTGTGCCGTTTTCCGACCCGATGGCCGATGGCCCGGTGATCCAGCGCGCCACTGAGCGCGCACTGGTGCATGGCGTCAGCCTGCGCGATGTGCTCACCATGGTGCGCGAGTTTCGAACCACTGACCGCGATACGCCGATTGTGCTCATGGGTTATCTCAACCCGGTCGAGGTGATGGGCTACGAGCGGTTTGCCACCGAGGCGGCCCGCGCCGGGGTCGATGGGGTGCTGCTCGTGGATCTGCCGCCGGAAGAGGCCGGGGAGGTGACCCCGGTTCTGCGCCGCCATGGCCTCGACCAGGTGTTTTTGCTGGCCCCGACCAGCCCCGTGGAGCGAATCCGCCGTATCGCTGGTGTGGCCAGCGGTTTTATCTATTATGTATCGTTACGGGGGGTCACCGGCGCCGCCCACCTCGATATCGACGAGGTGCGGGGCCGGCTCCAGGCGATTCGCGGCGAAACCCGCCTGCCGCTCGGGGTTGGCTTCGGCATCAACGACCCGGACACGGCCGCACGCATGGCGCAGTTGGCCGATGCGGTTATTGTCGGCAGCGCGCTGGTCAAACGAATGGAGGAACGGGTGAATCATCCCGATACAATTATTCAAGACATACCGGCCTTCCTGGCCAGTCTGCGCGCGGCCATGGACGCGGGCACCAGCCGATCGGTCGCCGGAGGACAACGATGAGTTGGTTCGAAAAACTGGTCCCGCCGCGCATCAAGGCGGAAGGCGCCAAGAAGGGATCGGTGCCCGAGGGCCTGTGGCGCAAGTGCGGTGCCTGCGGTTCGGTGCTGTACGGCGCCGAGATCGAAAGCAACCAGAATGTCTGCCCGAAGTGTTCGCACCACATGCGCATCGGCGCGCGCCGCCGGCTGGCGCTGTTCCTCGATCCCGAGCCGCGCGAGGAAATAGCCGCCAACCTGTCGCCGATCGACACCCTGCGCTTCAAGGACACCAAGAAGTACAGCGATCGCATCAACGATGCGCAACAGGCCACCGGCGAAACCGACGCGCTGGTGGTGATACGCGGCGCGGTCAACGGTCTGCCGCTGGTGGCGGCGGCCTTCGAGTTCAATTTCATGGGCGGTTCGATGGGCTCGGTGGTCGGCGAGCGCTTCGTGCGCGGCGCCAACGTCGCCTTGGAAGAAGGCATCCCCTTCATCTGTTTCACGGCCAGTGGCGGCGCGCGCATGCAGGAAGCCTTGCTGTCGCTGATGCAGATGGCCAAGACCTCGGCCGTGCTCACGCAGTTGTCCGAACGCGGCATCCCCTATATCTCCGTGCTGACCGATCCCACCATGGGCGGCGTATCGGCCAGCCTCGCCATGCTCGGCGACACCATCGTCGCCGAGCCCAAGGCGCTGATCGGTTTCGCCGGCCCGCGCGTCATCGAGCAAACGGTGCGCGAAAAATTGCCGGAAGGCTTCCAGCGTTCCGAGTTCCTGCTGGAACACGGCGCCATCGACATGATTATCGACCGCCGCGAAATGCGCGACCGCATCACCAGCCTGCTGGCCATCTTCACGCGCCAGCCCCGGCCGGGTGCCGCCGTGCCGTTGCGCGAAGATTCCGAGGCCGGCTGATCGCCGGCTCGCCCCGCCATCACCCACCGTCGCACGCTCAACGACTGGCTCGCCTGGATCGAGCACCGGCATCCGCTCGCCATCGAGCTGCGGCTCGATCGCGTGCAGGCCGTGCTGGCGTCGCTCGGCGACCCGCGTCCCGCGCCCACCGTTATCACCGTGGCCGGCACCAACGGCAAGGGTTCCGTCTGCGCCATGCTCGAATCCTGCCTGCGGGCGGCGGGCTACCGCGTCGGTCTGTACACCTCACCGCACCTGCGGCGCTACAACGAACGCGTGCGCATCGACGGCCGCGAAGCCGGTGACGAAATCCTGTGCGCCGGTTTCGAGCGCGTCGAAACGGCGCGTGGCGATCGCGCACTGACCTACTTCGAATTCGGCACGCTCGCGGCGTTCGTGTGTTTTGCCGAGGCTGGCCTGGACGTGGCCATTCTCGAAGTCGGCCTGGGCGGACGATTGGACGCGGTCAATGCCATCGACAGCGATTGCGCGGTCGTGACCGCCATCGATCTCGACCACCAGGAATGGCTCGGCGATACGCGCGAAGCCATCGGCCGCGAGAAGGCCGGCATCTTCCGCGCCGGTCGCCCGGCAATCTGCGGCGATCCGGATCCACCGGCCTCATTGCTGGACGAAGCCGCTCGCGTGGGCGTGTATCTTTTTCGTGCCGGCCGTGATTTTCGCGCCGATCCGGGGCCGGACGGCTGGGCCTGGCGCGCGAGCGCGGGATACGACGGCGCGACCGGCCGGCAACGGTCCGGCCTGCCGTATCCGTCCTTGCGCGGCGCTCACCAGATCGACAACGCCGCGACCGCGCTGATGGCCCTCGAATGCCTGGCTGAGCGGTTTCCGGTCAATCAGGCGCAGGTGCGGGAGGGTTTGCTGAACGTGCGGCTGCCGGGCCGCTTCCAGGTGTTGCCCGGCCGGCCGCTGCGCGTGCTCGATGTCGCTCACAATCCGCAGGCCGTGCGCGTGCTGGCCACTACGCTGCGCGAACAGACAGTGGCTGGGCGGACGGTGGCCGTCTTCGGGATGCTCAAGGACAAGGATATCGCCGCCGTGTTTCGGGACATGCGCAGCACCATCGATGGCTGGTATCTGGCCACGCTCGGCGGCGAGCGTGGCACGACCGCCGAGGAGCTGGCGCGGCAGGCGAGGGCGGCCGGCATCGAGGCGCCGCTGCAAACCTTTGCTTCGCCCGTGTCGGCCTGGGCCGCCGCGATGGCTGAGGCCGGCGACCAGGATCGCGTTGTCGGCTTTGGATCATTTTATGTAGTCGGTGATATACTCGCGTCGCTCGATCGAGGTAAGTGATGGCCGACAAAGACTCTGCGCCGACCTTCAATCCCAGGCACCGCATTATCGGTGCCGTGATCGTCGTATCCCTGGCCGTCATTCTGGTGCCGATCATCCTCGATCGCCGCGAACCGCCGGCGGAACTCAAGAACCCGTCGGCCGCGCGCGATTCCAAACCCGGCGAGACCCGCGTGGTGGTGACGCCCGTGGGCGAGCTCGGCGCTGCACCCGCCAAACCGGTCAACCAGCCGGTGGCCGACAAGCCGGCGTCGTCGCCGGTCGTGGCCGCCAGGCCCGTGACCGATCCGGTCCCCGCGGCAACCCGGCCGGATTCGCCTGCCGAACAACCGTCCGCCCCGGTGGCCGAGCCTGTGCCCGCTCCACCGGCCAGGGAAGAGCCGGCGAAAACCGCCACCAAGACCGACACCAAGAAAACCGAGAAGCTTAAGAAGGGCTGGGTGGTGCAGGTCGGCGTCTACTCGAATACCGACAATGCCGAACGGATGACCGCCAGGATCAAGGCGCTCGGCATCAAGGTCAGCAGCGAGCCGATCACGCTTTCCGGGAACAAGGCCACACGCTTGCGCGTCGGGCCGTACCGCGATCGCGCCACGGCCGAACGCCAGCAGGGGCGCATTCAGAAGGAACTGGGCGAGAAGGTTTCCGTCGTCGCGTGGCCGTGATCCCGATCCGCCCGTGAACGGTTTCGACGTGGTGCTGTTGCTGGTGTTGCTCGCCTTTCTCGCGATCGGCGCCCTGCGCGGCATGGTCCGCGAAGTATTGTCGCTGGCGGTGTGGATCGTGGCAGCCGTGATCGGCTGGTTGCTGGCCGATTCCCTCGAATCGTCCCTGAAAGGGATGTTTGACGACCGCAATACCCGTCGCGTTATGGCTTTCATCGGGTTGTTTGCGGTGTCCTGGGTGATCGGCGGGATCGGCGCCTTCTTTCTGAACCGCGCCTTTACCGGCATGCGCAGCCTGCGGACGACGAACCTGGTGCTGGGGGGCGTCATTGGTACGGCCCGTGGCATGGTGCTGATCCTGATCGTCTTCCTGTTCGCCGCCCTGACCTCCCTGCCGCAGCGGCCGTGGTGGAAGGACTCGGCGATCGCGCCGGTGTTCGAGCGCATGGCGGTCAGTGTTGGTCAGTATTTGCCGCGGGACATTGCGAAGCACATCCGATTCGGGTGAGTGGCGCGCTTCGCGCGTTCGAATTACTCCCCCTTCTCCCTGCGGGAGAAGGGAAGGGATGAGGGCCGGGGTGAGGGCGCCGTCATCCCGCGACCGCCAGGGATGGCGGAAGTGCCGAAAACGCAGGAGCAGTTTTCGGCCGAGGAAGGGAATCCAGAATGAGCGCTCTACGAGCGCGATTTAATACATAAGATTTGCGGGTGGCTGACCCGCGGCAGGCTACTTTCTTTGCACGCGCAAAGAAAGTAGCCAAAGAAAGCGCGCCCCCCGATGCCGCGCTGT
>ERZ1292623.3373-Hain-H51-01um-R1-3373-length-13656-cov-5_pt1 | contig 13656 bp, 15 predicted proteins | sample MGYA00564398_ERZ1292623 | MGnify/ENA primary metagenome ERZ1292623 (study PRJEB36523, sample SAMEA6512633) | groundwater metagenome | collected 2019-01-07 | study: AquaDiva: Metagenomics assemblies of 32 groundwater samples
ATCTAAATATTCTAGCGGACAGGTAATAATAAAACCAGCAAAATTAGGTAAAGGACTTGTGGCTGGTGGAGCTGCCCGAATAGTGCTTTATTTTGCTGGTGTTGAAAACGCTTCTTTAAAAACCCTTTCACGCACTAAAAATAAGATCAATATAGCAAAGGCTACCATAGAAGCCTTAAGAAGCTTGAAGTGGAAATGACAAAAATATTTTTATGCTATACTGGAAACTATGGCAGAAGAAACAAAAAGTAATTGGCAAGACATATTTAATCTTAAAAAAGTTTGTTCTAGATATAGGGTAGACATATGGCAATGTCCACAGGTTTTGTTTTTAGTAATGGGGTTTATTATTATTGGAGCGATTTTAGTAACTTACGAGCTGACCAAAACTTACCAAGAACCAGAAATTGCGGCCCTCATTGTTCTTGCGGTAAGTGCGATTCTTTTTGTGATTGGCCAAATCATTGTAACCTCATTTGAGCGTATTGCCGAGTCATCTTTGGCAAAATCAGAATTTGTAAGCATTATGTCCCATCAACTGCGTTCTCCAATGTCTTCTATCAAGTGGCAGCTTAATATGTTAATTTCTGAAGATTTAAAATCAAATTCAGCAACGGAGAAATTATTTGGTTTTTTGGAGGGGATTTATGATCAAAACGAGAAAATGATAAGATGTGTAAGCGACTTGTTGGAGGTTAACAGAATTGAAGACAAAGATATAGCATTGAAACCAGAGTTTTTTTCTATCAGCGCACTTACGGAAAAAGTTATTGACGAATACAAAAAAGATGCGGCAATGGCTAATGTTAATATTTCATCTTTTTTTCAACCAGATGTCCCGCTTTCTTATGCAGATCAAGACCGTATAAAAAAAGTTATAGAACATTTGCTTGATAATGCAATAAGATACAGTTTAAGTGGTGGAGAGGTGAATATAAGTATTGAAAAAAGAAGCAATAATATAATATGGAAAATTACTGATCAAGGTGCTGGCATACCAAAAGAAGATAAAAAAAGAGTTTTTGAAAAGTTCTTTAGGTCACAAAACGCTGCCAGATACAAAAGCTCTGGTTCCGGAATCGGTCTTTTTATTGCAAAGTCAATAATCAAACTCTCTGGAGGGGCAATTAATTTTGCTTCTGATGAAAACAAGGGGTCGACATTTTGGTTTTCCTTACCAATTAAAAAAATACAATGAAAAAAATTTTATTTATTGAAGATGAAGAATCTTTGCAAAAAACAATGAGAGATTCGCTTGAAAGAAGCGGGTATAGTATGGTTTCCGCAATGGATGGAGAAAATGGTATTTTGCTTGCAAAAAATGAAAATCCAGATCTTATTTTACTGGATTTAATTTTGCCCAAAAAAGACGGATTCGAAGTTTTAAAAGCCCTAAAGAGCGATTCAAGGACAGATGGTATTCCAGTTATTGTACTTACAAACCTTGAAGGGAGCGGCGATATTGAAAAAGTTTTGTCTTTGGGAGCGCGCACCTACTTAGTTAAATCAAATTATAGTTTGGATGATGTTCTTTCGAAAATAAAAAACATTTTTGAGAGCAAAGAGATGCGTTAATATGCAGGTTGAAGAGCAACAACTAAAAGCGTTCTTGGAAGATTCTGAGTTAATAGGAAAAGACGACTTAAAAAAAGCTGAAAAAAAAGCACAAAAGTCTAATAAACGACTCGAAGATGTTTTACTCGAAGACAAAACTATTTCAGAAAGCGATCTTTCGCGCCTTAAAGCTTATATCTTAGGGATTCCTTTTGTAAACTTAAAGGGTTCACGCATTGACCCAGATATTTTAAGGATTATACCAGAGCCAATTGCAAAAAAAAATAAAATCATAGCTTTTAAAAAAACTGGCCAGAACTTGGAAGTAGCAATGATTGATCCTAGGGACCTTGAAACTGTTGAATTTATCAAAAAAAAATCTAATCTAAAAATTCTCCCGCGTCTTACAGATTCAGAATCAATAAATTTTGTTTTATCTCAATATCAAAAAAGCTTAGAAGCTGAATTCGGAGATTTAATTGAAAAAAAAGAAGAAGCCAGGGAGGAGGCTTTGCATTTTCAATTGCCTTCAGCTGGCGATGAAATTGTAGAAAAGGAAGAAGACCTTAAAAAATCAGCTGAAGATTTGCCGGTAATTAAAATAGTAGACACTCTTTTGCGGCATGCCATTTTGGAGAAGGCATCTGATATTCATATTGAACCTATGGAGAAAGATGTTCTTGTACGATACAGAATAGACGGAATTTTGCATGACGCAATGACTTTGCCCAAACACATAGCTCCGGGAGTTGTGGCTAGAATTAAAGTGCTTTCAAATTTAAAACTCGATGAGCATCGTCTTCCGCAAGACGGTCGATTTAAACTCGAAACGGAAAGCTATAAATTTTCTTTTAGGGTTTCTGTTTTTCCAATATTTGATGGGGAAAAGGTTGTTTTGCGTCTTCTTCCCGAAGATACTCGAGCCTTTACATTAGAACAGCTTGGATTTCACGGGGGACAGCTTGAGGTGTTGCAGCAAAATATTAGAAAACCCACAGGAATGATTTTGGCTACCGGTCCCACTGGATGTGGCAAAACCACCACACTTTATTCTGTTTTAACTATTTTAAATGATCCGGAAGTTAACATTTCAACAATTGAAGACCCAGTAGAATATAGAATTCCTAAAGTGAATCAAACTCAGGTTCGCCCTGATATAGGATTTACTTTTGCCAACGGGCTTCGTTCTTTGTTGCGTCAGGATCCTGATATAGTTATGGTAGGAGAGATAAGAGATAATGAAACCGCATCTTTGGCTGTGAATGCTGCGTTAACAGGGCATTTAGTGCTTTCCACTTTACATACAAATTCTGCTGCGGGAGCTTTGCCGCGCTTGCTGGATATGAAAATAGAACCATTTTTAATAGTGTCCACAGTTAACGCAATAACTGCTCAAAGATTAGTTCGCAGGCTTTGTGGCGAAAGGGAAAAATATTTTTTGTCGCAAAAAGAAGAAAAAGAGCTTAGGAAAAATGTTGATCTAGACAGAGTTCTAAAATTTTTAAAAGATGAAAAAATAGTTGCGCAAAATTCTACTTGGGAACATATTCCTTTTTATAAACCTACTCCTACTGACGACTGTCCTGACGGATTTAAAGATAGAATTGGCATACATGAAATTTTGCAAATGTCGCCAACAATTAAAGATTTGGTTATGGCAAACGCTTCTTCTGACGATATTGAAAAGCAGGCAAAATCTGAGGGGATGGTGACTATGATAGAAGACGGTATTTTTAAATGTGTGCAGGGCATTACGACAGTTGAAGAAGTATTAAGAGTAACTAGCGAGTAGTATGCCGACTTTCAGCTACAAAGCGAAGGAAGAGGATGGTAGTGTAGCAGAAGGCGCTGAAAGCGCAGAAAATAAATTTGATCTAGCAGACTTGCTTAAATCAAGAGGCCTTACGGTTTTAAATATAACAGAATCAAAGGAATCAAATATTAATAAAATATATACCCTTGCACTTAATTTGCTTTCCAGGATTACTCTTGAAGATAAAATTAACTTTGCAAGAAATATTGGGGTTATGGTGGGTTCGGGAATTGCGCTTTTACGTGCTTTAGAAATCGAATTAAGGCAAAGTAGTAATAAAAAGTTTAATGCTGTTCTTTTTGATATTATTAATACAGTAAAAGGAGGAGGTTTTTTTAGCAAGGCATTGGGAGACCACCCAAAGATTTTTCCAAAATTTTTTAAGGAAATGGTTGTTACCGGAGAAAAGTCTGGTAGATTGGAAGAATCGCTAAAAATAGTGACGCTTCAGTTAAGTAAAGATTACGCACTAAGAAAGAAGGTGAGAGGCGCCATGATTTATCCGATGATTGTATTTTTTTCTATGATAGCAATTGCTGTTTTAATGCTAGTTTTTGTAGTGCCTTCTTTGGTTGCTACATTCAACGAACTCAATATAGAAATTCCTGCATCCACGTCTTTTATAATTTTTATCGGAAGCTTTTTTCAATCACACGGTTTCATTTCAATAGCCGGTTTTTCAGCAGTTTTATACGCATTTTTTTATTTTTTTAGCACAAGGGTTGGAAAAGAAAGTCTTGATTATTTTTTTGCTTACTTTCCGCTAATTAAAGGTATAAATAAAAAATTTAATGCTGCAAGGGTTTGCCGAGCGCTAAGCTCACTGATTTCTGCGGGGGTTGATATTGTGGAATCATTTGATACAACAAGAGGTTTAGTTACAAACCACCTTTATCAAAAAACACTAGACAGCGCTGCCGATTCTATTAAAAAAGGCAATCCGATTTCGAAGGTATTTTTGGCGGGGGATAGTTTATTCCCTCCGTTAGTAGGAGAAATGATCGCAGTAGGCGAGGAAACCGGTAAAATTTCTTTAATGCTGAGCGAGCTTGCGAGATTTTACGAAAGCGAGGTAAATACTGCCACAAAAGAGTTATCAACGGTTATAGAGCCAATTTTAATGATAATAATAGGCGCTTTTGTTGGATTTTTTGCAATTTCAATGATTTCTCCCATGTACAATTTATCCGGAGGATTTTAGTAATTTTTTTATGAAACAAGGATTTACGCTGATAGAAATTTTGGTAGGTATTGCTATAACTGTTGTTTTAACTCTTGTGGTGTGGTCCGGGTTTAGCTCTTTTCGCGATTCTTCTCATGTTTCTGAGACTCACTCTGCGGTTTTAGGTATGCTTCGTGATGCAAGGTCGCGCACCTTGTCTTCTGAAAAAAATACGGAATACGGTGTGCATTTTGAAACAAATCGCATCGTTCTTTTTTTGGGTTCTTCTTATAATCCTGGATCTTCATCAAACGAAATATATGATTTTCCTCCACTTGCTCGCATTTCTTCAATCAATCTTGGGGGCGCTCTGGACGTAGTGTTTTCCCGCCTTGCGGGCGCTGCTTCTGCAAATGGGACTGTAATTATTGAGTCTACTGCAAATAACGCTAAAAATAAAACTATCATAATTCTTTCTTCAGGAAGTGTAGAGTAACTATGCTACAATATTTTTATGACCAAAGCTGGATTTGGGCTTGTAGAAATTATTATAGCCTCTGCAATTATAAGCGTGAGCATATTTTCCCTTTCGGCTATAGCGGTAATTGGATCGCGGCTTCAGGTACAATCTTTAGAAAAAATCAGAGCTAATTTTTTGGCAGAAGAAGGTCTTGAGGCACTGCGTTTTTTAAGAGACAAAAGTTGGTCGGGAAATTTATTTACTTTATCTTCGGGAGTTGACTATTATATTAACTTTTCAACTTCCACGTCTTTGTGGAGCATAAGTTCTACACCCAGTTATTACATTGATTCTTTATTTGAAAGGAAAGTAAAAACAGAAAATGTATTTCGAGATTCTAATGACGATATTGTGCTTTCGGGCGGAACAAATGACCCGGATACAAAAAAATTTACTGTTTTTGTAGCATGGTATAGCAAAGCTGGAACAAGTACGGTTCAGCTTAACACTTATTTATCAGATATTTTTGATAATTAAAAATGCGAGGATATTCTCTTATTGAAGTTTTAATTTATTCTACCATTCTTGCTTTGATTGCTGCTCTTTCGGCGGCTTCCATTATTTCTTCATGGCGTGGATTTCAAAAATCAAGAATTGATGGAGAACTTGCAAGGAACGGAGAGTTTGCTTTGGAACGGATTACTCGCGACATAAGATTATCCGACAATATTGGCGCGTCTTCTAGTTTTACTTTGAGTCCCGGAATTTTAGAACTGATATGGGGAGCTACTTCTACAAAATATTCTCTTTCTGGGCAGGTTCTTCAAAGAAAAGAAGGTGGGGGTGTGGAAGAATCTATTACCTCGGGAGATACAAGAATTATGAATTTGATTTTTTGGAACGAAGCCACTTCTTCTCCAAGTGTTTCTTCGCGAATAATAAAGATTGAATTTACATTAGAAGCTGGAGAAGGTGCGCTGCTTAAGCAGAAAAACTTTTTTGGAAGCGCGGTATTAAGAGGACAATACTAAAATGAATTTTCAAAAACAAAAACGGGGGCAGGCGGCAATGAGTGCTGTTATATTTTTGCTTTTTATACTTTTATCTATTTTGGGAGCTATTTCTCATTTGGCGCTAAAGGAATCAAGAGGTGCGGAGAGAAACTTTCGCGGGAAGATTGCTTTTTTTGCGGCTGAGGCTGGGGTGGAAGATGCAGTATATCGGTTAAAGCGAGGTAAAAATGTCTCGAGTTCATTTGCTATTTTATTAAACGGCTCAACAGCTACCACAACTATTAGTGATATTTCTGGCGGAAAAGAAATTAAATCTAGCGGCGAATTTTTGCAAAATTTTAGATTTTTAAAAGCCGTTCTTGTTTCTGGAGGAGTAGAAGCAGATTTTTTTTATGGAGTTCAGGTTGGAGCTGGCGGGCTTTCAATGGGCAACAACGCTATAGTTAATGGCAATATTTATTCAAACGGTGCTATTACCGGACAAAATGGCGCAAAAATTACCGGAGATATTATTGCTGTCGGAGCAATTAAAGATATGATTGTAGGAAGTTCTACCGCTGGAACTGCGCGCGCTCCCTCTTTTATCAATACTGTAGTGCATGGTTCAGCTTGTCCTAATCAATACTGCATAGTAGAAAACCCGCCACCAAAGAGCTTTGCTGTTTCCCAAAGCGATATTGATTCTTGGAAAGCAGCTGCGGCCGCTGGGGGGACCTGTGTTTTGCCGCAATGCGATTCTTCCGGAAACTTTAAAATTACAAATAATGCCCAGGCGTCTTTGGGTCCCAAAAAAATTACCGGCACATTAGAGGTGGACAATGGCGCAATACTCACGGTCACGGGACCTATCTGGGTTTTGGGCGAGACAAAGTTTTCAAATAATTGTTTTGTAAAACTTTCTTCTTCGTACGGCGACTTTTCTGAAGTTATTGTAGGTAGTGAAAAAGTTATAATATCCAACGGCTGCTCTTTTTCGGGTTCTGGAAATTCTTCGAGCTATATCATGCTTGTGTCGGAAAAAAATTCTCTAAGCGAAGAAATTATAAGTGTGGATAATAATTCAGCTGGAGTAATATATTTTGCGCCCAACGGTAGAATCAAAATGAGCAATAACGCTACCGCAAAAGAAATTACAGGATATGGAATCACTCTTGATAACAATGCAATTATTTCGTACGAATCTGGTCTTGCAAATACAGCTTTTTCTTCCGGTCCTTCTGGCGGGTGGTCTATAAACGAGTGGAAAGAAGTAGTACAATAAGTGTATGGAGTTTTTTGATTTTAATCGAATTCCAATTTATGCGCTGGATATATCGGATCAATCGTTTAAGTTTTTGCGGCTCTCAAATTCTAAGGGCGGCATTGTGGTTAAAAATTTTGGGGAAGGCGGAATTCATAAGGGAATTGTGGAAAATGGAGAAATAAAAGATAAAAACGGTCTTTCAGAAATTTTAAAAGAAACTTTTGAAGAAAATAATATAAAATTCGTAGCCTTGTCATTACCCGAAGAAAAAGGTTTTTTAAGAGAAATTAAAATATCGGGAGTAAACGAAGAAGAACTGCTTAATGCGCTTGAGTTTCAAATCGAAGAATATATTCCACTGCCCGCAGCTGATACTTTTTTTGATTATACTGTTACAGAAAGGGGTAATAATTTTTTTAGTTTAGTTGTGAACGCATTTCCAAAAAGCATAGTAGAATTGTATATGGAGGTAGTAAATGCCTCTGGCGCTTTGCCGGTTATTGTTGAATCTGAGCTTGACTCTACCGCTCGCTCTATTATGCCCAAGGACTTTTTAAAAATAACAATGGTGGTCGATTGGGGAAAAACCAGAGCCACCTTTTCTATATTTGAAAATAAAATTTTGCGGTTTACTTCAACTGCCTCTGTCGGAGGCGAGTTACTGGAAATTGCCATATCAAAAAATCTCAATGTTTCAAAGAGCGAAGCGATCAAAGCTAAACTTAAAGCCGATTTAAATGATTTACAAAGTTCGCCGGAAATATTTAATGTTATACTGCCGGTAATCTCGGAACTTATAGAGGAAATTAAAAAAATTTTAGAGTATTGGCACAGTCGTTCAGAAAATAAAACCAAAATAGAGTATATTTTTATTTCCGGAGGCGACGCTAACTTATTTGGGCTTTCGGAGTATTTAAGTAAAAAACTTGAAATTCCAGTTAGCCTTGCTAATCCTTGGGTTAATATAGAATTTCCCGCAAAATATCTTCCTCCTATCAAATATAAAGATTCCTTGAGATTTGCTTCAGCTATAGGGCTTTCGCTAAGAGCATTTAAAGAAGAAATAATTGTATGAGAGGTTTTCTGCCATCTACTTATTTAAGATATTTTAAGTGGGAAAAAACTATTTTAGGCTCTTTCTTAATTTTTATTTTGCTGGGAGTAATTTTTATTTCCGGCATTATTTTTATTTTGCCTTCTTATTTTGCGCTTACATTTTCTTTAAATGATATTTTGCGAAGAACAAACACAGAAGAAGTTTTTATAAAAAGAAAAGACGTTGACGGATTAGAAAGTAAAATTTCTCACATCAACTCACTTTTAGATGCTTATTTTGACGGCGAATCCAAAAAGAAACTCTTTTCTGGTGTATTGCTTGCCATTACTAATGCGACTTTTGATGAAATTAAGCTTACTGGCATTGATTTTCAGCAAGATGCCAGTAAAAACTTTGTATTTCATATTAGAGGCGAGGCGGTGAACAGAAACGTTTTAATTTCCTATTCTCAAAAACTTCGTCAGCTTAAAGAAATAAAAGAGCTTCGCTCTCCTGTTTCTAATTTACTTCAAGAAGCAAACATTAAATTTTTACTCGAAGTAGTAATAAATCCACAATACTATGAATATAAAAATTAGCTTTGAATCTTTAGCTAAGACGCTCATTGGACTGGGTATATTAATACTTTTAGCGTACACTTATTTTTTCCTTTACTTTAAAATACAGTCTTTAAGTGCGGATATTGGTTCTGCTAATAGATCTGTGGCGGTGATAAATAAAAAGGCAAAAGAATTCGAAGTTGTAAAATCTAACTTGGAAAGCCAGAATAAAAATATTGCAACTCTTGAAAGCGCGTTTTTTTCAGAAGACGATTTTGTGGACTTGCTCAATACTTTTGAAAATTTAGGAAAGAAAGTTGGAGCAAGGTTTGAAGCTAAGGGCGCCAACCTTTCAAAATCTGGAGAGCCGGCAGAAATTTCCTTTACGCTTAAAGGGGGTTTTATTTCCATAACGAAGTTTTTAACGCTTTTGGAAAATTCTCGTTATTTTGGAATAATAAACAAATTTTCTTTGTTTGAAAGCGGAGAAAGTTCAAAAACTTTAGTAGCCGATGTCGAATATTTGATATTTAATTATGAAAGCAAGTCAAATTAAAAAGTTTATAAACTTTAAATTAATTTTAGCCCTGTGGGTTATTTTACTCTCTTGTATTTTGTACTTTGATTTTTGGGTTTATAAAAAGTTCGTTTTAAATATTGATTCTGGTTTTGGTGAAGAAAATATAACAGAAGAAGTGTTTTTACTCAAAACTCCTCTTTTAGAAAAATCTGCGGAAGAGATTCGCAAAAAAGATGCTTTTTTACAAAATCCGCAGTACCCATTGATAAAAGACCCATTTTAGGGTTTAATTGGAGCGTAGTAGAGCCTCCATAGTTCAATGGAAAGAATAGGGGACTTCTAAGCCCTAGATGTAGGTTCGATTCCTACTGGAGGCATAAGAATTATTCATTCTTTACTTTGAGTTTTTGGATTTTAGCTTTGTTGAGTTTTGGTAGTTTAATTGTAAGAAGTCCGTTTTTGATTGAAGCTTCGGCTTCATCAGAATCAATTTCTTGGGGCAGAAGCACTGAGCGGGAAAATGTGCCCCAGTAGAGTTCTTGGTAAAAGTGATCTTTGTCGGATACTTCTTTTACTTTTTCTCGCTTCCCGCGAATTGTAACCATATCATGCGATATGGAAACATCCAAATCTTCTGGTTTAACGCCTCCTATTATTGTCTGCACCACTATTTCATCTGGTGTTTGCCACATATCCAATGTTAGTTGACCCTCTTCTTCGGACAATTCCTGAACCATATCTCTTTTAGCTTTTATTTCTCCTGCAAAAACATTTTTTTGCTCTCCGACTTCAGGTGTCGGTTCTACAACTTTTATGCTTCCAGTAAGTTTTTCGAAAAATGACATTTTGTCAGACATATTTTTATTGTACCATTAAGTTTTGTTTGTGTAATCGCCTTGCTTTTTCAAATAAAACAAGAGCAATTATAGCTCCTCCTATGACCAAAATCGTTGCAGAAAACTGTCCTACGGCCGATTCAATATTTTTAATTATAAGGTAGTTATAAAGAGCATGCAACAATGTAGCTTTCGCTATTGCAAATGCCACATCTTTATTTCTATGGGTTTTGTGATAAAACGAGAAAGCAAATCCCGCTCCTATTATAGCTGCAGATGATACATGAAGCATTACAGCGTTAATGAACCTAAAAGCGCTTACTATAAGAGACTGGCTAATTCCTACTTTTAACGATCCTGCGATAAATAAAACATTTTCCATGGCAGCAAACCCTAAAGCAGCAGTTATAAGATAAACTATACCGTCTTCTGGCTCATCAAAGTATTTGCTTTTTATTGCCGTAAAAAAAGCTGCTCCAGTTTTTGAAAGCTCCTCAATGAGCGCAAATCCAATGAGGTTTAGTATTTGAAATGCGGCAGGGGAATACGCAAAAACCTTTTGAAAGATCGAAATTGCTCCTAAAAATATAATTTCAAAAACTAGAGCCGCTGCTCCTGATAGCATCCCCGCAAAAAAAACAAATACAATTTCTCTTTTAGGTTCTTGATAATGATCTTCTCTCAGCCAAAAAAGGAGCCATAAAATTGGGGGCACTATTCCCAAAGCGATAACCAGTACTGATTGCGGAGAAAAAATTAGTTCTAATGCCGCCATTAATTAATTATACTGTATTTTTTGCAGTAAATCTCTGGCAGTGTCTGGCATGAAAGGCGCCAATAAAGCAATGCTTCTTTTCAATACTTCTTCCAAACACTTTTGCGCATTTCCCCTCCTTTTTTTACTCTTTTCTATATACAGATCGGCAAATTCATGCCAAATAAAGTTATATATTTTTTCGAGTGCCAAGTGTAGTTCAAAAGACTCAAAGTGTTTTTTTACTTCGTTTTCGACTTCTTCAAGTTTTTTTAAAACTTCCTGGTCTTCTTCGTGTGAAAAGTCAGAGTTTTTTGGTGAAATTTTTGGTTTTAAGTCCAAAACGAATTTGGCTATATTTCTTATTTTAGTTCCAAAATTTCTGAAATTTTTGCATCTTTCATCTAATATTTGTTTGCTAAGCCTCCCATCTCTGCCAGGAGCAGAGTAACTTAAAAGCGCTGTGCGGAGTGCGTCTGCTCCCCAGCGTTCCACAAATTCTTGCCCATAAAGACCGTTGCCTAGAGATTTTGAAAATTTTCTGCCTTCACTGTCGCGCAGTGTTCCGTGAAAGAACATATTATAAAAAGGAATCTCGTTTTTAATGTACGAAGAAATCATTATCATACGTGCGATCCATAAAAATTTAATTTCAGGTGCAGAAATTTCAAAATCCCACGGAAAGTATTTTTTTATACTTTCTTTGTCATCGGGAAATCCGAGAGTCGCAAGCGGCCAAAGTCCGGAAGAAAACCATGTGTCCAAAATCTGTTCATCCTGCACCCACTCTTTTTTTTTGCATGTATCGCATGATTTTTCTGGTTCTTCAAAAGACACAATCATGTCCTTGTTTTTGCCTACTTCGTGTAAGTGATTGCACAAAGCGCAGTACCATACTGGAATTCTGTGTCCCCACCATAAAGATCTCGAAATAGACCAATCGTGGGCGTTTTGCATCCATTCGCGTATTGTTTTTAAATATGAATTTGGCACAAAGTTTATTTTGTCTATATTTTTAAGACCCTTTTCTTTGAGCGCCTGCATTTTAACGAACCACTCAGTTGAAATTAATGGTTCTACTATTGTTCCGCATCTTTCGCAAACAGGCACAAAGTGCACATATTCTTCCTCTTTTTCTATAAAACCTAAATTTTTCAATTTTTCCGCGGCTTTTTTTCGCGCTTCTTCTACTTTGAGCCCAGCAAGATCTGGATCGAGATTGGTTATTCTGCCGTCTTTTCCTACCGAGTGGAGAATCTGGAGATTATGAGTTTTGCCAATTTCATAGTCCAGCAAATCGTGCCCTGGTGTAATTTTTAGTGCCCCAGTGCCAAAATCTTTTTGAACTCTTTCGTCTTCTATAATAGGAATCAGTTTTCCCGTAAACGGATTTTGCGCGTTTTGACCCACCAATTTTTTAAATTTCGGATGATTTGGATAAATTGCTACAGCCACATCCGCAGAAATTGTCTCTGGTCTGGCGGTTGCAACTGTGATATGTTCTTGGTCATTTTCAACTTTATATTTTATAAAATAAAGCACTTCTTTTTTTTCTTGATATTCCATTTCAACATCTTCTATTGCTGTGCCATCTTTAGGGCACCATTGCACAATGTAAGCTCCTTTGTACAAAAGATCATCATCAAAGAAAGTTTTAAATTCTTCAAAAACCGCTTTTTGGACTCTTGGATCTAAAGTAAAAACCTCTTTTTCCCAGTTGGCCGAAATATTCATCATTTTCCATGTGTTGTGGAATGATTTGTAAATTTCTTCTTTGAAGCGCCAGGCGCGTTTGAGCCATTCTTCTCTGCCGAGTTTTTCTTTGCTCAAGCCCTCTTTCGCCAAAATTTTATTTAGTGTTCCTTCAAATTGAATTCCTGCGTGATCAACTCCAGGCTGGAATAAAACATCATATCCTTCCGCGCGCTTCTGGCGCGCGATTGTGTCCATAATAAGATGCTGCATCACGTGCCCCACATGCGGCTCTCCCGTCAAATTCGGCGGCGGCATCAAAATAGAATAAGTTTTTTTGCCAGACATGAGCCAATTATTGCAGGTTTTTAGTTGAGTTTCAAGTTGCCTTGGGCTTTTATTTTTTCAGGTTTTGCAAATTTTTTGGCGCGGGCTTTGAAATACGCAGCGGCGGCGATCATTGCGGCGTTGTCGCCGGTAAGCCAGAGAGGGGAAAGGTGCAGTGAAATTTCTAAATTATTTTTCTTTATTAAATTTTCTACTTCGCAACGCAGTGTTTTATTTGCTGCAACTCCTCCGCCCACAACTAAAGATTTTGGCTTATATTTTTTTATAGCTTTTTCAGTTTTATGAACTAAAACATCAACCACTGCTTGCTCAAATTCGTATGCTATTTCAGATTTATTAGCACTAGGATTTTCTCGTAAATAATACAAGACTGCGGTTTTAAGGCCCGAAAAAGAAAAGTTGAGGTCGGGAGAATTAAGCATGGGACGAGGAAACCTCACTCCTTCAGAAGAGAGAGAAGAATCTCTCTCTTCGTTCCCCCCTCTCCTTACTAAGGAGAGGGGGGTGTGGGGGGCGAGGTATTTCGCGGCAAGCCGCGAAATTTCTGGCCCTCCGGGATACCCCAATTTCAAAAGCCGCGCTACTTTATCAAATGCTTCCCCTGCCGCATCGTCCAAGGTCTCGCCCAAAATTTTATAGTTCAAATGTTTTTTCATTAAAATAAG